>JYMV01015696.1_pt1 | contig 16986 bp, 16 predicted proteins | sample 338911 | NCBI WGS metagenome assembly JYMV01 (sample SAMN03354496, study PRJNA234377) | hydrothermal vent metagenome | biome: Deep sea; feature: Hydrothermal plumes at the Eastern Lau Spreading Center, Western Pacific Ocean; material: Seawater | place: Tonga | collected 2009 | depth 2000 m m
CAAAATATTGCCAAAATTTGCCAGGTGTAGACCTGCACCATAAACCATTAATGAGGCAATCAATATCTGAGCTATTATCCTAACCCCAACAGACAGATCTTTATAATCATCTAGCGCCCCTAACAACACAATCAAACCTGCAGAGATCAGATAAATATTGACTATTTGTCCTTGTGGTAACAAGACAGAGCTTGCGGTTAAAACCCCAAGATAGACTGCAATCCCTCCGACTAATGGTACTTCCCCAGTATGAATTTTTCTATGGTTCGGTATATCAACAAGCCCTACTTTCAAAGCAAAGGGTTTTACTAATTTTATTGCAGCGTAACAACCCAAAGACGCCAATAACAAAGATAATATTATTGTTGATGTAATCACACTAATCCCCTATAAACTGCCAACGGCTGCGATTGTGACAGCAAATTGATACATGATCTGAGATGCACTCGTCCATAACGTCAAATTATCCACGTGACTACTGTCGAAGGGCACAACAATAGTATCCCCCGGACTTACCGTAAAATCCTTATTTGCGGCTGACTGATACCAAAACCCTTTGGATTCAGGAATTACAACAGAGCCATTGGCTTTAATTATGTATGTGCGATCTTTGTCAGCAAAACTCTTAAAACCACCACTTTGATTTATATAAGATGTATAAGAATTATCGTCTTCAAAAAGGTGACTCGTTGGAACATAAACTTCGCCAATAACATTCACCGTATTATTTATTCCAGGCACAATTAAAACATCTTCATCTTCCAATGTAATATCTCGAGATTGTTTTGCGAGTACTTTTGGTAAATCGATTACCAAGCGCCCCATTGCTTTTACCTGAGTCAAATCTCTTAGCAACTTTTGAACCTCAGAATAACTGACAAGGGCGCCCGCGCCAGTGTCTTTACGCAAGCTTTCAGAGGCTATCTCCTTGCGCAAATCCTCAGTTAATCGACGAAGATTTTCTGCTTCCTGACGACGTAAAGATTTCCTTAAGAATATTGATGCATTTGGGTCTGCAAATTCCGTTAATCCACCTGCCCGTTGTAAAACGTTAGCGAGTGATTCACCACGACTAATCGTATATTCTCCGGGAAATGTAACTTCGCCTCTTAATTCAACTGTAAGTTGCTCTTGCCATTCTGGGTTTCTGAAAACGTTAATTCGATCGCGACTTTTCAGTGAAAAAACCTCATCTCCCTCTACTATTCTCTGGGGGCTGAACTGAATATTCTCTACCAAAATCTCCCCTGACTCGGATTGAGAATATCGTGTTATTTCTGATTGCTGCGCAAATGCAGATTCAGATAATCCGCCCGCGGCTAGAAACACATCTTTTAAACTGCCGTTGTCAGGTAATGGATACAATCCTGGATATTGCACTGAACCTGAAATTTCAACCAACTTCAAAGGCTTTGCAAATGATGCGTGAACTTTTAACTTTTCAATGATTGGGGCAAGTAATCGGGTACGGGAATATGCACTGGTATCATAAAATTTTTCTAGTCGCTTTTCTTCAAGTTGCGTTAGTTCAATAATGGGCTTTGAGGCACCAATGCTTTCCCGTAATTCATTCTCAGCATCAGATTGTTCCGCACTTTTAAAATCGAATCCTATCTGTTGCCAAAATAGCCGCTCTTCAATTCTATCTTTCCAAGCCTGTTTCTCTTTGTTCTTTAAGTCAGATTTTGTGAGAGCCAACGACTGGATATCTTCACTTCCCAACTCACTCCCCTCTACCTGAGAGAAAAATACAACGATATCTTCTTTACTAAGTAAAAAGTCGTGATGACTATCACCTATCAATAATTTCGACGGCTGAAATTGCATTACCTGCAAATTTTCACCCGTTTGATAACCTTTCAGTACCAGTCCATAATCCAGGTCAACTTCCGCCAACAAGTCTTTTTTTCGATTACTGATGAGATGGCTAAGCTGTAATCCTTCGTACCATTGCACAGGTCCAGGGCGAGCTACCGCTCCGACCAGTGTTACTGCACTGTCCAGGCTGTCAGAAACACTCGAAACATCGATGACATCACCTGTATGCACTCTTTTATTCATGTCGGACGATTTAATAGTTATCTGAGTAATACCTCCTTCAGATACCCGTTGTACATTAATCGCTCCCTGATAAGCATCAGAGGCGAAACCGCCGGCCAACTTAATCGCCTCGGCAAATGTTGTAGAGTCGTTTAATTCATAAATTGCAGGGCGCCTGACATTACCTTTGATGGTTACCGATGATTCAATTGTAGGAATAAACACCACATCTCCCGGCTGCAACAATGAATCGTTTTTGGTATTGCCGTTAGTCAGTAATTCGTATAAGTCCAGAGTGGAAATCGTTTTACCGGCGCGTTTTAACTGAATATTCCTCAGTGACGCAATATCGTTAACACCACCGCTCAAAAACAATGCCTGGGTCATAGTCGTCAAAGAGCTGACTGTGTAGGCACCTGGCTTAAACGCTTCACCAAGAACAAAAATACGCATACTGCGCAATTGTCCCATGCTGACGTGAGATTCAACACCAATCAGATATTTAGATATCTCTGCCGAAATAAACGCTTTGGCCTCGCTAAAGGTTAGTCCAGCAACATTTAACGGACTCATAGAGGGGATAACAATCAGCCCTTCCCGGTCAATCTGCAATGTGTAGTTTTTGTTTTCTTTACCATAGATTTGAATTTCAAGGGTATCCCCTACACCCAAAAGATAATTGGCGGGGACTGGTGAGTCCGTAGCAGGGGCAAAAGTAGAGGGACTGCCGGCAAACAAATCATAGCCGTAAGGTTTTAATTCCTGGCTTTCTATTTTTAAGAATTTAGCAATTGGATCTTCGTAACTAACCGGATTCCCAAGTTCATCGAACTCTGTTCCTCTCGGATATATAGTGCTATCAGTAGTATCTATATTATTTTGATTGGCGGCCCCGCTACCAGAAATGTAAGCCTGGATCGTGGAATAATCCATGCCGAGCTGCTGTGCCAGCACTTTTTGTTGTTGTACCGGCAAGCGTTTAAACTGCTCAATTTGCTGCGCGGTTGGTGCCTGATTATATTGTGCATTTACAAACAAAGCCGTCATACCTAACAGCAATGCAAATAGTGTCGATAAAACTCTCTTTTCCAACATATGAGTTCGAATCCAATCCTGTGCTTAATTATCGGGCGGAAGATTTCTTATAATGAATATTTTTTACGCGATGGTTACATCACCCAAAACATCGCGCATTTTAACTCAATTGCTCAAGAAAAATCTCTACAATTTGTGTTCAAAAACGCAAAAAAAAGCCCCCTTTAGGGAGCCTTTTTAAAATAACTCAACTAAGGGGTTATTTTTCTGCCAGCTTTTCCCACTTATTTGTTTTAAACGTTAGAAGCAGAATAACTATTCCAATGGCGATGCTGAAAAGACTGATTTGTAAATAAAGATTCGGCATTTCAGCTACATTTTCCGGATCAAAGTTACCGGCCAATAAGCCCGCAACTACGTTTCCGATGGAGTAGGTTAATACAAACACCCCCATCATCTGACCTGCAAAACGCTTTGGAGATAACTTGCTGACAGCACTTAGTGCTACCGGGCTTAAGCACAACTCACCTACCGTGTGTAGGAAGTAAGTGGCAACCAACCAGTATGGAGCAACCTTTAAACCTGCGGCGGCGTATTGTGCCGCAAAAAACATAACGATAAAGCCCGTGGCCATAATAATCAGACCCAGCGCACACTTAAAGCCATATGATGGCGTAATCATACGCTTGGCTAAATTGATCCAGAGCGCAGCGACAAAGGGCGACAAGGTAATTATAAACAAAGAGTTTAATGACTGGAACCAACCTGTAGGGATTTCAAAGGTGCCAACCAGACGATCCGTATAGTCTCTGCCAAACAGGTTTAAGGAAGAGCCGGCCTGCTCAAACCCTGCCCAAAAACAAATTGAAGCAATACAAACCAAAAATAATGCACCCAGACTGCGCTTTTCATTACCGTTCAGGTTGCCAGTAAAAAAGATAAATCCAAAGTAGGCGAGAAACACAATAGTGATAATGGTGACAACATATTGCGCCACTAACACAGGGTCAATAGTTAATGCACCTGTCATCATAGCGACAATGACTGCCACCAGAGCAATCAAAAATACGCCAATCGCAGACCAGGCCATTTTGGTGCCTTTTTCAGATAAAGGCTGCAGCGGTTTTGAACCTGCCCCCTCTAAGCGAGCAGAAGTTTTGCTAAACTGAATGATACCAATACCCATACCAACAGCAGCAGCACCAAAGGCATAGTGGTAGCCATACTCCACTTGCAACCAGCCACACAAGAAATAACCAAATACCGAACCCAGGTTTATCCCCATGTAATACAAGGTATATCCGGCATCACGGCGTTGGTCTTCAGCACTGTATAACATGCCTACCATGGCACCGATATTGGGCTTAAGCAAACCTGTACCCAATACCACCAGTACTAAGCCAAGGAAAAAGGTTTTGTCACTGGGAATGGCCAATACAATATGGCCAGCCATAATGATCCAGGCACCGTACCAGACCGCTTTTTGTCCTCCAATCAGTCGGTCAGCCATCCAGCCACCGGGTAAACCCATAAAATAAACGGCACCGGTGTACAAACCATAAATTGCGGTTGCTGTAGCCACGGTAATAGCAAGGCCGCCTTCCTGCATGGCAGCAGTCATGTAGAGAACCAGCAGCATACGCATACCGTAGTAGCTCATGCGCTCCCACATTTCAGTGAAAAACAGCGTTTGTAAACCAGCCGGGTGACCAAAAAATTCTTTTGGTTTTGCGGCCGATGAAGGGGAATTGAGGGTGGATTCACTCATTATCAATTTCTGCCTGTTAGGAATAGTTTTGGATATGTTCTTATTGTGATTTTTATCAGATCATCGTTATTTGGTTGCCAATCCATTGAGAAGACAGCAACCGCAGCCCGGTGTTATACAAGAAGTGTGGGCTAATCTCAAGACAGTTCTGCCAAATGTTACATAAATGTTAACTAGAGCGTGTTGATCTTTGCGGTACAATTTTGCAGCAGCCTGTGTACAATTTAGACAAGGCGAATGCTTGAAGGTCTGGTGGTTCCAAATCAAAAGCATTCAACGCGGTATAAATTGCACACAGGCGCTGCCCGAAGGGTTCGTCATATAAGCGCTTTTCTCTTTGTCACAGTCCTTTGACTTATCCCTACATGGATGTAGGTGATTAGAATAACGCAGGAGCAGTTATCGAGAGCCACTAGGCCTGTAGGACTGTTCCGCGATTAAAGCGCTTATATTTAGAACAAATTTCGTACAGCAAAGGTCAACACGCTCTAAACAGCGCGTTAAATTTCCTTTCTAAATGCATTTCACAATAAAGTTTTTTGTTAGAATTAGCAGCAGACAAACCTGCAGGATCTTTTAATGAAGTTCTATTTTACCCATCGCTCACTGCCAGAGCTGGAAAATAAATCGCTGACAGAACGCTTACAGGCATTACAGGAGGCGAATAACAAACTTACCCCGCCGGAACGGTTATTGTTAAATGTGTTGAAACTACTGGTGTTGGTGCCAGTATTTGCTTTGATATTAAGGGCAGGTCAGGATTGGACAGTTTTGTTGTGGGCGGCGTTGGTAATTGCACTCTACCCCCTTATTATACGCCCTATCCAGTTCAATATGTGTCGAAAATACTTAAAATAGATGGGGTCGCTAAGACCCCATTTAAGTGTTAAAACTCTTCCAGTAATGCGTCCAGCTCAGCATCTTCTTCTGAAGTTAATTCCGGCTCCTGCACTTTACCGTCAGTTACTCTGTGGGCCAAATCCTGAAAATAGACGTCTTTGATAAACGCATAGCTATCCAAAGAGTCGTAAATCAGTTGCTCCTGGGCCATTAACTGAGCACGACCTTCCAGCGCTTTTATCGCACCAGAAAAGACCGTAAAGTAAATATTTAAGTCATCAATTGGCCAGTAAGATGCATCAACAATATCACCCGAGGTACTGCGCACATCACTGGGTCCCATAGCCGGAATCATCAGGTAAGCACCGGTACCCACTCCCCAGGTGCCCAGCGTTTCACCAAAGTTCTCGCGCTTGCGTTCCAGTCCCAGCTCATCGGCAACATCAAACACCCCTAAGATACCAAAGGTAGAATTCAGCGCGAAGCGACTGAGGCTCACAAAAGAATCTGCAACCTTGCCCTGCAATAAGTTATTCAGGGTATTGCCGGGTTCATCAAGGTTTCTGGCAGCATTATACAAGCCGCTGCGCACCAGCTCAGGGGTATAATCAACATAAGCTACAGTGACAGGTCTCAAGACATGCTTATCTAACACATCCCAGTTGAACTCCCAGAAAGTGCGATTCACAGATTCCAGAGGGTCGGTATTGCCGGCGGCTCTGGCCTGCTCCTGAACCTGTTGATTAGAAGCACAAGCTGAGGTGAGTAACACCAGGATTAAAATACTGAAAAGTTTTGTCTTCACAATAATTCCTTGTCTATCAAAATGGCGTGTTCAATACTGTTCCCTTTGTTAATCGTGACAGTACTTTGTCCTTGCAGATCGCCGGTTGAGGGAGTCACCATATCATCACTGGAAACACGAGCAATTAAGCGCCCACGGTTTAAACTCGATAACTGAAATTCCGGCATCATAGCGTTGGCGTCACTTAGCGAAACAACAATACTGCCACTAGCCAGCAGTCGTTGCGTGGGTAATTTGATGACAGCTGCCGGCATGCGATTATCAGAGTCAGCATCCTGTACAAAAACAAATAATTGCCCATCTATCGGGATTTTGTCTCGTAATATTGGGTCTACACTAACAGTTACAAGTATTTCAGTGCCGCTTTCTGCATTTAATTCCTCCGCTGTCGCGGTTTCTCCCTGCAATATCTTTAATTGCTCTTCAATAGTGCTCTGCATTGGATCGTTTTGGTCCAGTTTTTTCTGCAATGCCAACCAGGTATTGATGGCCTCCTGAGGTTTATTATTGCGAGCATAGGTAACGGCTAACAACCCCATTACATTATTATCTTGCGGTGTCATAGACCGCAAACGTAGCAAAATATTTTCCGCCTTTGCCATATTGCTGGCATCTGAGGTAACCAATAAGGCCTGTGCCAGACTAAACAAAGCACCGGGCCTGTCCGGTTGTATCGCGATAGACTTGTTGAAAGCGTCAATTGCCCCCTCGAAATCTGTCAACGACGACAATACCCGACCTAACAACAGCCAACCCACGGCATCCTCTTGTTGTCGGCTGAGTTTAGTTCTGAGAGCCAGAGCAAACTCAACTAATTCCTGCCGAGATATCTGCTCATCTGCCTGTACTACGATGCGTTGACCTAATTCAGGTAACTTTTGTTGTGCCAGCAACCAGGACTGGACCTTTTGCAGTTGATGGCTCTCACTATAAACCCATGCAGTGCTGGCAAGAATCGCTGTAAACACAGTGATACTGATATATAACAAAGCCCTTGAATTGCTCTTGGTATCGACACCTGAAGCTGTATCCAATTCATCCGCCAGACTGAGTTTGGTTTCAATTACCGCTTCGTCATAATCCTCAGAGGAAAACAGAGCCTCCTGACGCTCTTGCTCTAATTCGCTAAGTCTTTGTTTGACGATTTCAGGATTGCTAATTGCATTCTCTTTCTTCCGGGCTTTTTTTGCATTTGACCAAAAAGGGATCAGAAGAAACAGAATAAAAAGGATAATCAGTGCTGCCGCACCTGAATAAAACAAGGTCATTTCATTTCCTTGAGCGCTGATTCTGCGCGCTTTAATTTCTCAGCCTGACTGACATCGCTGTTTTCGTTCGAGGCATCTGTAGATACTGATTTTGAAGAACGGCGTCGCTGTAAAATAAAATAACTGCCACAGAGGACAACAAACAATAATGGTCCAAAATACAACCAAAAGGTTACCGGCGTCATTGGTGGCTGATAATGCACAAACTCGCCATAACGCAGTTTCATGAAATCAATGACCTCCTGCTTAGTTTTCCCTTCCAGCAATAATTGATGTACTTTGCGCTTCATGTCATTTGCTATAAGCGCATTGGAATCGGCAATATTTTGATTTTGGCACTTTGGGCAACGCAACTCTTTGCTTAGTAACAAAAAATCAGCCCGTTGCTGAGCAGTTTCAAACTGATATTTCTCTTCTGCCAGAGCAACACAACTCAAAACAGTCAAAGTTAATAACAAAATACATTTGTTAATCATTTTGCAATTCCTGTTTCGCTTGCAGGTAAAGCGGCACAAACTTGGTTTGCCATACCCGTTCATTCAGATCGCCCACATGATGTAGCAACACTCTTCCGTGAATATCAACAAGGAAAGTCTCCGGCGCCCCGGTTACTCCCAAATCCATTGAATAATCTCGATTTACATCGAAAATATTAAACTGGTAGGGATCCCCCAACTTATTTAGAGTCCGTTTAATTTCAGCGCGGATTTGCGCAACCGTTTTGCCACCAAAATCAGGATCTAAATCCTGCTCGAAATACAAACCCACGATGCGCACTCCCTGTTCGCGTAAAGAGGTCAAAAAAGGTAATTCAATAGCACAGGTAACGCACCAGGTTCCCCAGACATTAATCAAGGTCACCTCACCTTCAAACACCTTTCGCGAATAAATGATGCTTTCATCCATCACGTCGGGCAAAGCAAACTCCGGAAGCTGCCTGTCAACCTGGGTAGACACCTGATACCGGGATTCAGAAAACAATCCTTTTACCAGGAAAAAAGTTAAAACCAGGAAAAAAACCAGCGGCAAAAATAAAAGTAAGTACTTCTTAACCAACTTCAGCTCCTTTACCCGAAACAAAGTTATCTTGCACCTGCTCTGCTTTAGATGCCGTTTTGACTTTAGCGAAGCGATAGCGTTTATCCATGATGGATAGCAGTGCTCCCAAGGCCATAATTGCAGCGCCTAACCATATCCAAAGTACGAATGGTTTAACGTATACCCTTAATCCCCAAGAGTCGTCAGCAAACTCATCACCTAAGGCAACAAACAAATCACGCAATAAATTAGTATCTATACCCGCCTCGGTCATAACATTACGCTGCACAGGATAAAAGCGCTTTTCAGCCACTAACTCGCTGATGTGCTGTCCCTGTTTAGACACCACAACCACACCGCCATCAGCGGTATAATTAGGCCCTTCGATATGCTCCACGGTTTTGAAGGTAAACTGATAGCCTTGTAATTCAATGCTATCGCCGATGTGTAACCTGACTTCCCGCTCTTCACTAAAATTACTGGTCAGGGTGATACCCAGTAAAGTCACCGCAAAGCCCAGGTGTCCGAGCACCATGCCCCAATGACTGCGGGATAATTTGCGTAAGTTCTGCCAGCTTAGCTGTCGGTTAGTACGCAGTAATATTTCCTGAATTGTGGTGATCAAAATAACAAACACCAAAAAGCTGCCTAGCACAGCCAGAGTTGAAAACTGATCAAAACTGGTTAACAGCAATGCCGTCATCACGATCCCCAATCCAGATGCCCAGAGCAATTGCGACTTTATATCGCCAATAGCCTGTCGTTTCCAACGACTCATGGGTCCCATCGCTAAAAGCACCACAAAAGGCACGATTAACCAGGTAAACATCTGATTAAAAAATGGCTCACCTACGGAAATTGACCCCAACCCCAATTCTTTGTGCACCAGGGGTAATAGGGTGCCTAACAACACCACAATAGTGGCAGCGGTTAAAAACACGTTGTTACCTATCAGCATCATCTCCCGAGACACCAACTCATAGCGACTGCTACTCTTCAACATAGAACTGCGAATGGCAAATAATGTAAGAGAGCAACCGATCACCAAAACCAACAAGGCCAGAATAAACAGCCCCCTTTCCGGATCGCTGGCAAATGAATGAACCGAAACAATAATGCCGGAGCGTACCAAAAAGGTGCCCAACAAACTCAATGAGAATGCTGAAATGGCCAATAGCACGGTCCAGGCCTTGAATACTTTACGTTTCTCTGTCACGGCCAGAGAATGGATCAGCGCAGTCCCGGCTAACCAGGGCATAAACGAGGCGTTTTCCACAGGGTCCCAAAACCACCAGCCTCCCCAGCCGAGTTCGTAGTACGCCCACCAACTGCCAAGAGCAATGCCCAGCGTCAAAAATCCCCATGCGGCCAATGCCCAGGGCCTTGCCCAGCGTGCCCAGGTAGAATCCAGACGACCAGCCATTAATGCCGCGATGGCAAATGCAAAAGCCACTGAAAAGCCAACATAGCCCATATAAAGCATTGGCGGATGAATAATCATACCTATATCTTGCAAAAGCGGATTAAGGTCCCGGCCGTCCACCGGGTAGTAGGGCAATAGCGACTCGAAAGGGTTTGAAGACAAAATTAAGAATAAATAAAAGCCCAAAGCGATAACACCCAACACGCCCAGAACTCGCGCCACCATAATAAGTGGAACACCACGACTGAACATCGCAACGGCACAGGTCCATCCCGAGAGCATTAACATCCATAACAGAAACGAGCCTTCATGGCCTCCCCAAACCGCCGTGTACTTGTAGTAAATAGGCAGTAAACTGTTGGAGTGATTCGCCACATATTTAATGGTGAAATCATCAGTAACAAAGGCGTGAGTCAGAGCCATGTAAGCTAACAAGGTAAAAACAAACATGGCAAAAGCCATGGGCTTTGCCATTTTAAGCAGCTTATTCTCGTTTTTGATTGCGCCCAGCACCGGATAAAAACCCAGGCACATGGAGGCCATCATGGCTAGAATTAATGACAGTTGCCCCAGTTCAGCAATCATTAGTTATCACCTTCAGCACCGTAGATTTGTTTCGGTTTTTCATGTTTGATGCCCTTCATTGCTTCAGCTAACTCAGGAGGCATGTATTCTTCATCGTGTTTCGCCAACACTTCGTCAGCCATAATTGTATTGGCATCCAATAACTTACCCGTAGCCACTATGCCCTGTCCTTCCCGAAACAAATCAGGCAATAAACCTTTGTAGATAATCTTAACAACCGGACCTGTATCTACCAGCTTGAAGGTAACTGCCAGCTCTTTTTCATCGTGTACCACAGAACCTTCTACCACCATGCCACCGACCCGCAAACGCTGCCCAGAGACGGGCATTCTGCCCTCTTTGCCGTTAACGATCTCACTGGGAGTATAAAACAGGTCAATATTCTGATTTAGCGAGTACAGCATCAAGCTCACAGCCAGGCCGATAAGTGCGATGATACCTGTTACTGCCAAAAGTCGTTTTTTACGTCTGGGATTCATGGCTCTTTTAGCGCTCCAAAAACTAAATTTAAATGGTTACGAATTATCTGAGTTGCCGGATTTTTTTGCTGCTCTGGCGGCTTTAATCCGTTGCGCCCGAGCAAATTCCTGACGGGCTTTTTTAAGCAAAAATGTTTTCTGCCAGCGCCCTAAAAACCACATTGCAAACAATAATAAAAAAGACACTCCAAAGGCCAACCAGACATAAAAGCCATAGCCGCCCATTGCAAAAAACTCGCTGATGTTGGCAAACTGCATGATTACGGCTCCTCTGTTCTTTTGACCATCTTAATCACCCACGGACGACGAATCTCCCGCAGAAAAATCTCGTTTTGCAATCGGATACAAACCAGTCCGGCACAAAACACAGCCAAAGCCACAATGTTTAGCAGCAATGGCCACAGCATTTCAGGGGCCATTGAGGGTTTAGCAAATTTGGTAATGGTGGCGCCTTGATGCAGTGTGTTCCACCACTCAACGGAAAAATGAATAATCGGCAAATTAATCACACCAACCAATGCCATAACCGCTGCGGCCTTGCCCCCCTGAAGTTTATCCTGAAAACTGGCATACAATGCCATTACACCCAGGTACAAAAACAACAGGATCAATTCCGATGTCAGCCTCGCATCCCACACCCACCATGTGCCCCACATAGGTTTCCCCCAGGTTGCTCCGGTCCACAAAGCGATAAAAGTCAGACAAGCGCCCACCGGTGCAATACTCATTATGGCCATGTAGCAGGTTCTGACCTGCCATACCAATCCGATAAAAGCACAAATTGCCATCCCGGAATAAAAGCCCATTGATAAAATGGCGGAAGGCACATGCAAGTAGATAATTCGAAAAGCATCACCCTGCTGATAATCAGCCGGGGCGAATAACAAGCCCCAGAGTGTGCCAATAGTCAGGGCCAATATTCCAAGCAATAAAAACCAAGGAGCCAGGCGCCCCGCTAGCTTATAAGTAACTTCTGTTTTAGCGTAAGGATGTAACCATTTCCACATTAATGATGACTCACTCTGATAGCATAACTAATCGCATAAGGGCAAAGCGCCAGGGCAAAAATCAACATGGCGCCGATAATGCCCAATTGACCAAACCAGGTCAATTGCAGTGCAGCATTGTTGATAGCCGCCGTAGCAAAAATAAGTAGCGGGATAAAAACCGGTAACAACAGCACCGCAAGTAGTACACCGCCCTTGTTAATTGATAAGGTCAGGGCTACGGCAATAGCGCCCACCAGACTCAATAAAGGAGTACCAACTAACAAGGTACACAGCAGCGCCCAATACATATTAAGAGTCAGATTCAAAAACAGCGCCAACAGCGGTGAAATTAAAATCAGCGGTACAATTACAAACAACCAGTGGCAAAACAGGCGCGTCATTACCATCAAAGTCAGGCTTGCTGGTGATAACAAGTATTGTTCCAAAGAGCCGTCCTGAAAGTCATCGCGAAACAAATGCTCTAGCCCTAACAGAGCACTCAAAAGCGCTGCCACCCAGATCACACCCGGCCCAATTAATTGCAAAGTATCAGGTCCAGGCCCAACGCCTAAGGGAAACAAACTGACAACGATGATACTCAGTAACAAAGGCATCATCATTTCAGCACTGCCTTTGGCCACTAAGCTAAATTCTTTTTTAAAAATGGTCCGTACTGGTAACATCAGAGCTGATACTCCAGTCTTAGTTCCTGCACCTTGATGTCGGAAGCCAGTTGCCAATGAGAAGTAAACAGCAACAAGCCGCCCTCATCTATGTGTTGTCTTAATTTGGCTTCTAATAATGCTCTGGAATCAACATCCAGCGCATTAAAAGGCTCGTCCAGAATCAGCAGCCGGGCTTTTTTCATCCAGATACGACACAAACTAACCCGTCTTTGCTGCCCAGCAGATAAATTACCTACCGGCACATCTTCCAGTCCGGTGAGACCTAATAGCTCCAACAATGAATAAACTTCCAGATTCTGGGGTAACAGATGAATCCCCGCCCAAAACTCCAAATTTTGCACGGCACTCAGGTGTTGGTTTAACGCCAATTTGTGCCCGAGATACAACATGTTGTGATTGTATTCCTGAATACACTGCGAAATACTTTCACCATTCCAACAGACCTTGCCCTGCTGAGCCTGAGACAACCCTGCTATAATGCGTAACAAACTGGTTTTACCGGCCCCATTATCACCGACAATGTGCCAGGCTTCGCCACTACATACCTGAAAAGACAACTGTGAAAAAAGTTCTCGATCTTGTTTTATACACTGTAGATCTGAAACTGAAAGACGATCCAAGCCCAAAGCTCCTAGTTAATGCCGCGTGAATATAGCACAATTCCTCTTGCTATTTTTATGCTGTATCAATAATTTCTATTATGTTCGGATATAAAATGACGGTTCCACTACAATTTATGATGAGATTTCAGCAAATCCTCCTAAGTGCCGATAAACTATACCTATGAGTACATTATCTGGTTCTGGTGTTATACCCGCCAATATCCCCCAAACATCGAGTAGCAATTCGGCCGGTGTCAGTGCGGCTAATTTTCAGACGATTAGCTCTCTGGGAACTGCAGCGAGTGTGGTGGTTTCGAACAATGCTCAGCTCACCTTAAATACCTCAGTTGGAAAACTCACATTACCGGCGCCAAAGATACCCTTATCTCTGGAATCAGGTAAAGAAATATCAATTAAGTTAAATTCTGAATCATCGCCAAATTTGCTCGATATCAGCGCTAAATATCTGAAGCAACGCATTGCACTGACACCACAACAGTCACAGCTGGTATTGCAAAGCATCACCCAAAATCCGGCCAATATTGCCACCCCGGTGGAAATTAAAGCGAGCGTCGTGGCCATTCAAAGCGGCAACATTCAAATTCGAGTCAATGACGAAGTATTAAATTTAGCGGTAAAAACACCGCAACGGTATGCTGTCGGTCAGGAACTAAAGTTACAACTCAGTTCTGGTACACTGGGCTGGGAAGCAAAAATTAGTGCAGGAACAACACAAGAATCACTGCGTCTGCCACCAGAAGACGTGGTAAAGGTTTTACGGCAACAGCCGGCAAACAAGTCTATTGAATTGTCGCAAGCAGGGCGACAAACAATTCAGCCAGTACTGAACAAATTAACGGAGAGTCAATTACCGGAGCAAGTCCCAAGAATACAGTTGCGCAACCAGGACAACCGCCTGGTGGTACAACTTGATTTTGGCAATAAACCAATAGCTTCTGTACCTCTGGAAAAAGCTCAGCTGAATCAGGTAAAACAGCATCTGCAAACCAGCAGTACTGAATTTGCTGCAATTGACAAAGCGACACCGACTAAAGGTGCAATTGTAAGCAATGACACCAACAAATTATCCGCAGAAAAAGCAAATAACATCACCTATAAAGTTCCGCACGAGCGGCACCAACAATCGGTGTCCCCGGATTTAGACAAAACCATAGCTGAGAGTCAAAAACAGTTTACTCAACTGAACGTCAATAAAACCATTCCGGAAATTAAAATCAGTGAACAAAAGCTACAACAGGCAACCAACCCAGCACCGGAAAAACAAGTTACATCTGAACCACAGTCACCCAAATTATCCAATTCTGCGCAACAAATATTGCAAACCTTAAAATCATTGCAGTCCAGTTCAATGCCCAATATTCAGGAACTGGTCATTAAAAATGTTGAAAAGTTGCTGGTGACATTAAGCTCAAAAGCAGAACCAAACCCAGGCATTAAATCCGAGCTCAGTACAAGCCAATTGCATCATCAAGCCAAAGACGTTCTGAATGCATTCAAAGGAATATCAGAACAGGTTTCCCGGAGTTCTGAAGCCCAATGGCAAAAACTAGCACCCGCCCTTGATGAAATTCTTAAAAACCTGAACGTCAATGACGAATTAAAGGGCTTTGTCAAAAAACAGATATCTCTCCCCAACATTGAACCAGGCAAAGCTTCCGTTTCATTGCCAGATGCCCAATCTATTCGACAGCTATTACAATCACCTGCGCTCCCCATAACACCTGTTAGTATTATCTCTCCGCCATCAGGCGGAATGGTGGCGGGATTAATTAACCTGTTGCAGGTTTCATTGGCCTCAAAACTGAACCGCAGCAATAACGAACTTACGGAAAAAATAGCCAATAGCATTAGTAATTTAGTAAGAGGTAATAGCAAATCTGCAGGGACCGCTAAAAATACCGCTTCAGGTTTAAAGGAATTTTCCCAAATTGAACAGAAACACAACCTGGCAAAGTTCCTGGGGGATATAGTTAATCAGCATTCAAAACAAAAATTACAAAATGCAGAACGCAGTTTGCAGGGTCAGGAAGCCTTCTATTATGTGTTGCCCTTTAGGCAGAGTGAGCATCACTCATCACCTGAGTTATTAATTACTCGTGATAAACCTGAAGATAAAGAGCGGCAGGCCAACAGCGCAGAAAATAAAGCCTGGTTATTGACCATGAAGTTGCCGGTCGGGGATTTAGGTGAACTATTAACCAAGACCAAAGTCAACGAAGAAGCGATAAAGGTAGATTTCTACACATCCAGTGAATCTCTCAAAAATATCGTATTAGAACACCTTCCTGCGCTAAAAAAACGCTTTGATTCGTTGGGGCTCACTCTTGAAATTGGCCGCTGTGAACGAGGCAACATTCCCGAACATTTAGCACAAAACCCTTATCAGATTCTGCAAACCAGAGCATAAAATGACACAAGATACTGACAAAAAAGATAAACGCGCCGTTGGCCTGAAATATGATGGCAATGACGCTCCGACTGTGGTGGCCAAGGGATTCGGTGATCTGGCAGATGAGATTATCAATCTGGCAAAACAAAGTGGTGTTTTAGTGCATGAAGATCCCTACCTGAGTGAACTTCTGGCCAGGATGGACCTGGGGCAAGAAATTCCTGAAAACCTGTACTATGTAATAGCAGAACTGATCGCTTTTTCCTATGTGTTGCAAGGCAAAACCCCGGAAAACTGGCAACCGAAACCCGGACAGCTAAAAACCCAGGTGTAATACCTGTTTAACTCTTAGCATGCAGGCTCATCACCAATTCGGCTTCAGCCCGAGGTAAATCGCACTCCTGCATTATCTCTTCGACAGTGGCTCCGGAAGCCACCAGCTTACTGGCTTTAGTATACAACCTGGAATTGGGATCATCTGTTTCTAATGTTTGTAATTTACTTTGCAGAGCCTGAACAGTCTGCTGCAACTCATTAAATTCAAATTGATGAACCATATCCTCAGGTTCTTTACTCTGCAATGAGGTGAGCTTTTGAGACATTCCCTGAGTAACCATCCGAAGCTCATTGAGCAACTCTTCTTGCTGTTTTAGTTTTTGTTTCAGGGTTCGGGAATCATTTTCCAGACTGATAACCCGGGCTTTTTCAGAACGAATTTTTGCGAAGAAAAAACACAGAACAAATACGCTGACCAGCAGAGCAAGAGCTGCCATTATGATAGCTTTATTGGCGAGCAAAATTTCCATTCTCAATCCTCTTAGTCAGCATAAATCTTTGTATCTATTGCTAATATTACTCTCTGTTGTAAATATCATCAAAACGAACAATATCATCTTCATCCAGATAAGCACCAGTTTGTACTTCAATAACCTTTAACGGGAGCTTTCCCGGATTGCTTAATTGATGCTTGATACCAACAGGAATATAAACGGATTCATTTTCCGTGAGAATTCGCCGC
>JYMV01014602.1_pt1 | contig 16983 bp, 17 predicted proteins | sample 338911 | NCBI WGS metagenome assembly JYMV01 (sample SAMN03354496, study PRJNA234377) | hydrothermal vent metagenome | biome: Deep sea; feature: Hydrothermal plumes at the Eastern Lau Spreading Center, Western Pacific Ocean; material: Seawater | place: Tonga | collected 2009 | depth 2000 m m
ATTCTTCCCGATACGGCAGCTGCCAGACACGTCGAGGCAGTGCTCGGACAGCCACTTCGACAAGAAAAGTGCCTGGCTGACTTGCTGCGCCGACCCGAGGCATCGTACCGATTGATCACTGCCCTACCGAATGCGGGCCCTGGGTGTCAAGACGACGAGGTGGCGCAGCAGATCGAGATTGAGTCGCGTTATTCGGGCTACATTAAGCGCCAGCAACAAGAGATAGAACGCCAGCAGCGCTTTGAAGGGCTGCCGATTCCAGGCGATGCAGACTTTACTCAGATCCGAGGGCTTTCCACCGAGGCTATGGAAATTCTGCAGCAGCACCGCCCCGAGACACTCGGCCAGGCACGCCGGATCTCGGGCATTACACCAGCGGCGATTTCATTGTTGTTAGTGCATTTAAAAAAACATCACGTTCTGCGAACGGCTGCGTGATTTGAAATGTCCGGTTCGCGGCAGGCATTGATGTCGCGACTTGCGGATGGTGCCGCGGCGCTCAATTGCCCGCTGTCTGAACAAGCGATCGATCAATGCCTGGCGCACATGGATCTCCTCCTGCGCTGGAATCGGGTGCACAATCTGACGACAGTGGTCGAACCCGATGAAATCGTTACCCGCCACCTGCTCGACAGTCTCACCATCGCATCTTTGATTCGAGGCACCCGCCTTCTGGATATCGGCTCCGGCGGTGGATTTCCTGGCATTCCGCTCGCGCTTGCCCTTCCGGATACACGCTGGACGCTGCTCGACAGCCGCGGTAAACGTGCTCGATTTTTGCAGGAAGTGGTTGATCGGCTGGGCCTGGAGCGAATCGTGGTGGTGCAGCAGCGTGTAGAACATTACCGACCTGAGGAGAATTTTGATACGCTTGTTACGCGGGCCGTTGCGCCGTTGCCGAAATTTGTGTCCGCCACGCAGCACCTATGGCGCAAAGGGGTTCGCGTGATCGCGATGAAAGGTAGGCGTTTAGGCCCAGAGTGGAATCAGATATCACCGGCAATCCGGGAGCGAGCCGAGATTGTGCGGCTCGTAGTTCCAGGCGCCGATTTACACCGGCAGGCGATAGTTTTTCAGAACTGAATCTTTTCGACTTCCATTTCAAACGGCATGTCCAGGATCATCGCGATTGCAAACCAAAAGGGCGGCGTTGGCAAAACGACCACCGCGGTGAATTTGGGCGCGTCGCTGGTAAAGATGCAGCGCCAGGTGCTGCTGGTAGATCTTGATCCACAGGCCAACGCAACGGTGGGTTGTGGGCTTACGCGCGCACAATACAACCACAGCACGTATTCGGTATTGCTCGGCGAATGTGGCGCGTCGGAGGCCATAGTGCAGACGACAAGCGGCATCGATTTGTTGCCGTCCGAACCGGCGCTCGCCGGGATTCAGGCCGAATTAACCACAGAGACGGACCGCGATATCCGTCTGCGCGCAGCATTATCGGGGATCACCGGGTATGACTATGTGTTGATCGATTGCCCCCCCTCTTTGAATGTGCTGACCATTAACGCGCTGGTTGCGGCACACGCGGTGCTGATTCCTGTGCAATGCGAGTATTACGCGCTAGAAGGGCTGTCGGGCCTGCTGGAGACCATCGCCCGGGTTCGCCAAAGTGCGAATGCCGGGCTTGCGATTGAAGGGTTACTTCGAACGATGTTCGATGGGCGCAATAGTCTTTCGAATGAAGTATCTGAACAGTTACAGCAGCATTTTGGGAGCAAGGTATTTCGTACGGTGGTGCCCCGGAACGTGCGGCTGGCCGAAGCGCCCAGTCACGGTAAGCCGGTGATTGACTACGACCGATCCTGTATTGGCACGCAGGCGTATCTCGCCCTAGCCGGCGAATTGGTGGGACCCACTCGGCCGGACGATCACGGCAACGAGGCGATTCACTCTGCCAGTGGGGAAACGACGGGTGGCGACCGGGTGGCGTCGCCGACAGGGAGTGCAAAATGGTAAAGAAAGCACGACTTGGAAAGGGCCTTGACGCCCTTTTTAGCGCACTGGATGAGTCGGGGGCTGATGGTGCGACGGCAACAGATATGCGCACAGTCCCCATCGACCAGATTCGTCCGGGTCGATTCCAGCCGCGCTCCCGAATAGATGAAGCATCGTTGCGGGATCTCGCGGCATCGATACAGAATCAGGGCGTCGTCCAGCCCGTGGTTGTCCGAGAGACTGTCGCTGGAGGCTTCGAACTCATTGCGGGCGAGCGGCGCTGGCGGGCGTCAAAAATGGCCGGGCTCGACCAGATTCCGGTGGTGGTGCGCCAGGCTTCGGATGACACCGCATTGGCACTCGCACTGATTGAGAACATACAGCGCGAGGACCTGAATCCAGTTGAGGAAGCGATGGGGTTGAAGCGCTTGCTGGATGAATTTGGTATGACCCACCAACAGGCGGCCGAGAGTGTCGGGCGGTCGCGCGCCGCGGTCAGCAATTTGCTTAGAATTCTCAACCTTGATCCAGTTGTACGCGAGCACATTGAAAATGAGCGGATCGAAATGGGGCATGGGCGGGCACTGTTAGCGTTGCCGCAGGCTGACCAGAGTGGCGCTGCCGAAGTCGTGATGCATAGAAGACTGTCGGTTCGCCAAACTGAGCAACTGGTACGGCAGTGGTTGGCCGGGGAGCGAAAAAGAAAGCGCAAGCCCGCGTCAAAAGATGCGGACATACAACGCCTGGAAAACGAACTGTCAGAAACGTTCGGCGCCTCAGTTCACATTGAACACCGCGGAGCGAAAGGGGGGCGGTTGCTGATTGATTATCACAGTCTCGATGAGCTGGACGGGATAATCAGTCGACTTCGGTCGTAATCTGTTTACACAGTATTTCTTGAATAACAATCGCGATTTAACGCTGTCACGCCCGCCGAATACCGATAATGTTGCCGGCCTGATTTGGCCATGGCAATGTGCTGTGAGCGTTACTAATCAGTGTAAGTCGTTTAAGAATTTGTCTAGGAAATGGCGCTGGGGTTCGACTGCGCATATCCATATGCATAAGAATCTGCTCGCAGGTCGCAGACAGATAATTTTCGGTCCCATGATACATGTGAAAGAAATAATGCGCGCGCTTATCGTCGAAATCGAGCAGTTGACATGTTGTACGAATGGGGTCTCCAAGGCGTAGTTCACGGAAATAAGTCGTATGTAGTTCCAGAGTAAATGTCGATGCTTGCTGTTTTTCTATGTACGATGGGGTGACGCCTATTAGGTCGAGAAAAGCATCTACGCCTTTGTCGAAAGCGACGAGGAAAAAAGCCCCATTCATGTGATTGTTGTAGTCAATCCAATCGGGTTGAACTTCTATCTGCGGTAACTGGAGAGGCGCTTTAAAGCCTTCATGCATTTTCGGTTGTTTTCCTTGTAGCGCAGCAAAATTAGTGGTCGGCGATGACTAAAGTAAGTTGCATCATTTTTGTCGGTCAACGCCTACCAGTCGAGAGACTACTAGTGCTTGAAACCACTAACTTCGATTAACAATATGTCTGTGGAAGTAGTGATAGCTTAAAAGATAGAAATAATTAAAGGAACCTTAGATCTTATATAAACGTTTGCAATTGTCCCAAAGAATTTTTTTATAGCTTTCTGCGCGAAAACCGAGTTTGAGAAATGTGTCCAGCGCATTTGGGAATCGACTGTCCTCATGTGGAAAATCTGTGGAAAAGACCAGATTATCATCTCCTATTTCGCTTGTTACCCAGACACCTTGGTGCTCATCAGCTTCAACTGCAACGAAACATTGATCTTTGAAATATACGCTCGGTTTTTTTGGAAGCGAAATTTTCACCCGGTGTTCTCGGTGTTCGTAATGCTCATCCAGTCGCCACAATAAATATGGAACCCCAGGGAAGCGTTCTAGCACGCCCCCAGCGATCATGCATACGAGGGCATACATCATTTCTACGGGATGACACAGTACATGTTCTGTTAACCAGAGATCTTCGTAGCGGCCGTCAAATCTCTCTCCGGCTGCTACGGGCAGTTGGCAAGGCCATCCCTCATGAAAAGCGATGGGCAGGTCAAGGCGCTCACATTCAGCCCATAGCGGGTCATAAGCGGGGTTGTTCCAGTTTCGGCCACGCACCGGGTTGGGTCGAAGATATAAAGACTTGAATCCAAGGTCTTCTTTCATTCGGCGCGCTTCTTGAACTGCAGTGTCTATGGCTTGGGGATGGACCAATCCCGCACCATAAAGACGTTCAGGATAATTGGCGCAGAATTCTGCTAGCCAATTGTTGTAGGCGTGCGCGATATCTGCGGCAAAGGTGTCGTCGTCGTACAATTTTCCGACGGCGTAAAATCCACGGGTAGGATATAGAACGGCCATGTCAATTCCTTCTTCGTCCATGGCCTCTATTTGCACATCGGCGCCAAATCCCCGGTCGTGGTAGTTGAGAAAACGTTGCGTGCGAGCATTGTCAGCACTCAAATCATCGTAGAGTTCTTTTAGCATAGAAGGTGGCCGATCTTGTCGGCAGATAGCGCGTCCTTCGTGTGACAGATACATGTCACCGGTAAAGGCGTCACTGCCGACCGGTGCCCGATCTCGGTGAACAGGCTTCATATAGCGCTGCCACAGATCCTTTGGCTCAATGACATGCAGGTCTGGATCAATGTATTTGTATGGATGTTTTGTCATGGTGTAGTGCCCGATTCATTAGTTAGGGAGCGCAGCTATTTGAATCTGGGTAAACCGTTAATTATATAAGCCGGAAAAAGAGGGAAATTTAAAGGGCAAGCGACGAATACGGTAGAAAACTAAAACGGGACGCCTTCTTTTTGTAAATATCTTCCTATAAGCATTTTTTGTATTTCATTGGTGCCGTCAAAAATCTGGAACGCTTTAACATCGCGCATGTATCGCTCGACTGAGTTCGATTTTGATAACCCGCTACCCCCAAAGACTTGCACCGCGTCGATAGTTACTTTCATGGCCGCTTCGGTGCAAACATATTTCGTGAGCGCGGTATACGCACTGGATCGTTTTGACTGGCCTGCTTCAAGCATGTCAATAGATTCTCCCCACAACGATCGTGCTGCCGCTATCTGAGCAGTCATCTCTGCAAGCAGAAATTGGAGTCCTTGGTGTTCTATGATGGGTTTGCCAAATTGCACTCGCTCTTTTGCATAGTTAACGGCATCATTGAGGGCTGCAGTTCCCGCACCTAACGCCATCGCCGCACAGTTTAAACGAGCCTCATCGAGCGCAATCATAGCGATCTTAAATCCTTCTCCCTCTTGACCTATCAGATGATCGGCGGGCAATCGCACGTTATCAAATGCGAGTTCTGTAGTTGGGCTTCCGCGAAGGCCCATCAGATCTTCGTCTCGAACAATACTTAATCCGGGAACATCGCGGGGGACTAAGAAAGCGCTGATCCCTTTGTGGCTGTTGTTAGGCTGAGTTTTTGCGAACAGCGTGTAGACGCCACCCACCGAGCCATTTGTACACCAGCATTTACGACCGTTGATAATATATGTACCCCCATCTTTTTCGGCCCGGGTTGTGATGGAAGCTGCGTCTGAACCTGCGCCAGGCTCGGATAAAGAAAAGCACGGAATGACCTCGCCGGAAGCAATTTTAGGCAGCCATTCCTTTTTTAAATGATCTGCGGCGGCATTGACAATTGGGTTTACAGCATCACCACAGTTCGAATAAATTAATGCGAAAGTGCAGCTCGCCCGAGCAAAATGCTCTGAGATAATCAACGGGGTAATTAGGTCTGGGCCTGTTCCGCCATATTCCTCAGGTATCCAAAGACCGAGCAGCCCCAGTTTAGCCGTCTCGGCGTAGAGCGCAGTTGGGAACTTGTCTTCGGCATCGATTGCCGCGGCTTGTGGCGCAACCTTTTCCTTAATCAAGCGGTCAACCATTGCCAAGATTTGAAGGCGTTCACTTCTTTCAATCGCCATAATATTTCGAATTTTTAAGAATCATTGGTTTTAAGAATTTCGTGGGGGTTTTGGGCCTGGTCGGCTAGTTCATTCAGCAGCCTTGCAGTAGTTTCCGGCGCTCCATAAGCGTTCAGGATGACTCGTTTGGCAAGCTCTACAGTGGTTCGGCTCACTTCCGATGCATAATTAGTTGCAAGATTCAAAGTATGTTCATAGGCCTTTCCATCATCTACTACCTCGTTGATAAGCCCCAGGCCGAGAGCTTGATCAGACGTCAACCGATTGCCCATGAGGACCAATGCCTTGGTGTGGCTTAGGCCCAGGATCTTGGGTAAACGAGTCAACCCGCCCCAGCTCGGTAGCAAGCCAAGATTTCGCACTTCTGGTAGGCCAAAAACGGAACTACTACCGCAAATACGATAATCACATGAAATGGCTAGCTCCATCCCGCCGCCAAGACAAAAGCCCTCGATTGCAGCAATGACGAGACAAGGATGCTCTTCAATTTTCTCAAACAACCTGAGCCCCCTCGCATGATGCAACCGATTTTCTTTCTTTGTTCGGGCCGCATAAGCTTTAATATCATCGCCTGCGCAGAACGCTTTAGTTCCCGAGCCATGTAAAATAATCACCGTAACATCTTGCTCAGCGCATGTATCGAACGCCGCATTAAGCTTGTCTAACGTTACGTGATCTAACGCGTTTCTTCTTTCTTCTCTATTTATGGTAATCGTTGCGACACGATTTTCGAGAGACAAAATGATGGGTTCTGCCATTGGTAAGCTACCTTATTCTTGTTGATGTACTCGGTTGTCAATCCATCGTCTCGCTTTCCATTCACTTCTTGGCAAGCTACCGGGTAGTCCCAGCTCAACGACGAAACTGATCCCAATACGTTTTTGCAACGCAGTTGCGACCTTGCTTATAAAGGCTGCATCATTTTGCACCGCGGGTTCGTCATAGGGCATGATCCGAATTGTTGCTAAATCTGCCTCAGTTTCGTCCGAGTCCAGCGTTATTTGGTACTCATCAATGTTATCAAAGCCGAATAAAACGTCGTCGATGGCCTCCGGCCATATGTTTATTCCTTTTACTTTCTTCATATCATCAATGCGGGCGATGCTTCCAATTTCAACGCCACAGAATGGGCGGCGACACGGACAATAGCTCGGGTCATGATATACAGCTCGATCGCCCATGGCGCAACGAATAAGAGGAACATCTGTGTAGAAGAGGCTCGTTACCACTATCTCGCCTTCATCTCCATCAGATACCTGATCTCCAGAATTTCTGTCCACAACTTCCATCAGGAAATAAGGATCGATGTTATGAAGCATCCCAGGATTTTTGCGAGTGCCGATGTTTCGTTCACAAGGGAACATATGGTCGACTCTAGTTTGGGTGGCGCCATAATGATTAAAAAGTGGGACGTCCCACTGTTCGGTTAGTCGCTTCAACCAAGCATAACCGCCTGATTCTCCTCCCCCCATCATGGTTTTAAGTTTGGACGAAGGAGGCAATGTTTGTGAGACAGCTGCGAGGTGGCCAAGATAAGACGTGGTAGACATAATTCCATCTGGCTGGAATCGTTCCAATAATTCAAGTTTGCGGGCAGCGTCGTAGTTGCCAATAGGGTATACGGTCAATCCATATCCTTCAGCGCCGCGTAACTCAATACGGCCACCACCAAGCAAAGTAACGGGATAATTAACAAAAATAGAATCGCCAGGCACTAGTCCCGCCCATCGAAAACCATAGGCATAGACTTCAGCGGCCATTCGAGACTCCGATTCAGTCGAAGCGTGCACCTCTACTCCCTGGCCGCTGGTGCCGCTGGTGGTACATATGACCATCTGTTCGTCCTTTGACATTGCGTGATCATGGCGCCAGCCAAAAGGCGGATGGTCTTCCTGGTCTGCCATGAAATTCTGCTTACGTACCACCGGTATACGCGCAGTAAAATCTTCAATAGATCTGATCCGAGAAGAGTGAACTCCTGCCGCGGTCCACTGTTCCCTGTAAAATCGGTTTGTTGTCCACGCAGCATCCATCACATTTTGTAGCCGCTCAAATTGGAGGGCACGCACCAGTCCCCGATTAGATGTTTCAAGGCTGTAATTTTGAAACCGATGTTCCATAAAAGATATTAGCGGATGTTTATCGATCGCCCTACCTGCTGAGGCTTTGGTAAATGCTTGTGCGCCATGAAAAGCTCGTCCAGAAGAAACATCTTTTCTTTTGGGATTGGCACAGACGCTCTTTTATCAAGATTGACATGGATGTAAAGGACTTCATTGGTTGCGGCTAAGTAAGGGGTATCGACGCTGTACATTAGATGTATAACCCGTACAACTTTTTCTCGTTTGTCGAGCAGCTGGGTTTCAAATTTCAAATGTTGACCCTCTGATACTTCACGCTCGAAAGTCATGTGACATTCGGAGACAAAAAAACCGCAGCCCGTGCGATTCCGATAATCTTTGCTGAGGTCTAGCCAACTGAAAAAAGAGCGAGCAGCCTCTTCAAAAGCCAAGAGATAGAAACCCACGTTCATGTGTCCGTTGTAATCAATCCATTCCGATCGGACGATATCCTCGTAACGCCGAAATGGCGACGGCAAGTCTGTATTTGTTGACATTAACCTGGTCTCGCACCCCACACGGTTTTAATGGCAGAAGCGGCGCAGTATTTTGGTGCCGGGCGAGGTTTTGGCGCTGAATCGTCTATCCAGACAGGTCGGAGAACCTGGACTAAGGGGTCTGGCCAATCATTCCTGGACAGTAATTGTCTAGCGATTACCTGTGGATGAGAAATAATGTCTCCGGTTTCCAAGACCGGCTCGAAACAACAATCAATGGAATCGAGAAGATTGCACCAGTGAATAAGGGGTTGACTTGCAAAGAGTTGTTCTACCTCTTTGATTAGAGAAACCTGCGGCACGGACTCTCTCTGCCGTAAGATCCACTCTTGATGGCCAATAACGGCACAAAAATTTTTCCAAAATATAGGTTCTTGTGCAGCGAGCGAAATAAATTTCGCGTCAGCCGTTCGGTAGATGTGATAGTCAGCGCTTCCCCCTGACTCATTTCCGTTCCCACGCGCGAAAGAATACCCTGCGCGTGTCATATTGGTCAGGGCGTGGCTTTGCCATGATAAAACAGTGTCGGCAAGAGATATGTCTAAATAAGCGCCATTTTTTGATGCTCTAGTTCGCAGCAACGCGGCAAGAATCGTTGTTGCAGCTTGAAGCGCGCCTGCGTAATCAGAAATTTGTGGTAAGGGCGCTATCGGTGTATCTATTGTTCCGGTTGAATGTAAAACGCCGGTGTAGGCAAGGTAATTGAGGTCATGACCTGCTTTTAGTCGATAAGGGCCGTTCTGGCCGTACCCTGATATGGAACAAATGATTAGTTTTGGGTAGGATTCTCTTAAAGCGATGGGGTCAAACCCAAGTCGTTTCAGCACCCCAGGGCGAAACGATTCAATAAAAACATCGGCAACACCAATCAGGTCTTTAAAAGCAGCGTGATCCGAGTCAGTTTTGAGGTCTAACTCGACAACCGTCTTACCAGCGTTTAAGGTCTTGTAAAAAGGAGAAATGCCGTCTGTATCCAGTGGGCCAAACGCGGTGCGCATGGGTTCCCCGCCGACTCGTTCGACTTTAACAACATCGGCGCCCAGGTCGCTTAGAATCTGGGCTGCAAATGGGCCGGGAATATACTGAGTGAAATCAATAACCCTAAGGCCGTCGAGCAGTGGGGTTGAATCCGCGCTCATTTTTTCTGCCTGTTTGCTACAAGAGCGAGCCTAGTGTTTTTGATTAGTCGACCATCGTTAGCCCGCCACTCACACTAATTACCTGTCCAGTAACGTAAGCAGCGTCATCAGAAACGAGATAGCTGATTGCGCCGGCTTGATCTTCTGGCTGCGCAACTTTTCTAAATGGGATCAGTTTTGTCATGCGCCGAATCAGGTCCGGGTTTTCCTCAATTTCTGCTTGCAGCAACGGTGTTTGGGTGGGTCCAGGCGATACGGCATTTACATTAATGTTGTACCGCGCATTTTCTCTCGCAAGACTTTTACAAAGGCCGATAATTCCAGCTTTGCAAGCAGAATAGACTGCCTCGCCACTGGTGCCAACGCGTCCGGCATCTGATGCGACATTACAAATCGTCCCTTGTTGTCGATCGATCATGTTTTTTAAGACTGCGTGAGTTACATAAAGAACAGATTCGAGGTTAATGGCAATCACCTTGCGCCAGTAGTCGGAGTCTTCCTCCATAAAGCGCGTTGTACCTACCCAGCCGATCGTATTGACCAGAGCGTGAATAGGACCCATTTCAGTCTCAATTCTTGTGACCGTTTTTCTGGTGGCATCCTCATCGGTCTGGTCGCAGACATAGGGTTGCATTCCCGAAGGAATTTTCTCAATCAGTTCATCCATGGTTGTTTTATTAATGTCCATTGCAGCAACTTCGAAGCCATCTTTAATCAGCCTTGCCACGACCGCTTGTCCAATACCGCCGGAGGCGCCGGTAACCAGTGCAATTCTTTTTTTCGCCATAGATTTGTCTCCTATCTCCAGCGGTTAAAATTTGGTGTACGCTTTGCTAGAAAAGCTTGCGCACCTTCTTGTTGTTCGCCTGAATCGTAATATCCCGGAGCATGTTCATCTACGAACTCAGCCATTTCTTTGTCCATGATATAACGCATATGGTGAGCAAAGGACGCTTTGATAATCTTCAAGCAGGATGGGCTCAATGACAGCATTTCTTTAGCCCATTTTTGGACTTCCTCATCTAGTTCTTCCATCGGGACTACAGCATTGACCATGCCCCATTCGTACATTTGTTGCGCAGTATATCTACGGCACAACAGCCATAATTCTCGAGCTCGTTTGTGCCCAACAATGTTAGCACTCTGGGATACCATATAGCCCGATGCCGGAGAGCCTACACGCGGACCATTCTGACCAAAAATTGCGTGTTCAGCCGCTATAGTGATGTCGCAGAAATAAACTAAATGGTTGCCACCACCGATGGCATAACCGTTAACTCGCGCAATAACTGGTTTTGGCGATTGGATGATCATGTGGGCAAGGTTGTATTCTTCTTCTTGTACCCCGCCTTCTGCTTCCCAGTGCATGTCGCCACCGGAACTGAAGGCCCGGTCGCCCACACCCGTGATCACGATAATCCCCACCGTTTTATCCCTCTCTGCTTGCCGGAACGCATGTTCCATCTCGTAGATCGTGTGTTGTGTAAAAGCGTTGAGCGTTTTGGGTCGATTAAACGAGAGGGTAGCAACTTGTTCGGTGACAGAATAAATTATGTCTGCATAGGGTTCAGTAATCTCATAACTCGCCGGCATAATAGTCACTCCTTTGTTTCTAATTTTCTAGATTAGAATGGCATCTGTGGTGGCAGTGTACTTTGCCATTTAGTCTAATCGAACAAGAGCAGCATAACATCTAAGAAATAACAGTTAATAGCTGGCGTTAGGAGCAAATGAATCACCTATATTTTGATCATGAGCTAGAGACCGCAAAAGTAGAAACCATTCAGGGTCTCCAGCTAGAAAAACTCAAAGTTCTTATTCAGAAAACGCAACAAGTGAACGCGTTTTTTCGTAATCACTGGAATTCGGTTGGCGTGCGTCCAGACAAGATAAATTCTCTGGAAGATTTTCAGGAACGTATCCCACTTGTTGAAAAACAAGATTTCTTATTGGATCAAAGTGAGTATCCGCCCTATGGGCGGCGCCTTGAATATGCCCTGAAACTTAACGAGCCGTTGATTATTTGTAATACCAGCGGCACCTCTGGACAAGGTCAAGAAATCCACGCTCAGACGCTTCAAGAATTTCAAACGACACAAAAAGTATATGGTTTTGGTCTTCGCTGGGCGGGACTCAGACGTGGAGACTCTTTGTTTCTTACCATGCCGATCACATTAATGCCGGGAGGGCGTTGCGAATACCACGGTGCGGTGGCATACGGATTGACCGTGTATCCCGCTGGAAACTATGACGCAAATATGAAAATCGATCTTCTGCAACGCTTTGGACCAAAGGCTTTGTTTGGGACCACTTCGTATTTCGCCCATCTGGCTGCTATCAGCGATGAACAGCCGCCGTCTCCGGGCTTGGAAATATTACTTACAGGCGGAGAGCACGGGGGATTTTCTTGGCTCCGCCGATTGGAAGATGTCTGGTATGCGAAGGTTTTTGACCGATACGGCTCGACCCAGTCGGGAAACGACCACATGTTTGCTTGCGAGTTTGGAATCGGTTCCCGGGGAAAGCTGGGGACCTTGCACAATATTGATCCTTTGCACCTCATAGAGGTTATTAATCCAGAAACTGGCCGTCACGTCGAACATGGAGAGAGAGGCGAGATTGTTTTTACCAGTCTTTATCGTACGGACACACCTGCAATTAGAGTACGAATGCGAGACTGGGGAATATGGCGAGCGCCTGGCACCTGTTTTTGCGGTAGACCGTTCTCTGGCGTGGAAATCTGCTCAATCAGTCGTGTTGATGATATGAAAAAGGTTAAGGGCATAAATATTTTCCCGCAAGCCGTAGATGATTTGATGTTTGCATTCACGGAAGTAGATGAGTACCAAGTGGTTTTGTCTTCTGACAATACCGAAGCAGATGTCGCTAAGGTTAGAGTGATGACCGATGCTCCAGGCGCGGGCAAAACATCAGAGCAGCTTAAAGAAAAAATTGCTGCGGCATTAAGACGGCAGATTGGGATCAGTTTTTCTGTTGAGTTGGTGGAACCAGGAACTATAAAGCGCAGCGAATACAAAGCCAGGCGCTGGATAGACAATCGAGATCGATGAGGGGCAATTCATGGAGTCAACTAAAGTTGCAATTGTTACGGCTGCTGGTAAAGGAATAGGTGCTGCGTGTGCACAGGAGCTGGCCGGTCGTGGATTCAAAGTAGCGCTGATGTCTCCATCGGGGTCCGCGGTGGATCTCGCAAAACAATTGAAAGGCATTGGAATAAACGGCTCGGTTACCAATAGGGACGATCTTAGTCAATTGGTTAATCTCGCATTGTCGACGTACGGCCGAGTGGATGTTGTCGTCAACAATACCGGTAAAGATGGAGAATCAATTGAAGCCTCCGGGCCAGGATATGACCCTAACTTGACCAGGGAATTAATTGATATTGTCGATGGTTCTTGGGAATTAGGATTTCATTTATACCTGATGAACGTTGTTCGTATGGCGAGAATTGTCACGCCGGTATTTAGAGATTTAGGTGGCGGTGCAATCGTGAATATCTCGACGTTTGCGGCCCTCGAGCCACGATTAATGTTTCCTGTTTCGAGCACTCTGCGATCCGCCCTTAGCGGCTACACGAAACTTTATGCCGATCGGTACGCCAGAGACGGAATACGGATGAATAACATCCTGCCAGGATTCGTTGAGAATTGGCCGCTTGCAGATGAGGTTCGACATAGCATTCCTTCGGCCCGGTCTGTGAAATTAAAGGAAGTCGCCAGCACCGTAGCATTTTTGTTGTCTTCTGAGGCGGGTTCTATTACAGGCCAGAACATTTTGGTGGACGGAGGTATTAACCGGAGCATCTAGGAGGATTTTCGGAGAGTAATCATGGCGATAAATAATGTTGGATCAGAGATGGAACAGCAAGGCCGAATTGATCTTGCGGCCGCGTTTCGTTGGACTGCAAGACTGAACATGCATGAAGGGATTGCAAATCATTTCACTTGGGCGGCAAATGAAGAGCGCACCGAATTTCTTGTAAATCCATGGGGTGTGCATTTCTCGGAAGTTAAAGCGAGTAATCTTCTTAAGGTCGATAACGAGGGATCAGTTATGTCCGGCGAAGGGATCGTCGAGCGATCCGCGGTATGCATTCATGCTCCAATGCACAAGAATCTTCCACACGCCCGTTGCGTTCTTCATTGTCATCCAAAATACGTAAATACACTAATGGCCATTGGCGGAAGGCTCGAGCCGATTCATCAGAATGCAGCACGGTTTTATGGCCAAATCGCTTATGACAACGACTTTAACGGCCTTGCATTTGATGACAAAGAAGGCGAGCGATTGTGCAGGGTGCTTGCTGACAAGATGATATTAATGATGGGAAACCATGGCGTAACTGTGCTGGGGAAAACAATAGCTGAGGCCTTTGATCACCTCTATTACGTTGAGAAAGCTTGTGAGACACAAGTTTTCGCGATGTGGACTGGCTCGGAACTTAAGCCTATGAAGCCAGAAATTGCTGAATTGACGGCCGCACAATGGGTGGGCCACGGAGAGTTTGGGGTTGATTTAGAAACTGACCACTTTGCAGCACTAAAACGCATACTCGACCGCGAGGAACCAGATTATTCACAATGACCGCTTGACCACCGAGAATCTGTTGCTTTACAGCTGCCTTAAGATCAATCCATAAATGGAGGAGATATGACTCGTGCCATCGACATTCTATGCAATGACTTTACGCCAAATGGAATTCGAAAGAATTACATTGAGAATGAAGAAGAACACAGCCGTTTCGAGCAAGTGGGGCGCGCACACAGAGTGCAGTCTTTTGAGATTCCTGAATTTAGAAACCGGATGGATAAGCTCGGCATAGAAAAAGTGTTCATTGCGGCAATTAAGACGTGGTCGGTTCAGAGCCAGGCATTGCTCGAACATACAACCACCGAAGAAGTTATCGACATCATGAAGGCGGCGCCTGATTGTATTTACGGCCTGTACGGCATCAATGTGCATAGAGGAATGAAAGATGTGTCAGGGCTCGAGCAGGCAGTGCGCGAAAACGGGTTTATTGGAGCCCACCTTCACCCGCATGGCTACGGTTATCCGCCAGATCATGCGTATTATTTCCCCTTTTACGCGAAGTGCCAGGAATTAGGAGTTCCGGTCATCGTGTCTATGGGGCATACACTTGATCTAATGCCAATTGAACCAGGCAGACCAATTCATTTAGACAAGGTAGCGTTGTACTTTCAAGACCTTAAGATAATTTGTACACACACCGGATGGCCATGGGTTGAAGAAGCGATCGCGATTGCTTGGAAGCATCCCAATGTATTCCTTGGTACTTCTGCATATACACCAAAAATATGGAAACCCGAAATGGTCAAGTTTATTGATACGTTTGGGAGCGACAAATGTATGTGGGGCACGGATTTCCCGCTCATTGACCACCGGGAATCTTTGGAACAAATCAAAGCATTGAATTTATCCGAATCATCGATGGATAAATTTCTTTACTCAAATGCTGCTCGGGTGTTTGGATTCGATTAGGCCGCGATGGGGATTCGAGCCATTGTTTATGGGGTCGGTCGCGTAAATTGCATTGCGACGCGACTGATGATTGAGAAGGGCATCGAGATTGTAGGTGCGGTTAACCGCTCGGGCACGAAAATAGGGAAGGATCTCGGGGAACTGTCCGGGATGAGTCAACTAGGCGTGTCCGTATCGGATGATCCGGCACACATATTATCGACGCCAGCCGACATTGCAGTTATTGCTATTTATGACGACTTACAGCGAATGTTCCCTATTTACAAGCAGTGTTTGGAAGCTGGTGTGAACGTGGTTACTGTAGGGGCCCACGCTTCGTACCCTTGGCGCTTAGAGCCTACGCTTAGTCAGCAACTGGATGATATCGCAAGAACCCACGGCGTTACGATTTCAGGGTCAGGGAATCAGGATTTTTTTATTGTTCACTTAGGTGCTTTGATGTCAGGTGTATGTCATCGGATCGACCGGATCGTACATCGAAGTCTTACCGACGTTAACAACTTCGGATCGGAAACAGCGGGGATTGCTTATGTGGGCCAGAGTGTGGATTGCTTTCAAACAAAGGCTAACAATCAAACGCCAAGTGTCTACACGACATTTTGGGACAATATCGCAGCAGCCCTGGAGCTCACAGTCGTTGATGTTGTGCAAACCGTAGAACCCATAGTTACCACTACACCACGTATTTGCCGGTCCTTGAATCGGACTATTAAACCCGGCTTTCTCATTGGTATTCGACAACGACTGGAAGTCTTCACCAAAGAGAACGTAAGGATGACTGGAGAAAATAGCCTATGGGTTTGCGATACGGAGGAAGAAGAATACAAGGATTGGGAAATTATGGGCGAGCCGAGTTTTAAGATTCGGGTAACTGGCCTTGCAACTGGATTTACCACAGCAAGTCAGTGCGTCAACCGAATTCCACATATTATCAAGGCGCCGCCAGGCTACATCACGATAGACAAACTGCCTAAATTAACCTATCGGCAAAGACTTACTATTTAATTATCTAAATATTTTGGTAAACAAGAGATGAAAGCCAAGCCAATATTTTAATGATCGGAATTTATAGCCTGCCTTTGATAGACCTACAGATGACCTAAGTTCTGATACGGTATAGCAGGAGATAACAAACTATATGTTGACGTCTAACGTTTTAATTTAATGCCCGCCAGTTCACGGTCCCAGGTACTTGCCGTGATCCCTCGATCTCGCAGTATATATTTCTGAATCTTGCCAGTGGGCGTCTTTGGGAGAATGTCAACACAGTCAATATAACGAGGCACCATGAAGTAAGGCATGCGTGGCTCCAGAAATTTGACCAAGACTTTCGGATTTAGCTTGCCGGGGAAACTTGGGACTACTATAGCCATCACCTCTTGTTCCGTGTGCTCGGATTCAACGGGTATAACTGCGCATTCCAACACGCCTGGATGGGCGTTAATTTCATTTTCGACCTCGAAAGAAGAGATGTTTTCGCCTCTGCGTCGAATAGCATCCTTGGTACGGTCAACGAAATACAAGTTTCCGTCGGTGTCCTTCATTAGCATATCGCCGGTGTGGTACCAAAGATTGCGAAATGCTTTTTCGGTCCATTCCGGGTGATTCCAGTAGCCGGTTGTGATGATCCATGGTTCCTTAGTACGGACTAAGGCTTCACCTGGTATGCCCGGGGGCAACTCGGCATCGTTTTCGTCAGCAATGCGAACTTCGTAACGGTCGTTGGCAACGCGACCACAGCTCTTGTTGTCGACCAAGTCAAAACCTGAGCGGGTTGGACAGTTCA
>JYMV01053609.1_pt1 | contig 16982 bp, 21 predicted proteins | sample 338911 | NCBI WGS metagenome assembly JYMV01 (sample SAMN03354496, study PRJNA234377) | hydrothermal vent metagenome | biome: Deep sea; feature: Hydrothermal plumes at the Eastern Lau Spreading Center, Western Pacific Ocean; material: Seawater | place: Tonga | collected 2009 | depth 2000 m m
TTTTTAACAATAATTAGTTGTTTAGAGAGGAGAGCGCTATGGTTACCATAGGAATGAACTATAAAATGATTCCCGGAAAGGAAAAGATTTTTGAAGATGCTTTTGTTAATGTTATAAAAGTGATGAATGAAATAGAGGGGCATTCAAAATCGTTTTTATACAAGGATGTGAGCGACGCCCAGTCATACCTTATTGTTTCAGAGTGGCACTCTGAAGACGCGTATAATGATTTTATTCAATCTGATAAATTCAAAGGTGTGGTGAATTGGGGCAAGGAAAATATCCTAGCGGGGCGTCCTTCCCATACGGTTTACAAGCACTAAAATCCATTATGTGGAATTCTGCTTTGGAGTGTGTTTGTAGTAACCGTCACGAATGCATTTTTGAACCTTTTTGTAGAATAGCTCGGTGTCATGGGGAAGTTGGCCATCTAGCCGCCAACGGACTTTAACCAGCTTTCCGACAGGATGCTCAATGATGGAAGTTATCTCTCCAGTGTTTCTGGAAAGCGGTTCATAAAGAATATCGCCAGTTCTTAGTTTCATGATAAAAAGTAGGTTAAAGGTTATTTAAGTATACTGTTTAATATCTCAGAAATAAAAATTTTTAATGTGTCTCTGGTTTGGAGGAAGGCATTATGGAGGATTATATTCTCATGGCTGCCATGTATAACACCATGACTTCAGGCAAGGTGGATAAATATCTGGTCAAGAAAGGAGATAAAGTTGCTCCAGGTACCCCCGTGGCAGAAATTATTGCTGAGGGATATTTCACCTTGTTATCGGAAGTGGAAGGAAGGGTGAAGGAGTTTTATGTGATGGAAGGGGATTATGTTGAAGTGGATACTGCTTTAATTGAAGTAGAATTGAAAGAAGAGAAATAATCCTCTTTATAAGTTCGAAAAAAAATATGCCGCCGTTACAAGATAAATTGCCAGTCCCAGAATATCGTTGATAACAGTAATGATCGGACCCGTGCTGATGGCAGGATCAATATTCAGGTTTATAAACAGGATAGGGGTCAATGAGCCTATCATGGATGCTATGGAAACAGCGAGGATAATTCCGGTCCCAACCACCCAACCGAGCACCGGGTTGGTATGCAAAAGAGGTTCAGAAGTCAAGTAGACAAGACCTCCACACAGCAATCCAAAAATCACCCCATTTAATATTCCAACCGAAATCTCACTTTTGACCACCGTGGCGAGATTATCTTTTTGATCCAGTCGCCAAACCCCTTACAATGACTGTGGCACCCTGAATTCCGACATTTCCTGCCAATCCAATCACAAAGGGAATGAAAAATATGACGGCGGCATAATCGGCGAGTGTTACCTGGTAAGATCCCAATAACCAGGCGCTGACCAATCCTCCTATAAAGGTCGTAAATAACCAGGGTGCCCGGGCGATGATTTTATTTCTAATTTTTTTTGCGAAAGGGTCCACCTTAGCGGTTCCAACCATCGTATAAATATCTTCACTTGCACTGTCCTGCATGGCCCGAATCACATCGTCAAAGGTTATGATTCCTTGAATCACATTGTCATTATCCACAACGGGCAAACTACTCAAGTGTTCCTGTCCCATAATATGGGCCACCTTTTCACAGGGATCATTCAAGTGCACTTTGGGAGTTGTAGGGCGGATAAATTCTTTTGCCAGAGCGGAGGTTTGAATATTCATCAAGTCCCTCAACTTAAAAAATCCTATTAACTGACCACTTTCGTTTACCACATAGAAATAAGGAGGAATATCCTTATTAGATTCTCTCCTTATATTCGTGAATATATTTGCAGCCTTGTCGTCAAAAGGGACTTTGTTAAAATGCGGAGTCATCAGGCCGCCAGCGGTTTCTTCTTCATAACGGATCAGATCCTTGATGATTTCAGCGTCCTGAACCTTCATTTTACTCAAGAGTTCGTCTTGGGCCTCTCCAGGAAGCTCTTGAATAATATCCGTAGCTTCATCTTCCGGCATATCATCCAGAAGAGCAGCTAAATAGTCCCGATCCAGAGTTTCCTGGATTTCCAGGCGGCTATCCATATCTGTTTCATAAAGAAGCTCTTGCCTCTTTCCATCATTTTCAAGAAGATGAAAAACCTTTACTTTATGATTCAGACTCAATTCATGAAGCCGTCGGGCAATTTCAAAATGATCCAAATCGGAAATAAGCGAACGCAAAACATCGCCCTGATTTTCTGGATCTTTGAAAGCTTCTTTAATTCTTTCTATAGGCATGAAAAATTATTATCAAAGGGGCTAAAAATGTCGTATCTTAAGTAGTGTTGGACCAGTTCTACTATTCTTAACCTTTTTTTGTTTATGAGGTGATTCATATGGTCATGGCGATGTCCCATGAGGACAAAAAAAAATATAAGGAATCGTTCAAAAAACGGAAAACTCGGGCCCGGAAACAAAGGACTTTAATCCTATCAGATAAAACTAAAAATCTTCTATCAAAAAAATTCGACGATGGTCATCCTGAGGGTAAAAACCAGGACGCACCCCAGATTGATGTTCATGTGAAAATGAATGATAACTACCTTCGAACCGGGCCCTATAAACCCAAAAGCAAATAATATGTTCTAAAACACTTGGTAATTATTATCTTCGAATATTTGTAAATAGGCGGGATGGGAAAATTTAGGGGAGGGGATTAATCCTTTTTAACTTCTGCAGGAGCCTTTTTTCTGATAGATTTTGTAAACTTCTTTTTCGATGAATAATTCAACCAGATTGGGGTCCAGTTCTCCCCCTTCGACCATGGATCTGAGAATTCGATAGACCGTTTCCAAAGGCATTGCTTTTTTGTAGGGCCTGTCCGATGCGGTCAGGGCTTCAGCAATATCTGTCACGGCCATCAATCTTCCCTCAAAAGAAATTTCGTCCCCCTTCAGGCCCAGAGGATAGCCTTTTCCATTAAGAAATTCATGGTGGGCTCCGGCAAAATCGGGGATGTTCTTCAGTTTTTTGGTAAAGGGGATTTGTTTTAACATTTTTAAGGTCACTGCGGCATGGCCCTGCATCTTTTGTCTTTCTTTTTCTGTTATACTTCCACGCCGGATCGATAGGTTGACCAGCTCATCTGCCGTCAGGAAGGGTTGTTGCTCTCCTGCATCATCAATATAGGTCTTTTCAGATACTTCCTTTAACCTTACCAGGATTTCGTCATCAAGAAATTCTCCAGGCTCATTACACTTATTAATGAACCTCTGTATTTCTTCTATTTCCATTAATTTCTCCAGAGTTTCTTTTTCAATGGAATTTAATTTTTCTGGAGAAGAACCATTTTGTAATATTTTTATCTTTGCTTCCTGACCTTCTAACTCTATTTTTTGACTAATATAAGCCATTCTTAATCGAACGTATTGGATGCGGTCAAAAATAGTTTGGAGTTTTTTGGCCTTTTCAACAATTTCTACCGGCGACGTAACTTTTCCTATATCGTGCATATAGGCGGCAATTCTTAATTCATACATCTGATCCGGTGAAAACGTTTTATCCTTAAAATGTCCCTCATCTATGTCATGAATGACCTCGGCCATGGTCAGGGTCAGGTCTGCCACCCTTCGAATATGACCACCCGTAACAGGAGATTTTTCATCGATGGCGGTAGCCATAACTTTAACAAATGCTTCAAACAATTCTGTCATGTTGGCAATCAGTTTGGCGTTGGTGATCGAGACCGCCGCCTGCGAAGCCAATGATTCAGAGAGATTTTCATAATCCTGTGAAAATGCAATGACCTCGTTACTAATAGGATTAGTGGCATTCAATAGTTGCAAAACACCGATTATATCGTTTTCGTGGTTACGCATGGGAACCACCAGCATGGATTTGGACCGATACCCGGTGGATTGATCAAATTTTTTGGGACCGGTAAAATCAAAAAGGTCAGTATCATAAACATCCGGGATGTTTACGGATACTCCTTTCAGGGCGACAAAAGCGGAAACATTGGATTCTTTTAACTCAACCGGTGGAAAGGGAATTGATTCCCCGGACTTACCCCCCATCCTGATTTTCAAACTATCATTTTGAACGATTTGAAAACGGAGGGTGTTGTCTTCAACAATATATAAAGTCCCTGCATCTGCATTGGTAAAATTTCGGGCCTGGTCGACAATCATTTCAAGAAGGGTGTTTAGATCTTGAACCCCTGAGAGGGCACGACCAATATCTGACATCTTTTTTATTTGCTCGCCTAGCCGTTCCGCATAATTGCTTACCTCATCTATGACACTGTTGAGCAACGTGTTTAGATTTTCATCACTGGAAAACTTCCGGGTTTCAGCTTCATTCATATTTTCAGGTGAATCATTCATGTCAATGAGTTATGGCGATCTTTTATATTAACTCTGATTGTTGTTATGATTATGAAATAAATATACCCCGAAATCAAATTAAATGAAATATCTCCATAAGAATATGGGTTTCCATTCCCAATTCAATGGATAAATCGCATCTATCCTGCAACAGACAATGTTATTTAAATATAATCCTTGAGAAGTAGAGGTGCAACCGAGAGCCATATCCGTTTACCACAAACGTTAATGAACACAGGTTCCTTGGAATCAAATAGTTTCAAATGGGCCTGATACAAATCTTCAGCAGTTGTTCTGCAATCACCATAAGCTTCTTTTTCTTCCTTAAAGATCCCTTCTTCAAACATTTTTATGCCTTCCTTTGAGCTCTTTCCTTCGAAATAGGACCGGAGAAGGGGGTCCCTCAGGTTTTCTGGATGCTTTGCGGTTTTTCTTAAAAGCAGTTTAATGCCACGGGAAGATTGGGATTCAAACAATCCTGCACGAATACAGGCATGCCGTGCCTTGCCTTTCTCGACTGCCCATTTTTCAATAGCTTCTTTTGAATGGCCCATCGCTCCATAGGTGGCCAGCTGGTGCCGAATAACATAAAAGGTGGAATAGGCAACGATGGTTTTAACATCCAATTCGGATTCCAGTTTTAAGATCGGATCAAATGAAAGCTTGTTGGATAGAGCTATCGACTCGGGGGTCGCCTCTGAAATGGGTACTCCAACCTCACCAAGAGCAGTGGCATAAAACAAAGTGTCGAACTGGCCATTATTGAAGGCTTTAATTTTTTCTAGAACCTGTGGATCATTGATATCACCAAACAGTGTTTCGTTAACGCCTTCGATGTTGAAACCGGGCTCTTCTTTACCATACCAGTTGGCCATGATATTGGCATTGTCGCCAAACTTTTCGCGAATCGCTTTAATCGCTGCGGTTCCCATCACACCTGTTCCGCCTATGACAAGAAAATTATTCATTGCGTCCTTTCACGTTTTATAAAGATTTCAGGGGGGGGTCTATTTATTTGGTAATTTTTTCTAAGGCGACTCGCAGGCCCTTAGAGAATAAGGGTCGCTCATGACCAAAAGCGATTTTCAGAGATGCTCTTTATTGTTAGGTTATAAGCGCATTAGGTTTAGGAGCCACCGACGTCTTCATCCCAATCAGCATGAGGAACCCGGGAATTTTCATAGATGGCCTGAGACATGTAAGGATCAGTTTTGAAAAAAGCCTCAATTTGTTTTGTCAGGTCTTCTGTTTCTTGAATCACCGAACCCATTTTTTCTTTACTATTAATTTTTTCAGCAAGCTCAAAATAACCTTTGATAAAGGGTTGTGCTGTCTGAATGGTTTGAAAAATTTTTTGAGCGTCCAGAGCTCGATGCCGATTAGCGACAGCAAACTTTGCAAACTCAAACCATATATCAATTTCGCCCTCGCTTTTACCAAGAATGATCAACTCGTTTTTAAATTTTTCAGCGCCTTTTTCTGCAAGGTTTGTGGATACATAGTCAGATAATTCATCAAAAGGAATGCCATCTATGGTGTTACAAAGATACTCTAAATGATAAAGAATGGTGTTGATCTTGTTGTCTAATTGGATTCCCTGGACAGAGTTGTCCTGGAAAGCAGTTGTTTTTTGAAACAGTCCCCAAATCCCATCCAATTCCGCCACCCTTTCCCTTTTAACAAGCAGGGGAGTCACTCGTTTCAGGCAGATGGATGGTTCTACTCGGTCCGCCCATGCAGGTTGAATTAAAACACAAAAAAAGCATAAAACTAATAGCACGGATGGGGTGGGTTTCATAAGTTTACTGCCCGCTTAAATGCTCGGCTGTTGAAATGGCTCCGGAAACATGGGTACTCGGGGTCCCGCTGACATGCGAATCCGGGTGTAAATCTTGGGTGGGTTGTGTTCCGACGGGCGATGGGGCCGACTGTTTTACATCATTTTTTGGAGTTTGGTTTTCGGTATTATCTCCGGAACAATTCAATAAACCCAATAAAGCGATTAAGAAGATAAAGGTGATTCCTGCTTTCATAGGTGCATACCCATGCTTTTTGTTCCAACGTACCATGGCACCGATTTTTCCTGAACTGCTGGCGTTTGCCCATCGTTGCTATCACCTGAACAGCCCAACAAACTCAATAAGGCGATTAAAAAGATAAAGATGATTCCTGTTTTCATAAGTGTATACCCATATAAAATTTTATTATCCTGAATTTATACTTCCATAATTTCTAAGTCAATGAGAGTTTCTCTGCACCTCATTAAGCCAAATGAAATAAAAAAAGGTTTTTTTAAATTGAAGTCTTGCCCATTTTTAAGAGAACCTGGCTTTCCTTTTTGGTTACGGGCATGACAGATAAACGAGACTGCCTGACCAACGCAATGCGATTTAATCTCTTCAAGGTTAACAGGGTACGCGAATGTTTTTAGAGGTTTAAGATCGACCACAACCCAACGCGGATCATCGGTGGTAGGATCCGGATAAGCCTCACGTGTTACTTTAGCAATACCCTTGATCTCCTTTCCGATGACACTGTGGTAAAAGAAAACCAGATCGCCTTTTCTCATGGATTGTAAATTATTACGGGCCTGATAGTTTCGCACTCCGTCCCAATAAGTTTCTCCATCTTGCAAAAAAGTTTCCCAGCTATACTTGGAAGGCTCCTGTTTGACAAGCCAAAAAGATGTTTTATTATTCATAGTTAAATAATATTAGCTAAGGGTTAGGTTTATCTGCTCCCCAGTGTCGGACAAGGGCTTGGGGGACATTGTAGCAAAAGCACTGTCTCATAAAGGGTTAAAGAATTAAAAGAAATTATCTGATTGACCCTCGGCGGTATTAGAAATATAATCGTTTTCTCCAATTTGTTGAAAAGTTTGCCTAAATTCATTTTTTTGTCCGCGGGATGTATTGGTCCCGGTTGGGAGTTTTAACAGCATGTTTCGAAAAGAAATAAAAGTATTGGATTGCACCATTCGAGATGGTGGCTTGATGAATAATCACCTGTTCAGCGATGATCTGGTCCGCAGGGTTTTTCAAGCAGTTAATAAATCAGGGGTTGATTATATCGAACTAGGATATAAAGCAGATGAAAATCAGTTTAAACGTGGCGAATTTGGCCCCATGAAATTTTGTACCGAGCAAGATCTGGAAAACATTGTCGGAGATACGGAGCGAAATTGCAAGATATCTGTTATGGCTGATATCGGACGTTTTGATCCCAAGGCAACTATCCCAAAAGCCGAAAGTTATGTGGATATGATGCGAGTTGCTTCTTATGTCAAAGACATTGATAAGGCCATTGATATAGTCAACACGCTTAATGCAAAGGGCTATGAAACCACCATCAATATTATGGCGGTATCGCATGCCAGAGAACGCGAATTGGATGAGGCACTGGAGCAGATTGAAAAGGAAAGCGCCGTTGATGTCGTTTATCTGGTCGATAGTTTTGGGGCTTTGTATTCAGAGCAGATTACTTATCTCGCTAAAAAATATAAGGCCGCTCTGCCGAGCCGGGAAATTGGCATCCACGCGCATAACAACCAGCAATTGGCCTTTGCCAATACCATTGAATCGATCATCCAGAATATTAATTACCTGGATGGAACCATTTTAGGGATCGGGAGAGCCGCCGGAAACTGTCCTCTGGAATTGTTGTTGGGCTTTTTGAAAAATCCAAAATTTGACATCCGACCTATTCTGGCAGTGTTGGAAAGTGATTTTGTGGAATTGCGTAAGAAGATTGAATGGGGATATACCATTCCCTATATGATTACCGGTATTCTGGATTTACATCCCCGTGCAGGCATGAAGGTTAGAAATTCGGATAAGAAGGATGAATACCTGGATTTCTATGAAAAGCTTACTTCAGAAGCCAACGTCTAAATCCCTCATGGCAGGTTTCGATTTAATTCTCTTTGAGAAAAAACCCGTACTGGGCATCATCCGTGGTATGGGTGAAGAATCCCTTCCTGGTGTGTTGGAAGCAGTGTTTTCCGGGGGACTCCGTTTTCTGGAATTTACCCTCAATACTCCTTCAGCCTTTCTTCTTATCAAAAAGGCCATCGAACAGTTTCCCGATTTATGCATAGGTGCAGGAACGGTTTTATCCACTGAGTCTGCCCAGAAGGCCGTTGATGCTGGGGCAAAATTTCTTGTGGCCCCAAACTTGAATGAAAATGTAGCTGAATTCTGCTATAAGAACAGTCTTGCCTATTTCCCTGGTGCTTTAACTCCGACAGAAATTGAAAAAGCATGGAGTTCCGGTGCGACAATGGTGAAAATTTTTCCTGCCTCCCAGATGGGACCGAATTATTTTAAACAATTAAAAGGTCCCTTTGACCATATCAAACTGATGGCGGTGGGCGGTGTGGGTCCTCAAAATATCCCCGATTATTTTTCCTCCGGAGCCTCAGCCGTGGCATTAGGAGGTTCGATATTTTCCCCAAGGCGCATGGCAAACCGGGAATTTTCTGCCATACAAAAAGAAATCGAAGAATTTATGTTTGCAGTAAACAAAATTTATTCTAAAATAAGTGCAATAGATCTTGCGAATCACTCAAGTTAAAGGGAGAAGACCTTAATGACCTTTGATTTTATGAAAGACTTTATGATGTTTGAGGATGAAGAGCGGTTTGCCGGTCTTTGTGAACAGTTGGAAGAGGTGATTCGTGAAGCAGACGGGGGTGAAAACAAGGTTTCTGAATTCGAAATCATGCAGGCGCTGGATTATGTCGGCTTCAACCTGTTCCGAGACAACTGGGAAGAATACAAAAAGATGGATATGCTCAACCGCGACCAGGCCCTTGCTCCAAACTCCAAGGGCAAGGAAAAGCGGTATATTCATTAATCCTCAGAGGCCTTTTCTAATTCCCCTAGGTTTTCCATCAGCCGGTGCATTTTTTTGTCCAGTGTATTGAGGTGCCGGCTGATTTCCTCTATTTCCTTTTTCTCCTGATCCATATAAACCAGTTGGCATTTTTCAATGTGTTCCGTGATGTGCTCTATCATGTCATGGATTTCCTGACTCTCTGTTGTTCAATCGCGCGATCAGTCGCAAAATCCCCCACTATTTTTTTTCGGTTCTTAATTTTGGCCCTGTAATAAGCTATCAGGATGCCGGATATTGACAGGAAAACGAGTCCGAGAGTTGCCAAATCTATAAGCATGTAAAAATAGGAACCAAAAAAGCGACCGGTATGAATTTCGGTTACCAGTTTGACAACATCCATTTTCATTTCATCGGGGGATAGCTGATTGACTGCTCCGCTTAAATCTATAGTTTCCCAGTTGTTACCTGCATCTTCAGAAAAGTACAGCCCTGATGTGGTGCCAACATATAAGGACTTTCCAATCAGGCCAGTGATTCTGGTAATTGAAATATCAATAGAAGTTCCAGAATCCCCATTTATTTTTTGAGCGAAGGAGGAAAGGTGTTTCCAGGAATCCCCTCCATCATCGCTGGAATATAAATTTGCCCCGCTTCCTATATATATTTGCGATAGGTTTGAGGGATTCACAAAAATGGCGTTGATGGAGGTCTTTTTAAAGGCAGGATCGGGGATCCAATTTCTGCCTCCATTGAAAGATTTGTAGAGGCCTGTCAGAGTGCCTGAATAGAGAAACTCTGGGTCGGTGTTTAAGGATGCCAGCGTGGTTATAGCAGGGAGAGCATTCCCCCAAACGAGACTCCAATCACGTCCGCTGTTATTACTGCGAATGGTTCCAGTTTTACCTGATGCATAAAGGATGTCAGGATTCGATGCTGAAAACTCAACGATCTGGAGGGACTGCCCGGAGGATACAGATTGCCAATTTTCTCCTGCATCCAAAGATTGAAAAACTCCTCCATCCGTTGCGGCAAATAGGACTTGCGGATTATCAGGATGCACAGCAAGATCATGGATTTTGGTATGAGTCAAACCCGAAGTCTCATCGAACCAGTCGCTCCAGGTATCCCCCGCATCCTCAGACTTGAAAACACCACGATGGGTCCCGGCATAAATTGTATTGGGCTCTTTGGGGTCAATCAGCAGGGAAAGGATGTTATGGTCAAACAATCCCTGATTGGTTTGAAGCCACGATTTTCCACCATCTTGGGATCGGTAAACACCGATATCCGTTCCCGCGTAAAGAATCTGCCCGGAACCCGAGACCGTTGCCAAGGACTGGATCCGGCGTCTAGCTTGATGCACTTGAAAATATTTTGCGGGCAGATACTTTCCGCTGACCTGAGCTTGCTCGATACCAAATTCTTCCGGATGCATTAACAGAAAACCCGAGATAGAAAGAATAAGAACGAATACCGCAGAAAGGATTCCGATCCATTTGTGGATGATGCGTGTGTTTTTAAAAAAGCGAATATTCAAGGGAATGCCTGATTCTATTTGTCCTCAAAGGCCTTCTTGGCCAGTTTCTCATATTCATTCTGAAGCTGGTTTTCTACGTGTTTCACATGGCCGAACAGTTCGTGGATTTTTACGTCTATCTCTTTCAAATGCCCGGATAACTCCTTCAAATCCTGGTCTGGAGTGTCTTTAAGGAACACTTCGCAACGTTTGGCATGATGGGAAATATGTTCAACCAGATCGTGAACCTGGGTGATACTGATTTGAAGATGGTGAGTTTCCTCCTGCAAGTGGGTTGTACCCAACTCTGCCTTAATGACAAATGTGTAAACAAGCGCGAAAACAAACGCTGCAAACAACACCGCCTGGCCTATAAATGTTTCCCAGGTGGGATACATGCCCAGCCAATGAATACTGGGTAAAAAATTTGCTACAGTCATAGATACTTGTTCGCCCATTTGTAGCTCATGAACTCCCTTTCCCATGAAGGTGAATGCCATGTAATACAAAAGTACACTGGTGAAACCAAAAAACCATTTAATAGGAATTCTCATTCCCAAAGTATTGATCAAGTAAAATACTCCTGCCAAAACCACGCAACCCGCCAGAAACCCAGGTATGATTCCTCCGGTAGCATTGTCTGCATATAAATAGAGGGCTTTATAAAAAAGAACGGTTTCGAATCCTTCACGGTAAACAGATATGAAGGCCACCGCACCCAGAGTAAAGGTATTTCCCTTGGATAGGGCACCACGCATTTTTTTGTTGATGTAGTTCTGCCATTTCCTGGTTTCTATTTTAGAAACCAGCCAATAGCTGACCCAGAATAAAACCACCACAGCCGTCAACATGATCCAACCTTCAAGGAGTTCCTGATTGGCCATACTCAGGTGAAGGATTTCCTGGATAATATAGGCCGTCGCAAAACTGGCAAGTATGCCGACCACCACGCCGATGTGGATAGATTTCACCCTGGCCTGATTGCGAGACTTAATTAAAAAGGCGATCAGTGCGGCGATAATGAGAATGGCCTCAAATCCTTCCCGAACGATGATGGAGAAGGACTGGAAGAACATCCCGGTAAAACCAACCTCGCTCTTGAGCAGTTTCAAACCTTTTGAAAGTTTCAGGTTGATTTCATTATTTAGCGATTGCACATGATCGAAAGGCGCGTTACGCTTTATTTCTCCCCGATAACGACTGAACACTGACTCCAGGCTTACACCCAGACTCCTATCTTTTGTAATGAGGTTGGACTCGATTTTTTCATAAGCCAGATAAGCGTCAAAAGCCACTTCTGCCGCATTGTCACCCTGACCGGATTTATAAATCTCCAGACTTTTATCAAGAAGTCCTCGAACCTCATCTACGACCATGGCGGCAAGTTTTCCTGCATTATCCGCTGATGATTCGATAGCAGCCAATTCCAGATTGACAGGCGGAAGTTGGATATTTACGTTGGAAAAGGTTCTGATGTAATAAGTCACATCCCAAATCTGCGTTTCCGAAAGTACTCCGGCCCAAGCCATCATCGCTGTATTGGCAATGCCGACGTTAATCACCTCAAAATTGTCATAAGCGGTGGTGTTTGCATCGCCTGTAAGTTTCGCATTAGATAAAACGGCAGGGGAGGGATCAAATTGACTGGCCATGGGGCCATCACCGTTACCTGTCAGGCCATGGCAAATCAAGCAATTGCTTTCAAATATTTTTTTGCCATTAACCAGCGATATCGGTGTGATCGGTGTTTTATTGATTTCAATATTAAAAGTTGCCAGCAATTCAGAATTGATGCTATTTACTTCTGCCCATACCTTTTGTGAATCTGCTTTATCTTTAACCAGGCCCATTATGTTGATGAGCTGATTTTTAAGTTTTTCAACTTTTTGGGAGTCTGGAATTTCAGCAGATAACCTGGCAAATCTTTCGATAGCCTGTTGCAAAAATACCAGGCTTTCTTCATATTCCGGGGCAACAACAATTTTGCCATTCACCACACCTTCTTCAAATTCCTTGGCGGCGATATTTAGCATCATGACTATTTTTTTAACTCTGTCGATGGATGCCTGGTTTACGGCTTCGGCAAGGTTTGGGGCCCAAAAGGAATGACTTGAAAATAAAAGAGCTATAATTACAAATTTTAAAAAAACAGATTTTCGGGGCATAGTTAGCTTTGTAGGTAGCATGTTGGCTGTTGAAGTTGTTGATTTTATATTGCAGTTGGTGTTCGGTTCCCCAAACCCTCTTAAATTAATAATGAGAATTGTTATCAATAATAAGGTAAGCCCTTTAAATTGTCAAGGTTGCTGGGAATTTAGTGATCCCTATAAAATAACAATTAAAAAAGGGCCAAAATTATAAATATAAAAGGGGGCAAATATTGATAGAACCACAAAAACCGGTAAGTGGAAATACTGAAAGGAAACATACTTAATTTTGTAGAATACTAGGAGTTAGCCTCGAAATCTTTGAGTTTTTGTTCCCATTTTGAGATAAGTTCGCGGAAACAGGTTACATGTTTTTTTTCTTCCAACATCAAATCATAATACATACGCCGCATCCCTTTTTTGACATCCGAATCTTCAGGGGTTTTATTAACAAGGGTCTGGTAATAACTGACCGAATTTTCTTCACTTACAATACCTTTGCGTAAAACATCCAGTCGGCCCTGTACCGTTCCAAGGTTCTCTTTATTGGATTCCATATATACCTCAGGATTTGATAATATTAACGAGCAGGAAGCATCCAAACCAATATCTAAATTATACCAGAGTTAGTAAACGGAGTTTGTCATGGGTAAAAATTTAACGGTTTTTTTATTAATGGTCCTTGTATTTTCTGGTTGTTCGTTGCATTCCGGTTCCACTTATGAACGAAGTGAAATGGGTTCACCGGAATATTTTAAAAAGGGTGTGATTTTATCGGTAAGAGAAGTTGAAATAAAGGGAACAGAATCTGGTGTTGGGGCCGCAGCGGGGGCAACAGCAGGTGGGCTTGCCGGTTCCACATTGGGTGGCAACACAGCGACCCGTGCTCTAGGAGCTTTGGGCGGCGCTGTTGTGGGTGGGTTGGTGGGCCATGCCACCGAAAATTTAATAACCGGTGGTACGGCATCCGAGTTCATCATCCAGCCGGACAAGGGAGAACCCTATGCCATAGTACAAGTAAATGACCAGGAACTAAAAGCCGGAGAAAGGGTGCTGATCATGGACTCAGGTAAAGTGCGAGTTGTCCGTGACCAAATCCAACAATAAAAGGTTTATTTCAATTTTTGTTGAGCCATAAACTATAATGAACAAAGGTTTGGAAAAAGATTATTTTTCCCTGGTTCGCCGGTTGGAGGAGAGTAGTCGGTTGGGCGGAATCATGGGTATCCTGCATTGGGATCAGGAGGTCATCATGCCTGTGGGCGCATCAGAATCTCGTGCCCAACAGATCGGAAGCCTGGCTGGGGTCCTGCATGAAAAAACCACGCATCCTGAAATGGGGAAGTTGTTGGATACACTCTCCAAGGCGGATGTAAATGGATTCACCGCTTTTGAATGGTGCAATATCCGCGAAGCCTACCGGGAATTCCATATGGCTACGCGGGTTCCCAAAACGCTTGTCACTGAGTTGGCGGAATTATCTTCCCGAACGCACCAAATTTGGGTGAAAGCCCGTTCTGAAAACAAGTTTTCCGATTTTGCCCCAGTTCTAAAACAATTGGTGGATTTAAAAATAAAGTGGGCCGGTTATGTTTTCCCTGATATGCAGGTCTATGACGCCAATATTGATATTTATGAAAGAGGGTCCACCCAGAAGGACATCACTCCGATATTTGACAAACTAAAAGCTGAACTGATCCCATTGATAAAGGCTATTCAAGAGTCGGATTACCAGCCAGACACCAATTTTTTATCGGGCCAGTTCTCCATTGAAAAACAAGAAGCGTTAGGACGCAAAATTAGTGAAGAAATGGGTTTCCTGTTTGACCAGGGGCGTATGGATGTATCGGTACATCCTTTTTGTGGCGGCAGTCATCCTACAGATGTCCGCATTACCACTCGATATCGAACGGACAATTTTGTCGAATCGTTATACGCGGTGATTCATGAGACCGGCCATGGGCTTTATGAGCAGGGGCGCATGCAAAATGGGCGAGACCTGCCGGTATCTGAAGCCCTCACCATGGCTATCCATGAATCGCAATCACTGTTCTGGGAACGAATGATTGCACAGGGAAAGCTGTTTTGTGCACGCTACTTGCCGTTGGTTGCTGAAACATTCCCAAATAATTTTAAGGGTGTGAATCCTGAACAGTTTTATGAGGCGGTCAATGTCAGCGGTCCCTCGTTAATCAGGGTGGAAGCCGATGAGGTAACCTATCCTATGCATGTTATCCTACGCTATGAACTGGAAAAAGGTCTGTTTGATGGATCGATTCAAGTTGAGCATTTACCTGAGATGTGGAATGCTAAAATGAAAGAATATTTGGGCGTGGAACCGCCAACGGACACGCTTGGAGTTTTGCAGGATACACATTGGAGCGGAGGAGCCTTTGGCTATTTCCCTTCTTATACATTAGGGGCGATTTATGCCAGCCAATTTTATCAGGCATTAATCCGCGCCGAGCCTGGTATAGAAAAACAGATCGAGATGGGAAATCTGGCACCTGTCCGGGAATGGCTGGGCATTCAGATTCATCAGCAGGGCAGGTTGTTATCGGTTCCTGCTCTGGTTAAGCGAGTTACTGGAGAAAATTTGAATCCGGACCACTTTCTGGATTATTTAAAAAATAAATACCGTCAAATTTACCGACTTAACTAGAAGGTAGCTAATGAATTCAATTGAAAGCAGGAAGTCTTATCCCAATATGAAACGCAATTTTCAATATTGTGATTCCTGTGGAACCCTGCTACCTGCTCCAGGTTTTTTTTGCGTCAAATGTGATCCCCCAGAGCCTCCAGAACCTGATCCGGAAAAGGGCCTGGATTTTTCTCAGGCTTACCTACGCATTGCCTTAATAACACTGGTTTTTATAGTCGTAGCTGTATTCAAGCTGGATATCAATCCACTAAACTTGTTTCAGGATTTGGGCACCGATGAAGTTACTCTTCAAGTTGCAGAGGACGAAGATTATGAAATATTTTTTAAGGTCAACGTAAGTTCTGCCAATTTACGTGACAAACCCAATACAAAGACAAGCACTATTTTATTTGTACTGAGTCAAGGTACTCAGGTTGAAATCCTGGAAAAAAAAGGGAAGTGGTCAAAAATCCGCTCAAAACCAAGACCAAAAGAACCAACCCGGACCGGGTGGCTGGCCAGCAAGCTTATCGATTCTGAAATTAAATAATGTTGCCTTCCAATTGTTTATTAGCTTCAATAATCGCTGTTTTGAATTCTTCATAGGTCCGGGTTACAGGAAATTGGGGAAACTCTTTTACAACATTTTCGGGAGCCCGGAATAAAATACCAACGTCTGCTTCTTTAAGCATTCCTGTATCGTTATAGGAATCTCCGGCGGCGATCACTTTCAGGTTGAGTCCTTTCAATGCAGACACTGCTTTGGTTTTTGCATCGGGAATTCGCAATCGGTAATTGGCGATTCGCCCGGCCTCGTCGACAACCAAGTCATGGCAAAACAGGGTGGGATGGCCAAGCTGCTCCATCAAGGGCCCGGCAAACTGGCTAAAGGTATCAGATAGAATGATGACCTGAAATTCACTTTCCAGCCAGGACAAGAATTCCTTCGCACCGGGAAGAGGGGCAATACCCCCGATGACTTCTTGAATATCTGCGAGTTTAAGGTTGTTTTCATCGAGAATTTTTAGCCGTCCCCGCATCAGCTCATCATAATCGGGGATATCCCGCGTGGTAAGCCGCAATTTCTCAATCCCAGTTTTTTCAGCGAAGGCTATCCAGATTTCAGGAACCAGGACTCCTTCCAAATCCAGGCAGGTGACTACCATAGAGGGTTATCCTTTATTTTATGGGGTTTCTCGTTTTTTCTTTCTCAAATCCAAAAGAAAACGCCATTCTTCGTTTCGGGTGAAATGAGAGATTAAGGCATATACCAGTATTCCAATAGATATGCAAGCGGTCAGGGCAAACAGTCGGGTCGATAGGGGATCGCTGGCATGGAAAAAGCTCTCCTTGGTAAAAAAAGTAACGGCACCCATGGCTATGGCCGCGGAAGACATTTTAAGAGTCGAACGCAGTATTTTTCTTCCACCCATCAGGCCCAGCCGTTTTCTTAAATGGTAGATCAACAGCGCGACATTAAATAAGGCCGCCAGGGAAGTGGCCAGTGCAAGACCTCCA
>JYMV01024968.1_pt1 | contig 16980 bp, 17 predicted proteins | sample 338911 | NCBI WGS metagenome assembly JYMV01 (sample SAMN03354496, study PRJNA234377) | hydrothermal vent metagenome | biome: Deep sea; feature: Hydrothermal plumes at the Eastern Lau Spreading Center, Western Pacific Ocean; material: Seawater | place: Tonga | collected 2009 | depth 2000 m m
CTCCGCCACGGCCTCCTGCGCCTCGGGGTTCTTGGGGGTGAACTGGTGCGCACCGGCAGGGCTCTTGGTCAGCTCCCACTCGTAGTTGAACAGGTTCTCGAAGTAGCCGTTGTCCCACTGGGTTGGATCGTTGGTCCAGGCGCCCTCGAGCCCGCTGCTGATCGTATCGCCGGCTATGCCGCTGCCATGGCTGCTCTTCCAGCCAAGGCCTTGGTCCTCGATGCTGGCACCCTCGGGTTCGGGACCTTTGTAATCTTCCTCGGCGGCACCATGGGCTTTGCCGAACGTGTGTCCGCCGGCGATAAGCGCAACCGTTTCCTCGTCGTTCATCGCCATGCGGCGGAACGTCTCTCGAATGTCCTTTGCTGCAGCAAGCGGATCCGGGTTACCGTTTGGCCCCTGCGGATTGACGTAGATCAGGCCCATCTGAACGGCGCCGAGCGGATTCGCCAGCTCGCGGTCGCCGCTGTAGCGCTCGTCGTCGAGCCACACCCGCTCGGGGCCCCAGTAGATGTCCTCCTCGGGCGCCCAGATGTCCTCGCGGCCGCCGCCGAAGCCGAAGGTCTTGAAGCCCATCGTTTCCAGGGCGCGGTTCCCGGTGAAGATCAGAAGGTCGGCCCACGAGATCTTGCGGCCATACTTCTGCTTGATCGGCCAGAGCAGCCGGCGCGCCTTGTCGAGGCTCACGTTGTCGGGCCAGCTGTTGAGGGGGGCAAAGCGCTGGTTGCCGCTGCCGCCGCCGCCACGGCCGTCCTCGATGCGGTACGTGCCCGCGGCGTGCCACGTCATCCGGATGAAGAACGGTCCGTAGTGGCCATAGTCGGCCGGCCACCAGTCCTGCGACTGGGTCATCAGCGCATCGACGTCCTTCGCCAGGGCTTCGAAGTCGAGGCTCTTGAACTCCGCGGCGTAGTCGAACGCCTCGCCGTTGGGATCGGCCTGGGGGTGGTTCTGGCGGAGGATCCCGAGGTTCAACTGGTTCGGCCACCAGTGTTGGTTCGCTGTGCCGCCAACGGCCTGGTGAGGGCTGCTCATCACTGGGCACTTGCTTGCGCTATCCACGTTTTGGTCAGTCATAATTGCACCTATTTATGTAATTCGAGATTTCCCAGTTGAACGTCTCGTCAGCCGAGCCTTGCCGCAGATTCTCCCACTCTCGCCTGCCATTGCAATGTTATCATGTTACTTCGTAGTGACGGGATAAGATAAGGGACCCTGGGTACTCTGAGCGACTCGGAGAGAGGCGGGCCACGGTATTGGGCCTGGGCCAACACTAGGCGCAAGCCGCCTTGGCCAGGCGACCAGGGGGCGAAGGAACACACCGTCCATGACTATCCCGTGTCGCACGACGGCGTGAGCCGGGCAATCTGTGCGAGAATCTGCTCGAACAGCGCCTTCGGCACCGCCACCTCCGCCATCTGGAAAGTCACGTACCGGGCGTGCCGGACCACTACGGCAGTGATTGCCCGATCGCAGGTCAGCACCTTGCGAACGGTGTCGGTGATGGAACCCAGGCTGTCCACCCTATAGCTCTGTTGCGCAAGGCTTACGGTATATAAACAGGTTTGGGTTGTGGACAAACTGACACGAGCGAGTCTTATGACTCTGGAACAGTACGCGAATGACCGCGAGGATTTTCGTGCACGGGTAATGGCGCACAAGAATAATCGGCGCGTGGCCGTCGGTCCCAACGTGACCCTCTATTTTGAAGACGCTCTGACCATGCAGTACCAGATCCAGGAGATGCTGCGACTGGAACGCATCTGTGAGGCGGACAAGATCCAGCAAGAACTCGATGCCTATAACCCTTTGATTCCTGATGGCAGTAACCTCAAGGCAACCATGATGATCGAATTTCCCGACGTCGAGGAGCGGCGCACGGCATTGCAGCGGTTGATCGGGATCGAAACAGCCTTGTGGCTTGCGGTCGGGGATCTGAGTCGCGTTACACCAATCGCGAACGAGGATCTCGTTCGGGAGACTGCCGACAAAACCTCATCGGTGCATTTTGTTCGATTCGAACTCACCGGGCAGATGATCGGTGCGCTAGGATCCGAGGAAACACTCATCATCGGGATTGATCATCCGGCTTACGGCTATGACGTACAGGTTTCATCTAGCACGCGGACAGCACTTGTCCGCGATCTGCAAAGCTGAGCTTTACCGAGCTGTCCACCAGGGTCTAAATTCGGACCTCTACGGTGTTGGAGAGGCAGTGTCAGGTTCTACATGTTATGTTTAGATGCATTAATGCGGGCTACAGTGGACCGCTTGAATTGATGTCTTTAATGCATGACTCACAATATTGAACCTTTAGTCTGTATTGCCGCCAGCCTGGTGGAAGTGGCCAACGGCCGCTATGCCGCGCACGGTACCGGCCAGGCGGTTGTGCGGTCAGTCTCACAATTTGCGAAGTGCGAGCCTTTTCTGTTGCCTGGCATCAAGGATCACTATGATTCAGACCGCCTAGCCGAGCGCATTGACGGGCTGGTTTTGCCGGGTGGCCGTGCCAATGTCGAACCACACCATTTTGCAGGAGACCCTTTTCCCGACGATGAGCCCATAGATCCGGGCCGGGACGACACCATATTGCAGCTGGTCAGAAGCTGCATCGACAAAGGCGTACCGATTTTCGGTATGTGCCGGGGGATTCAGGAGATGAATGTTGCGATGGGGGGGTCCTTGTACTACCGGGTCCATCTGGTCGAGGGGAAAGACGATCACCGTATGCCGCGCAACAAAGACATCACGATTGAGGAAGTTTTCCAGCTGCGCCATCAGGTAAGGTTGAGTGGTAGCCTGGCCCGGATCGCCGGCGAGTCTGATATTCGAGTCAATTCACTGCATGGACAGGGAATCGATCGGCTGGCTGACGTGTTTGCGGTTGAAGCTGAGTCCGAAGATGGCCTGATTGAAGGGATACGTCTGAAGGACGATGCCACTTTCACCGTGGGTGTACAGTGGCATGCGGAATGGGAACCCAATAACCATACGCTGTCGCGCCGACTGTTCGAAGCCTTTGGTGACGCGACTCGTGCACGGGCGCGTATTCGTGAGTCGTCGGTAAATCGGATACCGGCCTGAGCGACACTGGTAGAGATTCGGGTGAGGTCACGGCAAGAACAGTTAACAGCGGCGTACCATGATCCTAAGCTTTATGAACAGGAGAATGATGTCCTGTTTGCCCGTACCTGGGTCAATACCGGAAGCGCCAGCCAGATGGCCGGTCGGGGCGATGCGATTCCCGTGACGGTGGCTGGTCTTCCGCTGATTCTGCTGCGGGATGAAGACGGGAGTATTCGAGGATTCCACAATGTCTGTCGTCATCGTGGTGCGCGAGTGCTGCGAGCACCGTGCCAGGGGAAAATACTTCTGCATTGCAAATATCACGGCTGGGCCTATGGGATGGACGGGGCGTTACGCGGCACGCCACACTGGAAGACCGGCGATCGCAGCGCACCGGCTGAATTTGACCCACAGCACTATGGCCTGGAACCCGTCCGCGTTGCGGTCTGGCTGGACCAGGTATTCGTGAACATTGACGGCAAAGCACCTGAGTTCGAAGATTTTGTGGCGCCGCTGATCTCGCGCTGGGAAAACTATGATTTATCCCGTTTCAGTTTAGGCGAGCAGCGCACCCTGACAGTGGATGCCAACTGGAAGTTTGTTATCGAGAATTTCCTGGATACTTATCACTTGCCCATGGTCCACCCGCAGCTCGGCGATGTTGCCGCAGCTCGGCGTTTTACAGACGTCAACATCGATGACACGGTTTTCGGCATCTGCTACACCACCGGCGCGGCGGACAAGCCAAAATCATCGGGTCAGCACTTGCGTCAATTTGACCGGTTATCCGATGCCCAAAAGATCTCCCAGGATATCCTTGCGTTGTACCCGAATACCTTGATCGAACTGCAGCCACGCCACATGATGCTGGTTGCGATAGAGCCTGATGGTCCGGCTCGCTGTACCGAGCACCTAAACTTCTATTTTATTGATCAAGATGTAACCGATCCGAAACTGGTCGATGAGCGCCAACGCACGGCCGAGGCCTGGTGCGAGATTATGAATCAGGATATTGAAGTGCTTGCGGACCTACAGGCTGCGGCCCATTCACCAACAGCATCCCGTACCGCAGACATGTCGCCGGTATGGGAGCAGGGTACGGCTGCATTCCGGTCAAGGGTCGCTAGAGCGCTGTTCGATCAGGCATGAATCGCGTTCTCCTCACTGGAGGAAGTGGGCGTCTGGGCCGTTATGTGCACACGGCGCTTGTGGCCCAGGGTTTTGATGTACGCAACTTCGACAAGGTGGGTTGGGGGAGCGACATTGATCAGGTTCAGGCGGATATCCTGGATCGTACCAGTTTGCAGGCCGCGATGGTCGATCGAGATATGGTGATCCATCTGGCGGCGCTCGACGCAGCAGTGCCAGCGACGGAGCAAGCGTTTTTTGAGATCAATGTGCAAGGCACCTGGAATGTGCTGGAAACGGCCGAGGAGACCGGTGTTCAGCGTGTGGTTTTGTGCTCCAGCGTTGCTGCCCTGGGAATCGGTGACGACACCCCACCGGACTATCTACCGATTGATGAAAATCATCCGTGTCGTCCACGGCAGGCTTATGGTTTGAGCAAACAGGTGGCTGAGACCGTGGGACGCTGTTTTGCCCGTCGAGGCCGTATCGAGGTAGTGTGCCTGAGACCGGCGTTTGTCGTTTTTCCAGATGTGGTGATCGCAACCGCCCGGGCGCTGGCAGGGCAGGACGGTGTCGAGTGGCTCTGTGATCTGCCCCAGGATAACCATGCGCTGAACGAGCCGTTGACGGCGACTCGCTCGTTTATAGCGCCGGAGGATGCTGCAGACGGTTTTGTTGCCGCAGTAAGGGCTGACCTGTCATCATCCTGGCAGTTGTACTTTGCTGTTGCACCATGGTCCATGAGTCCCCTACCCACGTTGGAGCGGGCACAGGCGATGGGCATTCCGGCCAGCATCGTGCGGGATCCAGATCGTTATCGTGCTGAACCCAATGCGTCGATGTTCAGTACCGCTCTGGCCGAACGGGAACTCGGCTGGTGTGCTCGGTTACAGTTTGACTCTTTGTTAGAGGACGCCTTTAAAGGGTACGATGCTTAACGGCTGGATCTACACAAACTAGTTACCCGCTCCATTTGTCCTTAGCGTCGGAAACCGATATCAAGCGGGCAAAACCAAATTCCAAGTTGATTAGTGCTTGTTCGTATCGAATAGTTTCGATATCGGCTGTTGCATCTTTAACCACGAAAGTTCGGTAATCTCTTTGAGCTGCGTCCCGTGCTGTACTTTCGACACACATACTGGTTGTGACACCGCATAGTACCAAGTCAGTGATGGAGAGTCGCTTAAGATGGTTTGTGAAATCCTTAGAAAAAAATGCGCTGTATCTATTTTTCTTGATGACTATGTCTTGTTGTAGAGGCCTTAGTTGGGTAACGATTTGATTACTCCATGCGTTAGCAGAAGCTGGTTTAACTGATTTCAATTCGGGCATTATTTCATCAACGATGAAACCCCCATCGGAGTAATCCTCTCGATAGATATGTTGTGTAAATATCACTTGCACATTACTTTGGTGTGCGTACATGATCAGTGATCTGCATTTGTCCACAGTGTCACGACACATTGTTGTGTCAAAACCAAGTTTTGCCATGTGTCCTTCAGATGAGCACCACCCATTTGTCATATCGATGACAATCAGTGCAGTGTTTTCAGTGCGTAATGCCATCAGTATTTCCACCAGTAAGATCTGAGAGGACTAGTGTACTTTTTGAATTGATCGGTGAACAATTTTGAAATCTCTCTTGGGATAGAATGGCGCGAACGACTCATTAAATCAGTCGGGAGTTTTGGGTGTTAACTCGGCCTCTCATGTCGGATTCAAATCACCGTTCCATTCCAACAGGAGATATCTGTGATTGACGATACTTTTTCACTTTATGATTTAAAGATCGAGTGGCTTGAGGGAGACAGGCCTTGTTGGTGTGGCGCTAAAGCTGGGGATTGCTTCTATTTAAGAGGGGAACATCTAGAATTCCCAGAATCACAAACATGGTCAATTTATACTTTGGCAGCTCTCTTGCCACTTCTTCCTGCTAAACAGAGAGAAACTGATCCCAACGATTGGATGTCAACAGACAATCTTATTGCTTGTCCTGACCCAAATTGTGGTTCTAAATTTAAGATCAATAGACTAAATCGGCGAACATTTTCACATTCCGAAACCACGGCCAACCCACTTCCTAGGAATAAGTCTAAATGAACGTTGAACGTATTGAATTGACAAAGGGATACTCGATCTCACGACTTATCAAGGGCGGTTGGCATCTTGCGGGTGGACATGGCACTGTAGATCCAGCACAAGCAATTAAAGATATGGCTACATTTGTTGAGCATGGAATTACAACTTTCGATTGTGCAGATCACTATACGGGGGTAGAAGAACTCATAGGGAAATTTCGAACCACCTATCCAGAACTGGCAAAATCCGTACAGATACACACAAAGATCGTACCCGATTATGACCGTTTGGCTACAGTTGATCGTCAATATGTAGAAAGCATTATTGATCGTTCACTCAAGAGATTACGGGTCGAGCAACTTGACCTGGTTCAATATTACTGGTGGGACCCGGACAAAACGCCTGGTTTCGTTGAGACGGCACTTGTACTCAATGAACTGAGAGAAGCTGGAAAAATTGCGAGGATCGGAGCTACGAACTTTAATACCTCACATCTGCGCACATTGCTGGAAGCCAATGTTCCAATAGTTACTAACCAGCCGCAATACTCGCTTATAGACGTTCGTCCGGAACAGTCATTCATTCCTTGTAGCTTGGAGAACAACATTAGTCAGCTGTGTTACGGAACTTTGGCTGGTGGATTTATTTCTTCTGATTGGATTGGGAAATCCGAGCCTCTAGAGCCTTTCCCAAATAGGTCCCTAACGAAGTACAAACTAATTATCGAAGACTTCGGCGGGTGGGACACCTTTCAACAACTGCTCAGGTGCTTAAAAACTGTAGCGGATAAGTATGAGGTTACTGTTCCAGTTGTGGCGTTGCGCTGGGTTCTGGATAAACCGGGAGTCGCAGCTGCGATTGTTGGCGCGACGTCCACACTTCACATCACAGAGAACCTTCGGGTATTTGGATTCTCGCTGACGCCTGGCGACAATGATCTACTAGATTCAGCACTAAAGGAACGGTCGGGGCCAGTGGGTGATTGCTATGATCTCGAGCGAGATAAGACTGGGCGCCATGGACAAATAATGCGCTATAACCAGAATCAGTTAACTTAGTTAATTCTGATGAGCCTGAGTCCGAGATTCAATCTAGTTTGAATGTATCGCTGCAAATAGTGAAGACTCAGTATCGCGCTCGAGTTGGCCCACGTCTTCGTTCGAACGACCTACTGTTTCTTGAATGGAGACGAGGTCGGTTGGCGAAAGATTAATCTTAAATGCCGACAGAAGATCTGTTAGTCGTTGCGAGGTAGATAAGCCGACTAGAACCGCACTTGGAGGTCCCATTTGTAGCACCCATCTCAGAGCTACCGCTGAGAGTGAGCAATTTTGTTTAGACGCGATGGTATTTAGGACACCTAACAGAGTCTGGAAGGAATTCCACCCACCCACCATATCGATGATGCACCGATATTCCCGACTAAACCTGATAGCGTTTGAAGGAACGACTAAAGGGTCATGAGCACCGAACCACTTCCGAGCAAGAAATCCGCCCGCCAGTGCACCGTAGGTTAGTAAAGTTATTCCATACTGCTTTGCATAGTTGGCAAGTTGATTTTCTGCTCGGCGATCTAGAATTGAGTACTGAACCTGGTTTGTTGTTAGAGGAACATTAGTTGATCTTGCTCGGTCCAGAAGATAGACGCCGAAGTTTGTAGTGCCGATGTGATGAATTTTTCCAGCCTTGCGAAGATCACCAATTACCGACAGCGTTTCCTCGAAGCCAGGCACTTCGATGTTCCACCATTGAAGTTGTAACAGATCCAGTCGAGTGACATTCAATTCTCTCAATGAGCGATCAACAGTATCGACAATTGTGGCTTTACCTGGGACAGAACCTGTAATCGGTGCTGTATATCGGGTATGAATTTGAAGCGTTGAAAATATCTCGCTGGAGAGTGATTGTTTAGCTCTGGCAAGAAATCTACCTAGAAGAGTTTGTCCGTTTTTATAGGTATCTGAAGTTTCATAAGTGGTAATCCCATAGCGACTGAGTCGCAAAAGGTCATTGATCACATTGTCGCCTTGGTTTTGTAACTGCCAGCCTCCGGCAATCAAGCGGCTGACTGAGTAATCTGGGGCAAGTGATACTTTAGGAATCATAGTATTCAGTGAAAACGATCTTTGAGGATATATTGATTAGCTCCCATTAATCGCATTTGTTGGTTCCTATCATAGTAATTGTGCTTCAATCTATGAGTTTATGAGAGTACTCGTAGGATGTAGTCCGTAGTATCCTTGATTGCTCACTCCCGATTGTGTCACTAAACACTTAATGTTCAGGTAGATGGAAAATTCAATGACAGACAAGCCTTATCGAGGGTTTACCAAGGATCAACTGGAGAATCTTTATAACCAAAAACACAGAATCCCACACTATGATGACTATCCGATTAGCTGGAAGCGCGACAGCGACCGTGCTCGGGCAGACTTAGAGACAAAACTTGATGTTTGTTACGGAGACCATAGTCTTGAGACCTATGATGTTTTTCCGGGTGGGTCAGAGTTTCCGGTACACATATTTTTCCATGGCGGGTTTTGGTATTCCCAAGACAAGGCAAATTTTGAGTTTATGGCCCCCGCTTTTGTAGACAAGGGCTGGACGTTTATTGGCGCAAATTATCCGCTTTGCCCAGATGTGACCATGACTGAACTTGTTAACTCGTGTCGCAAAATGGTTCTGGATCTTGTGAGTCGATTGAAAACCTGGGGGATTGACAGCGGAGAGATCAATTTAGCGGGCCACTCCGCGGGTGCTCAGATCGTTGCAATTCTGGCCGCAACCCAGTGGGATCGCTACTCTCACGACCAACGACCGATAATCAGCAGAACTTTGGGTATCAGTGGAATCTACGACCTGCAGCCAGTCGTCTATATCGATCGTAATAGGGAAATAGGTCTGACACAACGCGATGTGGACGAGTTTTCGCCACTGTCCTGTAGTGAAAACTACGCCGGCGACCTGGTTCTGGCTGTCGGTACCCATGAAGGTTTAGAAATGGTCCGGCAAACGCATGACTTTGCGATGATGCAAGCTGGCCTCGGAAAGGGTAGTCAATCAGCACTCATTGAAAACGCGAACCATTTTTCAATTCTGGATCACTACGCCGAGCCCGACGGTTTATTGTTCAAACTAGCAACTTCAAATTGAGCATGGAAAATATTCCGACTCAGAGTTGGTTCGTTATACAATCACTTCACGCTTAACGAAATTTATTAGCTATGGTTTGTTTCCTCTACAAATAAAAGGAGTAATGGAGATGAAAATGCGACAAAAGAAGGTTGTGGGGGTGCTGGGCGCCGCTCTATTGTGTATGGCCGGTTCGAGTGGATTCAATGCGTCTCTAGCAGCGTGTGAACATAAGATCGGCGCTGTGCTTTCGCTGACCGGGGCCTATGGTGCGCATGGCGTTCCCATATCAAGGGCGGCTCAGCTTGGAGTTGAGCAAGTCAATGAAGCCAGAGCGGCACTCGGGGTTGGCTGTGATCTCGTATACGACGTTCGAGACTCAAACACCCAAGCCTCCCTTGCTGTGGATGCCGCACGAAAGCTGATTGATCTTGAAGGCGTAACTGCTTTGGTAGGTCCAATCTCGTCAGGTATTACTGCTCCGTTACTCAGTTCTGTGACAGTTGAGAATGACGTTCTGGTCATAGCCACAGCATCTACGTCTTCGACGTTTACCAATATGGCGAAAAGAGGAGAGACCAAAGGGCTCTTTTTCCGCACTTTACCGTCAGACTCATTACAGGCAGTCGCTGCTGCCATGATGGCTTACCAGGCAGGATTTCGTAAACCAGCGATTATTTATTTTAACAATGACTGGGGGAAAAATAACCATTTAATCCAGATCAACCGACTTACCGGTCCGAAATTACTAAAACACTGGAAGGCGATCCGGATAGCTTATATATGCTCAGCAATACCCAGGATGGCGTCAAACATTTTAGAGATTGGATTCGATTTGATGGACCACAAAATTTCATCATGCCACAAGGTATGAACGACAGCGCATTTGTAGATACCGTCGGTGAAGATCTTTTGAAGAATGCGTGGTTCATTAGTCCTGGAACGCCAGAAAATTCTTCTCTCCAACAGATGGAAGCCGACTTTCAGGTTCGCTGGGACGCGAGTCCCAAAGGTCCCGGACGAAATTCAGGTTATGACGCCGGTGTGCTTATTGGATTGGCGATGGTAGCCGCTGATATGCGTGGCCTCGATACGAGCGGGCCAACGCTTGCCAAGATTGTCCGAGAAATTACGGGTCCAGACGGTGAGCAGCATCATGGTGGTGTTGAGGGATTAAAGTTGGCCATAAGTGCCATCAAAGCTGGTAAGAATATTTGGTATGTTGGCGCAACAGGACCGATTGATTTTGATCCTTATGGCGATGTTGCCGTGCCATTTGTCATGATGAAAATCAAAGATGGCGAATATGTTACTGTCGGCAGTGTATCGCTTGAGGAGGTTTCTGAAGTGAAGGCGAAGGTTCGAGCCATGAACAACTAAACAGGAACAAAATATTCGATCTAAGAGGCCAAGAAGCTAGCTTCTTGGCCTCTTTAATAGTTGAAACAGTTACAACCTACTCTTTATCACTAGGGGGGGTAGTATTAGTCGGATTCACGAATTTCTACACCATGCTAACTGTTGAGAATCTAACAAAAGAGTTTGACGGCTTGACTGCGGTGAGTGGCCTCGGATTCACCGTTGAGCCGAATACGATTACGGGCTTGATTGGACCGAATGGAGCCGGGAAAACAACAACATTCAATATGATCGCTGGTCATCTTACTCCTTCGAGTGGCGCAGTATTTTTTAATGAGCATGAGATCACAGGCCTTAGACCATATCAGACTTTTCAGCTCGGCATCGTTCGCACGTTCCAGATTCCTAGACCATTTTCAGGAATGACAGTTCTTGAAAACCTGACTATGGTCCCACGCAAACAAATTGGCGAAAAGCTCTGGAACAACTGGTTGCAGAACAGTGCAGTAAAAAAGGAAGAGCTCAAAATAAAAGACAAAGCCAAGGATTTGCTGGAATTTTTAAATCTGGCTGATCTTCAGAATGAGTTTTCAGGGAATCTCTCAGGCGGACAATTGAAGCTCCTGGAACTTGGCAGAGCGTTGATGTCTGATCCTAAGCTTATCCTACTAGATGAGCCAGCTGCAGGTGTGAACCCAATTTTACTGGAAGAAATAATCGATCGAATAAAAGATATACACCGTCAAGGAGTGACGTTTCTGATCATTGAGCACAACATGGAACTTGTGATGCGATTGTGCTCATCTATTCTAGTTATGGCCGATGGCGATATGCTGATGCAAGGTAGTCCGGAAGAAATTCGTTCAGATCCTCGCTTGATAGATGCATTCTTGGGTAGTGAGGCATCTCCAAGGAACAACTAATACAAGATTGGTTATAGAACACTAGAGGTGTTGGTGCTTTATTATTTTGCACCAACAGTCACCGTGAATAATTCTGATCCCAGCTCAGGTAAAGCCATTCTCCAAGTCAGTAACCTTGTGGCCGGATACCAACGCGTGTTGCCGATTGTTATCGATGTGTCACTGGAAGTTATCCAGGGTGAAATTCTTACATTGTTAGGTCCGAACGGTGCCGGAAAGTCAACGTTAATAAAGGGGATCTGTGGGCTGATAGAAGTAATATCGGGTGAAATATTGTTTCAGGGTGAAAATATATCCGAGTTGGAAACGTATGAAATCATTGAGCGCAGGGTGGCTTATGTGCCCCAGACAGAAAATGTATTTGCGAAACTGACGGTTTTGCATAATCTAGATTTAGGCGCGATATTAAACACGCAAGCCTATGCTGAAAGGCTAGAGAAAGTCTTCGAATTATTTCCCGATCTAAGCAGATTCAGAGACACCACTGCTGGAAAACTATCTGGGGGTCAGAGACAGATGCTTGCGTTAGGTCGTGCACTCATGGCCGACCCCGTGTTACTGCTTATTGATGAACCTTCGGCAGGATTGTCTCCCGTTCTTAGAAATCAGGTCTTCCAGCATGTCGTCCAAATTCGAGACAGTGGTGTAACTGTGGTCATGGTCGAACAGAATGCACGCGCTGCACTTTCTGTCTCCGACCGTGGGGCTATCTTAGCGAATGGCCGTCTTCGACTGGTAAAAAATGCTCGCGAGCTTTTAGAGGACCCCGAAGTTGCCGAAATTTATTTTGGAGCCGGTTCAATGGCACGAGCATCATGATTCAGTACTTTATCGACGGCCTTGTTAGCGGTTCAATCATCGCACTTGGTGCCGTAGGCCTCAGCATTGCCTACAACGTATTACGATTTGCAAATTTTGCTCAAGGTGAAATTCTTGCAATTGGTGCATACATCTCCATGGCATTTATCGTGTTGATGGGCGCAGGGATTGGATCTATTGGCCCCATCTCATTTGGATGGCCTTTGCTTGGCTCAATAGTGTTTTCCATTGCGGTTACTAGTGTCATTGTCCTCGTGGTCGATTCGGTGCTTTTCCGTGTGCTCAGAGAGAGAGCAGCATCTCGAATTACATTCATAATTGCTGCATTTGGGTTATCGCTGATCATCCGAAATGTCATCACGCTGGTTGCGGGTGCGGACCAGATGTTCCTAAGCTTTTACATCCCACGAGCAATTCCGATATTTGGTGACATCAAGGTAGTACCAGATGACATTGTCATTCTTGTTATCACAGCTATTTGTGTGGTTTCCCTACATTCGTTTTTATCCATAACCACGATGGGCAAGAAAATGCGGGCGGTTGCAGAGAATCCAATCTTGGCGATGGTTAATGGCATTAACGTGAAATCTGTTATTCGATGGTCTTGGGTAATTGGTGCGTCGCTGTCGGCAATTGCGGGAACGCTACATGCTCATGTCACACAACTTGATCCCGAAATGGGGTTCGAACTCATACTCCCGATGTTTGCGGCGTTGATCGTGGGGGGTGTGACGAATGTCTATGGAGCGGTGCTCGGTGGATTCTTGATTGGTTTGACGGAAGCCTTTGCGGTCGCCGCAGATCTTTCTGCTTATCGTAGCGCGATATCATTTCTAATCATGATTGTTGTCCTAATTGTGAGACCTCAGGGAATCATAGGTGAGAAAGAAAGAGATGATTGATATCCTGTCATTTTTTATTTTCTTTTTCATTATTTGTTCTTTTTATATCATCAGTTCTCTAGGATTAAACATCCAATATGGGTTTACCGGCATGTTTAATGTTGGTATCGCGGGCTTCTTTGCAGTTGGGGCGTATACCAGTGCAATTATTACCGGTCCTGATTACGCTGATACCATGTTCGGTGGTTTCGAATTGCCTATACTTCTAGGCTGGATATGCGCGATTGTGGTTTCTGGTCTAGCTGGAGTGTTGGTTGGTTTGGTGACTTTGAGATTGCGAGAAGATTTTCTTGCGATTTCCACATTTGGAATAGCAATAAGTATTCAGTTGGTGGCGCTTAATGCAGAGTCGGTGACACGCGGGCCAAACGGGCTGTATGCACTACCCAAGCCATTTTCTCGATTCTTAGACTCTGCATTCATGAGCAATTTGTGCTATCTCATCATCTGTATCGTGACCATAGTATTCATTTACTACGCTCTTGAGCGTGTCGTGAAATCTCCCTGGGGCAGGGTGCTTCGTTCAATCAGAGAGGATGAAGTCGCCGCCGAGGCTTTGGGAAAAAATGTATTTTTGTTTCGTCTGCAAGCCTTTGTTCTTGGTTGTGGAATCATGGGATTGGCGGGTGCGATGTACGCAAATTTTGTCCGATTTATCAGTCCGCAAGATTTCTTGCCGATATTCACAATTCAGGTGTATGTGATGTTGATCGTTGGTGGAAAAGGCAACAACCTAGGTGCCATCGTCGGCGCAATTGTCATCTGGGGGTTGTGGTCTGCAAGTGATAGTCTAATCAATTTTATCGTAACCCCCGACTATCAGACACAAGCGGCATCCCTGCGAATAATTATTGTGGGGATGGTATTGGTGCTTATGCTGGTCTTTAGACCATCAGGAATATTACCCGAGAAAAAACACCTTTCGAGTTAGAGACTGTAATTCTGGATAACCAATTCTTTCTCTGGTCTCAATATCGATAATAAGCAATGTTAAGTCCGATATATGGCATATCGAAACTACAGTAGCGATCAGCTTGAGGCACAGTTTGTCCTCGACAGCGTGCCTTTTTTAGACTCATTGTTTGAGAGAAGGCTTGAAAGAAGTGTCCGGTCGCGGACAAGACTTGAACCGGTATTGAATGTACCCTACAGCACACATCAAGAGCAGATGTTAGATATTTTTCTTGATAAGACTATTGAGCAAAATGGTTGTGTTCAGATGTTTATCCATGGTGGATTCTGGCATTCACTGGATGCAAAGGCCTTCAGTTTTGTTGCTGATGGGTTCTGTGAAGATGGAACAGTTGTGATTGTCATCGACTATCCAATGCTTCCAGAAGCTAACTTCCCGATCATTATTGACTCTTGTCAGCGAGCTGTTCAATGGATATATGAGCATCAGTCAGATCTGAATATTGATCCAACTAACATTTCGATTTCGGGTAATTCGGCAGGAGGTCATCTGGTAACTTTGCTAATGGATAGATTATGGCCTGTGGAAAAGGGTCTTCCTGCTGATGTTATTTCTACAGGTTGTGCGATCAGCGGATTGTATGATCTAGAACCTGTCCGACAGAGTACTAAGAATAAAATACTATGTATTTCCGAGGACGATGTTCGCATGTATAGCCCCATTCACAATGTTCCGAGCGAAGCTGGAGAATTGCTATTCATTGTGGGTGGGAATGAGACCGAAGAATTTTTATTCCAGCAGTTAGAGATAAACGAGAGTTGGTCTGCGGCTGGCCTTAAGAGTTTTGCGACTGTCGTTCCGAATCGTAACCATATTGATATCGTGATGGACGAGTTTGCAGACAACGGCAGTAAATTTCTGAGCAAAGGATGTTACGTACGGTTATTGACATCAAATTAGTCGCTATCATCAGAAACAAATTCGACCAAATAGGATTAGTGATTAGATCAGGGTAAAGCCATATGAAACCAGAACGGTTGTTGTTGTCGCCAAACTACGAGATCAGTCAAGTTATTACGGGTCTATGGCAAGTGGCAGATCTTGAAAAAGATGGGTCCAATCTCGATCTCGAAGCGGCAGCTGAGAATCTTGTTGAATATGCTTTGGAAGGTTTCGACACATTTGATATGGCTGATCACTATGGAAGCGCCGAGTTAATCTCTGGCCGGGCGAGGGAAATACTTCAACTTCGTCAAGAGACTTGCGACAATTTGAACGTAGCGCGGTTTCATACAAAGTGGTGTCCAAAGCCCGGCAGAATGTCACCCAAAGTAGTTCGAGATGCTATTGATGAGCGTGCAGATAGACTTGGTGTTGAATCGGTAGACCTGCTGCAGCTTCATTGGTGGACATTCCAGCACCCAGGATACTTAGATGCTATGGAGGGCCTCATGCTGGCACATGAAGGTGGTCGGATCGCCAATATTGGTTTAACCAACTTTGATACCGATCATTTATTGGTACTCCTTCGTCACGGTTTCCCGGTTGTTTCTAACCAGGTGGTGGTCTCACTGCTGGATCAACGTGCTTTGGGAGATATGACCACGGAGGTGTTGAAAAATGGCATCAAACTTTTTGCATATGGTGTTTTGGCAGGTGGATTTCTTACAGAAAGATGGTTAGACAAGCCGGAACCAGGGAATTCAGAATTGAATGACTGGAGCAAAATGAAATACAAGCGGTTTATAGATGAGACGGGAGGCTGGGAAAACTTACAAATTATCTTGCGAGCACTAACATCTGTTGCACAACGTCACGATGTCTCAGTAGCCAATGTTGCAACTCGCTGGGTTCTGGATCAACCGGCTGTAGGCGCAGTAATTATCGGCGCGAGACTGACCGAAAGCCAGCACCGACAAGATAATCTTACGATATTTTCTTTTGTTTTGGATGAGGAAGACAAGAGTCTGATCGCCGAATCGATGGCTGATATTTGCCGCCTAAAGGGCGACTGTGGTGATGAGTATCGTGAACCTCCTTTTTTGACTGCAACTGGTGATCTTAGTCACCATCTCGATTCGCTGCCTACTGTTTATGAGCCAATTGCTGTACCCGGAAAGACCGACCGCACTCAAGTGTTCAGCGGCACTAAATGGGAAAAGATCTGTGGGCATTCCCGAGCAGTCCGAATTGGAAACCGGATTCTGGTTAGTGGCACGACCGCAACCCACGGTCAGGACGTTATTGTTTGTCGAGGAGACGCTCCGGGGCAGGCGGTATATATACTCGATAAGATTAAGGCTAGTGTCATGTCTCTTGGTGGGTCTCTTTCTGATATCGTCCGCACGCGGGTTTATTTGCAGAACGCAGAAGATTGTGAAGCGGTATCTTTGGTTCATGGCCGTTATTTCGGTGACGTGTGCCCGGCAAATGCGACGTTTGAGATTTCACAGTTGATAGATGATTATCTGGTTGAGATCGAGGCAGAGGCGATAGTCGAAGGATAGGGTGAAATATCGGGCGGATTTCTACTGTTTATCCTTTTATATTGATGACAAAAATTTGAGCAGTTCGGAAATCAACTCATCAGGTTTTTCTTCGGGTATAAAATGGCCGCAAGCAAGTGCGCTGCCTCGAACGTCGGGCGCCCGTGCACGCC
>JYMV01038776.1_pt1 | contig 16979 bp, 13 predicted proteins | sample 338911 | NCBI WGS metagenome assembly JYMV01 (sample SAMN03354496, study PRJNA234377) | hydrothermal vent metagenome | biome: Deep sea; feature: Hydrothermal plumes at the Eastern Lau Spreading Center, Western Pacific Ocean; material: Seawater | place: Tonga | collected 2009 | depth 2000 m m
TAAGAGTTTTTTAAATGTTCTAACAAATTAATAATTATTTTTTATAATTATAATACTTCTTTGCTTGTTCTGATGTAATGTATTCATTTAGGAGATCATTCTCTATTAATTTAAAATCTCTATCATGGGGATTACCATAGCCACCTCCATTTCCAGTATGAATCCTAACAATATCTTCTGGTTCCAAAGGTAAGACTGTTATGACTGAATATCTTTCTTTTTTTCCATCTTTTCTTATGATTTCAACATAATTTGGACCACCTTCTCGTCCTCCTTCAAGAGACCATGGAAGGCTTTTTGATCTCGTATATGCAACTGATACCCATGCATTTTTAGATCTTACTCTATAATCCATTATGATACCTTTTCCGCCCCGAAACTTTCCTTCACCTCCATCTTCTTCTGTTAATCTCATCTGATCAACATATACGCCGTGTCTTGCTTCAGAAATTTCAGCAGGCGTATTAAACGTATCCCCGTGAAAAGCCGAGAAATTTGCATTCATACCATCACCTTCATCATAAGCACCCCAACCTCCAACCTGTGGTTCGATAATTATAAATGTAGCGCCAGTATCTGGATGCTGGCCGCCCATAAAAGTTCCACAAATTGAAGCAAAACTTCCAGCTGTAGATTTTTCAGGATTTAAATGTGAGATTGTTTTCCAAATTAAGTCATAAGATCTAATATCTGTTTCATAGTAAATCCCCTGTGCCGCTGGTCTAATTGGATTAAACATAGACCCTTCATCGCATATCACTTTTAATGGCCGGAAAGTTCCTGCATTACAAACAAAATCACTTGAGGTTATTCCTTTAAATGCCATTTGAGCGGATACTACTGTTCCATCATAAGAGGCGTTATTCGGACCTTCATCCTGTTTAGGATTGTTTCTTAAATCAACAATAAATTCATTTTTAGTTACTGTTACATCAACTTGGATTTTCCTTCCATCATCTAGCAAATCTTCTCCATGAAAAGTACCTTCAGGTAATTTTGATAATGCGCCCAATGAGGCCTTTTCTCCATAATCCATAAATAGTGTTACAGATTGCTTAAATGTTTCCACTCCATATTTTTTTGCAATATCAATAATTCTTTTTTCACCGACTCTTATTGAAGCTATAGCAGCCCACATATCACCTAAGGTATATTGAGGAACACGGCTATTAGCTGTAATAATATCAATGACCGATCTGATTGGCTTGCCTTGCTCAATCATTTTAATTACAGGTAATTGAAGACCTTCTTGAAAAATTTCTGTAGCATCAGCAGATATCCCTCCTGGAGCCATCCCTCCAAGATCTGGCCAATGCGCGATATTTGCACTCCATGCAATCCTTTCACCACCACAAAAAATTGGCGTTACAACAATAACATCATTTAAATGTGTAACGCCCCCATTGTATGGATCATTAGTAGCAAAAATATCTCCTTCTCTAATATCTTTACTATCAAATTTTTTTATTACGGCTTGAGCTGCCTTATCACACATTGCAATAAACGCTGGGATGCCAGCCCCTGAGGCTGCTATATTTCCATTTGTATCAGTTACAGCTGTACCGAAATCAAGAACTTCATATATAATTGAACTCATAGCTGTTTTCCTCATTGCAACAAACATTTCATCACATGCTGCCTGAAGAGAACTCTGGATTATTTCAACTGTGATAGGATCAAGATTTTTCTTCATTTATCGCCATTCGTAAAAGTAATATGTAAATTTGCGTAATCATCAACTTTACATTTTTGACCAGGAAATATTACAACTGTCGTACTTGGATCCTCAACAATTGCAGGACCTGAAAATTCCATATCGGGCTCTAAAATATTAAAATCATATATTTTTGAATCATGAATTCCTTGTTCATCAAAATCAACTTTGCGTTGCTCTTTTACAGTTTTCTCAATGTTGATTCCTGTTTTTCGTCTTTTTTGAAGTTTAGGTTTTTCAATTTTAGCGAACACGACTAAGTGAAATTGAATCATATCAACTTGACTATCTAATCTATAAGTAAATTCCTTTTCATATTGATCATGAAAATCATTAATTATTTCACCTATTGATGATTGATTATAATTTTCATTTCTTAATGGTATTTCTACAGAATGATCTTGACCAAGATATCTAAAGCTACCAAATCTTTTTAATGTTATGGATTCTTTAGTAATTTTTTCCTTTTCAAAATTTTTAATTGCTTCAGTTTCCATGTTTCTGAATGTTTCATTTAATACTTCTACTGCATCTTCTTTCATAGTGGTTAATCTAGTTAAAATGAAATCTCTCCTGAGATCACTCATTAACATTCCCCAGGCTGAAAAAACTGAAGAATTCACTGGAATTATTACCTTAGGAATATTTAATTCTTTGGCTAAAGAGACAGCATGCATCCCTCCTCCTCCTCCAAATGCAACTAAAGTAAAATCTCTTGGATCATATCCCTTATTAACTGAAACTAATTTTAAAGCATTAATCATATTGTTATTGGCTATTCTAATAATGCCTCTAGATGTTTCCTCGATGGATAAATTTAAATTTTTAGCAAGCACCTCAAGATATTTATTTACGGAATTCATATCCGCTTTTATTTCGCCACCACAAAAATAGTTTGGATTTATTCTATTGGTTGCTAAATTTGCATCCGTGGTTGTAAATAAATTACCTCCTTTACCATATGAAACAGGGCCTGGGTCAGCTCCAGCACTTTGTGGACCCACATGTAATTTATTATAATCATCAACCCATGCAATACTGCCCCCGCCATTACCAAGCTCAACTATATCAACAACAGGTAACATGACTGGATAACCTGCGAATAAACGGTTTTTTTCAATCCAATAGTTAGTATTAATTTTAACATTACCATTTTCGATTAGTGAACATTTTGCCGTAGTACCTCCAACATCTAATGAGATGATATTTTTTTCTCCTATTAATTTACCTAACTCAGCAGCACCTAGAACACCGCTAGTTGGACCTGATTCAATCATTGTTAAAGGAATAATTTTTGTTGCTTCAAAAGTGTCTATCCCTCCATTAGATTGCATGACATAAGAATTTCCTGAAAAATTTGATTCCTTTAATTTTGTACTAAGTTTATCAAGATAATTCCTGGCTATTGGTTTAACATATGCACATAATACAGTTGTGTTTGATCTTTCATACTCTCTCCATTCGCGATTTATTTGATGGGAAGATACCACATCAACATCAGGCCAATAATTTTTTATATAATCAACAACCTTTTGCTCGTGCAAAGAATTAGCATAGGAATGAATTAAACATACAGCAATCGCCTGAACTTTATATTTTTTAAAATTATTAAGAATTGAATTTAAATTTGATAAATCTAGAGGTTGTATTTCTTTTCCCAAAAAATCTATCCTACCTGGAATTTCAGCTCTTAAGTATCTTGGTACAAATGGTTGAGGTTTTTTATAACGTAAGTTAAAAAAATCTGGTCGATCACCCCTTGCAATTTCCAAAGTATCTCTAAAGCCTTTTGTTGTAATGAGACCAGTGGTAACACCTTTTCTTTCAGTAATTGAATTGATAATTACAGTAGTGCCATGAGCAAAAAAAATAGATTCCGCAATGTCAACTTTTGATTTATTGATTGTATCAAAAACTGCAATCTCATAGCTATTTGGTGTTGTGTCACTTTTTGCAGTTTGAATTATTCCTGCCTGCCCAGATTGTTTATCAACTTCAAAATAAACTAAATCTGTAAATGTTCCTCCAACATCTGATGCTACTCTTAACATTTAACTTAATTTTACATTAGGATAATACTTCTCAATATAATTTTCTGAAATATAACCTTGTTTATAATCATCGAGAACTTTAGCTGTTTCTCTTTCTTTTGGATCTCCATAACCTCCTCCACCACCGCACTGTAAAAGAATTCTCTTGCCTTTTGTAATAGGAATACGTGTTGCTTTAGGAACTTCAATTGACTTTTCATCTTGATCTATAACAAAACAATTATTTGCGAGAGCTTCTTTACCCCCATTTAATCCCCATGGTGGGAATTTTACTCTTTCACATACTGTAGTTGCAAAAGTATCTTCTAACATTGTAATTTCAAAATATACTCCTAAACCACCTCTATTTTTTCCTGCCCCACAACTATCTTGAATAAGTTCTACTCGATTAATTAACCATGGATTCCTATTTTCCCAAACTTCAGCTGGAGCAAATCGTGTTGCAGACTCAGCATGATGCATACAAGTTGCACCATCACCAAAATAACTAGCACCTTGGCCTACAGGATGAGGCGATCCATCGGCCCATGGTTCACCACTTTTTTCTCTTTGCCCCCAATAAACGATCCCATTTATACAACCACCACTACTTGCAGGAACCTTTTCAGGAAACTTGGTACCTAATGCTTTATAAATAACTTCAATAGCCTGCAGAGCTGGCCATCCATATAAAAAACATGGTGCTGGAGATAATGGATGAAAAAGTGTGCCAGGTTTTGTAATTACTTCTATTGGTCTAAAAAAACCTTCATTTGGTGCCTCATTACTTCCAGCAAGCATACTCATTGCAACTCTTGCTGTTGAAACTGTAGATGGTAGAGGACAATTAATTGGTCCATTTTGTTGAGGTGGTGCATTAGACATATCTAAAATAACTTTCTCATCTTCAATAATTACCTTAAGATCAAATGGTACAAGTCCTTCTTCAACACCATTACTATCCATTTGACCCGAACCTGAATATTCACCATTGGGAATTTTTTTTAAATAATTCCTCACAATCATTTCCCCAGCATCAAATATTTCCTCAGAAGCCTCTCTAAATGTTGTTAATCCATATTTAGAAACTATTCTTTTAAGAGCTGTTGCACCTGCTTTTACTCCTATAGCTTGTGCATTAATATCTCCTGCAACTGAATTTGGTACACGTGTATTGGCAAGACACATTTTATAAATATCTTCAACCAATTCCCCTTTACTAAATAATTTTACACCAGGATAAACAGTTCCTTCTTGAAATACATCAACAGTGTCTGTTGAATAAGGTTCTTTACCTGCAATATCTAACCAATGAGCTTTTATAGCTGTGTAAGCAATTATTTCATTTTCAAAAAAAACTGGCATAACCAAAGCAGCATCTTGAGGATGGGAGCCAGTACCATAAGGAGAATTATAAATTATAATATCTCCATTATTTAAGTTTTTCTCTCCGCCTACACCCTTAACAGCTTCTTCAATACAAAAATTCAAAGTACCCATAAATAAAGGCAAACTTGGTGCTTGTGATAGCAGTCTCAGATGATTGTCATAAATAGCAGCTGCAAAATCAAGTACTTCATATATAATAGGTGACATTGCAGTCCGACAGAGTGCTCTTTTCATTTGCTCTGCTGCTGAGTTTAAAGAGTTTCTGATTATTTGAGTAGTAATTGGATCAATGTTTGATTTTTCAATTTTTCTATCTATTCCACATTTGTAATGATGAAGATCTTTATTCATAAATTATTTCATCTCACTATTAACAATTAACAAATTACTATCTGTATCTCTAGTTACATCATAATTTACGTCCACATAGGTAATTGCAGTACTCTCAATAATTATAAGAGGACCAGACATTTTAGAATTCACATTTGATCTTGATATAATTTTAAATTTGATATCTTCATCTTTAGTAAAAGAATAACAATCTATAGAATCACTAGATATTGAAATCTCTTCTTCATTTATAATTCCTTTTTCTGATTTTCTTGGTAGAGGAACTCTTAAAGATGCTCTTGTAGAAACAATTTCAACTATCGTATCTAATTTACTTCCAAACGTTCTTTGATATTCTTCCATAAATTTAGTTTTTAAAGTCTCAGAATCAATTAAAATTTTTCCATTTTTTTCATCTTCTAACTTTAATGTAATTGTATGCTCTTGACCCATCCAGCGCATATCTAGTGCAATTTCTTTAATTTGATTTGTTGTAGCAAAATCTATTTTTTGTCTTTTTTGTAATTCGTAAAATAATTCATTTAAAATATTATTACATTCATCAATAGTTTCATCTGATAAACGAAGTATTTTTGTTTTAGCATTCATTTGCAACAAATCTGCTCCTAGCAATCCCCATGCAGAAAAATTTCCAGAGTATGGAGGTACTATGATTTCTTTTATATCAAGTTCTTTAGCAATAAGATTTGACATGAGTGGACCTGCACCACCAAAGGTTAGTAACTTTAATTCTCTTGGATCAATTCCTTGTTCAATTGTAATTTCTCTTATAGCGTCAGCCATATTAGCGCTGCTAATTTTTAAGATACCTTTCGCAACATTATGAGCAGTCATATTGGTTTTTTTACCAATAGAATTTAGAGCTGTTTCGGCTAATGATTTATTAAGTTGTAATCCTGAAGCAAGCTTTCCTTCCCCTAGCATTCCTAAATAAAATGCAGCATCAGTTGTTGTAGGTTGAATTCCTCCTTTTTCATAACAAGCTGGACCTGGTATAGCGCCAGAGCTTTGAGGTCCTGATCGAATTAATCCACCATCATCTAAATAAGCTATTGAGCCTCCACCAGCTCCTATTGATCTCACATCTACCCAAGGAGATTGTACAGGCAACCCGACAATTTTGCCTTCAAATTGAATTTGTGGTCTTCCATTTAAAATTAAACATGTATCAAAACTTGTGCCACCTACATCGGCTGAAATCATATTTGTATTACCAAGTTTTCTGGAAAGCTCACCAGCACCTTCTGCTCCTGCTACTGGCCCTGACATAATAGTTTCAAATGGACGATCTTCTGCTTCATCAAAAGTCATAGATCCACTACCAGAGCGAGTTACAAGAAAACTTCCTTTAAATCCTAATAAATTTAATTCTTTTTTTAAATTATTTAAATAATTTGACATTCTTGTTTTAACAAAAGCATCAATTACGGTAGTGGTTGTTCGTTCATACTCTCTATACTCCCCAGATACCATTGACGATAATGAAATCTGACCTTTAAAATCTAATTTTCTTAATTCTTTTTCAACCATGACTTCATGTTTTTTATTTGTATAGGAATTAATAAAAGCTACAGCGATACTATTTACACCCTCCTGAATAAAAAAATTGCAAGCATCTTTAATTTGATCAACATTAATTGGAATGTGAACTGTGCCATCAGCAAATAATCTTTCTTCAATTTCCAATCTTAAAAATCTAGGAACAAGAGGTGGTGGTGGTTGCCAAAATAAATTGTACATTTCATCTCTATCTCCTCTTCTAATTTCAAGAACATCCCTAAAACCTTTTGTACATATAAGTCCTACCTTAGAACCTTTCCTTTCAAGTAATGAGTTTAAACCTACAGTTGTACCATGCAGAAAAAAATCAATTTTTCCCAATTCATCTTTGGTTAAATTTTTTTTTATTACATCAATAACGGCTCTTTCAGGAGAATCCGGTGTAGTTGTTATTTTATCAATTGTTACAGTATTGCCTATTTCATCATATAAAATGAAATCAGTAAAAGTACCCCCGATATCAACACCAATTCTTGAAGACATAAATAAATTTATTATTTAATTTAAAGTTATCAGATGCAATATATAATTCAACTAATATTAACCAGAAAAATATAAATGACAATTCATATTTTTAAATCAAAAATACTCCCAAGTATTAATAATAATTATGTTGATCCTATTACAACTGAAATAATAAGAAACAGTTTAAACTCAGCTGCAGAACAAATGAAAAAAACATTAATCCGGTGTTCTTTTTCACCTATTATCTATGAAGTATTGGATTTTGCAAGTGCAATATATGATAAAAATTATTGCATGCTAGCCCAGTCTCCAAGTTTACCCGGTTTCATGGGAACATTAAGTTTTTGTGTAGAACAGGCTGTAAAAGAAGTAGGCGGAGAAAATAATTTATTTGAAGGTGATGTAATTATTTACAATAATCCTTATGGTTCAGGGTCTCACTCTCAAGATGTTGCGATAGTTAAGCCAGTTTTTTTAGATGATAAACTTATCGGTTACACCGCAATAAAAGCTCATTGGTTGGACACTGGGGGAAAGGAACCATACTCAACAGATACTGTAGATATATTTCAAGAAGGAACAATTTACCCTGGTCTAAAATTAATTAAAAAAGGAAAACTAGTAGAAGATATTTACAAATTAATAATTGCAAATACTAGAGTTCCAAAAGCTATTGTTGGAGATTTAAATGCACAACTAAATGGCGTAACAGCTGGTGCTAATGCATTAAAAAGAATAGTTAAAAAATTTGGATATGATCTTTTCTATGCTTCTGTTCTAAAAATATATGATCATGGTGAAAAACTTGTAAGAAAAAATTTAAGTAAAATCCCAGATGGAATCTATGTTGGTTATGGTCAAATGGATAGTAATGGTGTCGATAAAGGTCTTGTAAAATTTAAAATATCTATAGAAGTTAAAGATTCTAATATAATCCTTGATCTTACTGAAGCTCCGAACCAACAAAATGGTCCTATTAATTGTCCATTACCATCAACAGTATCCAAAGCTAGAGTTGCATTTAGTATGATGGCAGGAAATGGTGAGCAACCAAATGAAGGTTTCTTTAGACCACTCATAATAAAAACTCGTCAAGGATCCATGTTTCATCCAATTTCACCTGCCCCTTGTTTTTTAAATGGTTGGCCTGGATTACAAGTCATAGAAATAATTTATAAAATATTATCTGAAAAACTACCTGAGGCATTTCCTGCTAGTAGTGGTGGCTGCTTAGCCGCTGCAGTATGGTGGGGTAAAAGAGAAAAAGATGGTGAGCCATGGGCTGATGGAGCACCTCACCCTGTTGGTCAAGGTGGTTTTTACAATGGTGATGGTGTTACTTCGATGCATCATAATTCTGCAGGTACAAGAATTTCTCCTACTGAAATTTGGGAGTCTCGTAATCCTTGGTTAATTAAAAAAATTGAATTTGCAAAAGATTCTTGTGGGGCAGGTGAATTCAGAGGAGGTCTTGGGTTAAATTTAGAATTTGAAATGCTTGAAGACACTTTTATTACAACAGTAGTTGAGAGAACAAAATTCCCACCATGGGGTATTAAAGAAGGTTGTGCTGCTAGAGCAAACAATGTTGAAGTTAATCAAAAAAAAGGAAAAAAATTTAATATGCCAAAAAAATCTGGTTTTAAACTTTCCAAAGGAGATAAAATCACTTTTATGACAGGCGGTGGTGGAGGTTATGGCAACCCAAAAAATAGACGAATATCATCAATCAAAAATGATTTGAAACAAGGTTATATATCAGTAGAGCATGTAAAGGAGCATTACAGGTTTTATAAGTTTGATTGAAGTATTAAATCTGTTTAGATTTCTAATAATACTAATAAAAATTATATATATTTTCATTATTTATCTAAAGATTTGAAATACTTATTTTATTTTTTTTTAATTGAGATAGACTTAAAATATCAAAGGAGGAATAATGAGATTAATTAGTTATTTCAAATTAATACTGCCTACAGTTTTATTTGCTTTTTTTTCATTTTCTATTGTTAATGCAAAAACTGTAATTAGAACAGATGAAGCAGCAATCGGAGAAGCGGATCCTGCTAAATTTTCAGACAACATTGACTCAATAATCATCTTTAATACTTATGATGCATTAGTTGATGAATTGAAAAATGGTGCGGGTTTGGCACCGCATCTTGCAAGCGGTTGGGAGTATGCGGATGCCACTACTCTTAATGTCACTTTAAAAGATGGCATTAAATTTCATAGTGGAAACATTCTAGACGCAGATGATGTTGTTTATTCATTCAATCGATTAATGGATATGGGTCAAGGATTCTCATTTTTATTTGGAACTGTAGAAAGTGTTACAGCTTTAGATTCAAAAACTGTTCAAATAAAAACATCAGAGCCTTTTGCCCCTCTAATAGCAAGCTTAATGCGATTAGCGATAGTTGACAAAGATGATGTTCAAGCCAATACAACAGTAGATGGCAATTACGGTGATAATGGAGATTATGGAGAAGCATATCTCTTGACAACTTCTGCTGGAACTGGTGCTTATAAAATAACTCAACATGATCCAAATGTTAAAACAGTTTTAACAAAAAATAATGATTACTTTTTAGATCATAATGCTAAAGCTCCTGATGAAGTAATAATCAAATACAGTGTTGAAGCTGCAACTATTAAAACTCTTTTAATGAGAGGTGAGCATGAGATTTCCAGCATGTGGCTTCCAAATGAAGTTTTAGCTGCGCTAGAAAAAGAGGATAGTGTTGACTTAGTTAAAATTAATAGACCTGGTTCATGGTATAATAAACTTAATAATCGTAGAGCTCCGTTAGATGATGTCCATTGCAGAAGAGCTTTGCAACTTGCTTATGATTATGATGCTTTATACTTATCTTTTGCAATAACAGAAGATATGGTTGCGGGTCAAAAATCTAGTGGTGCGTTAATTTCTGGTGTATTAGGATATGATCCTAATAAAGCGCCAATTGAGAGAGACATAGATAAAGCAAAAGCAGAACTTGCTAAGTGTAAATATAATCCATCAGATTATACTCTTGATTTAGCTTGGATTGCTGAAGTGCCTTATGAAGAACCTTGGTCTCTTCAATTGCAAGCTAATGCTATTGAGTTAGGTTTTGACGCTACCGTTACTGGATTGCCATGGGCTAAATTTACTGAGCAAGTTGCAAACTGGGAAAACACCCCTCATGCAACTGTAGTGTCAGTTTTAGCAAATGTTCCAGATCCAGATGCATTAATGTTTGCACAGTGGCACTCTTCAAGAGGTGGCACTTGGATGTCTGCTGAATGGGCACAAGATGCAGAACTAGATGCTCTTTTAGAAAAAGGTCGTACTGAAACTAATGCTGATGAAAGAATTAAAATCTATCAAGCAGCTAATCAATTGATGATAGATAATGCTATTACTCTATTCATCACTGACTTCGTAGGGTATCAAGCCATATCACAAAGTGTTTCAAATTCAGATACCATTAGTACTCAACAAGGTTATGGTACTATGGGTAGAAATCTGTCTTTTAGAGAAATGGCAGTTAATTAGTTTGTCTTTATTAAAGGCCGGATCAACCGGCCTTTAATTTCATCCTAGTAAATTTTGGTTTAATTAGCTTGTCTGCTTCTCAATATTTTATAAGAAGAATTTTTATCTCCGTAATTGTTTTCTTTGGCGTATCAATTGTCATTTTTTGTCTTGCTCGACTCATACCAGGTGATCCAGCAAGAATAGCACTTGGACCATTTGCTACTAAAGAGATGGTTGAGCAATTAAGAGAAACTCTTCATCTTAATGAATCAATATTTATTCAATATAAAATCTTTATTATAAATTTATTTCAAGGAGATTTGGGTATATCAACCTATACTAAAAGACCTGTAATAGTTGATATTATTAGTTATTTTCCAGCTACATTTGAACTAATACTTATGGCGGGTACGCTCATGCTCCTTATTGGTATACCTTTAGGTATTTTATCTGGAAAATATAAAGATACGTGGATTGACCATATTGCTAGAGTTATTTCATTGCTGGGAGTTGTAACACCTAGTTTTTTATGGGCAATTATATTGATGTTGTTTTTTGCTTATTTGATTCCAATCTTTCCTGTTCATGAAAGAATGGATGAAACTCTAGATCCTCCTAAAATAGTTACTGGTCTTTTATTAATTGACTCTCTTTTAGAGGGCAATTTTAGGGTATTTAGAGATGCTTTTTCACATTTAATTTTACCTGGTTTTGCTATTGCTCTCCCAGCCATTGGAAATTGTGCAAGATTAACACGAACAAATTTAAGTGATGTTTATGAAAAGCAATATATTGAATTCGCAAGATCTTATTCTTTCAGTGAATTTAAAATTGCAACAAAATATGCATTTAAGCCAGCTTCCATTCCTACTGTTACAATTATAGGTTTAGATTTTGCATTTATGCTGGGTAATGCCTTTTTAGTAGAAACTGTTTTTGTTTGGCCAGGAATGGCAAAATATGGTGTTGAAGTAATTCTTGCTAAAGATCTTAACGGCATTGTTGCAACTGCTCTTATTTTTACAATTTTTTTTCTTATAATTAATATGTTTGTTGATTTTATAGTTTTATTTTTAAACCCGAGAATAATATTACAAGATTGATATGAATATATTTAAAACAAAATATTTTTATAAGTATAGTCGAAACCCACTTTCAGTAATTGGATTAGTAATAGTTACGATCGTTATATCACTTGCCTTGCTTGCTCCGTATATTACTCCATTTCCAGAACATGTAGGTCCTTTTACTGATTTTGCAAACAAATCTAAACCTCCTAGTTGGAAATATATTTTTGGCACTGATAAGATAGGAAGGGACATATTCACAAGAGTTGTTTTTGGTTACAGAATCTCACTAACATTAGGCTTTGTTGTTTTATCGATTGCAGTTCCTATTGGTGTGGCAATGGGATTGTGTGCTGGATATATTGGTAGAAAAACAGAGCTTATATTAATGAGAATTACAGATATTTTTTTAGCAATCCCTGCTCTAGTATTAGCTTTATCAATTATAGGTCTCTTAGATAGACCAAATTTATTTTACACAATGATAGCTGTTTCGATGGCATGGTGGCCCTGGTATACTAGACTTATCTACAATATAACAAGATCAATTAAAACAGAGGGATATATTACTGCCGCAGAAATAATGGGGGCATCAAAATTACATATTATGTTTCGTGAAATACTACCCAATTGCCTACCTTCTCTTTTAACAAAAATCACATTAGACCTTGGGTTTGTTATTTTAGTTGGTTCGTCCTTAAGTTTTTTAGGATTAGGTGCACAATCTCCTACACCAGATCTGGGAACAATGGTTGCTAAAGGAGCCTCTTTTTTACCTGATACGTGGTGGTTTTCACTTTTTCCTGGTTTTGCAATATTAATTATTGTTCTAGGATTTAATTTAGTTGGAGACGGTCTTAAAGACATGTTTGATGTAGATGTATAATAAATTGCTAAAAATTGAAGATTTAGAATTATCATTTAAAATGTATGAAGGAATTTCATATGTACTAAAAAAAATTAATCTTGATTTGAATAAAGGTGAAAAGGTTGCTTTAGTAGGAGAATCTGGTTCTGGAAAATCCGTTACTACAAAATTAATTTTAGGATTATTAAATCAGAAAAATGTTACAAAAAAGGGAAAAATATTATTCAATGATAGAAATATTTTAAATCTTTCTCAAAATGAATTTAAAAAAATTAGAGGAAATAACATTACAATTATTTTTCAAGATCCAATAGCTGCTCTCAACCCAGTTTTTAAAATTAAAGATCAATTTTATGAAGTTAATTTAAATGATAAAAAAATGTCAAAAAAAGATTCTTTTATCAGAGCTTGTGAAGCTTTAAACAAAGTTTCTATTAGAGATCCTGAAAGAATTTTAGAATCATATCCTTTTCAGTTAAGCGGAGGTTTGGCTCAAAGAGTTGTTATTACAATGGCTATGATAAATAAACCAGAATTACTTCTTGCTGATGAGCCAAGTACAGCGCTTGATGTAACAATACAAAATCAAGCTTTGGATTTAATGGATGATTTAACAAGAGAGACTAATACAGCTGTTTTGCTTATTACCCATAACATGGGTGTTGTAAGAAAATTTGCTGAAAAAGTATATGTGATTTATCGAGGGGTAATTGTTGAAGAAGGTACCAAAAAACAATTATTTAAAAACCCAGGTCATCCTTACACCAAGGCATTATTAGAATCTATTCCAAAACTTAGTGGTGATGGATTGCCAACGCATGACAACAATCCGCCGGATTATGCCTTAATACCAAAGTATGTTCATTAACTAATAGCTATGATTAAAATAAGCAATATTTCAAAAAAATTTTTTATTAAGAATACTATTGTTAAAGCATTACAAGACATTAATTTAATAATTGAAGAAAAAGATTGTTTTGCAATAGTTGGAGAATCAGGATCTGGCAAAACAACTCTAGCTAATATCATTCTTGGTATTTATCAACAAGACAATGGTGATATATGGTTTGAAAAAAATCAACTTCATAGAAAACGCAGTTTGTATCAACGAAAGCTTATTCAATATGTTCAACAAAATCCAATGTCGACATTAAATCCAAAGAAAACAATTCTAAACACTATTTCTTTACCTTTAAAGATTCACAATGTTGTTAATAAAAATCAAATTACTGAGAGAGTTAAAAAACTTCTTTCGTATGTAGGGTTAGAGCCAGAATTCATGGTAAGATATCCTGATACTTTGTCAGGAGGTCAAAAACAACGAGTAGCAATTGCAAGGGCATTAGCTGCGGAACCAAGGGTGCTGATTTTAGATGACTCGATGTAATCGTGCAATCAAAAGTTCTTAATTTGCTTTTGAAACTAAAAAAAGAATTTAATTTGACATATATATTTATAACTCATGATTTAAGTGTAGTGCGCAATATAGCAAATAAAGTAATAGTTATGAATAAAGGTAAAATTGAAGAATCTGGTAATACAAAAAATGTTTTCTTGAATCCACAAAGTCAATACACAAAAGAACTTATCAAAGCTATACCAACTGTTTTAGATGAAGAAGATGCGCTTAAGCCCAAATAATAAAGATATTATTAATCTACTATCTAATACGGGAAAATTAAGCGCTAAAGAATTTTACAAAAAGTTGGATAAGATAATAAAAAGAAATATTGATCACAAATTGTTTACTCTAACAGTTGTTGACCGTTCAATAAAGTACGTTGAAAGAGTATATTCAAATAATACTAAGATTTACCCATTACTAGGAACAAAACCCATACCAAAAAATTCGTGGACCAATAAAGTAATTAATAATAAAAAATACTTTTTTGGTGAAAGTAAGAATCAAATTAAAAAATTATTTTTTGATTATGAAAAAATTTTTTCTCTTGGGTGTGGTTCAATTATCAATATTCCAATAATTAATGATAAAAACATATTGGGTACTTTAAATATTTTGCATAAGGAGCAATTTTATACAATAAAAAGTGTAAAAATGATTCAACCCTATGCTCAACTATTAAGTCCTTATTTTATCCTTCATCAATTAAAAATGAAAAAAAAGAAAAGATAATAACAATAAGTATTTCTTTTATATTACAGTTAAATCCCTTGAAAAACTTGTGAGACTTTCGCAACCACTATCAGTGATTAAAATATTATCCTCTATTCTAACGCCTAAGCTACCTTGTTTATACAGTCCGGGTTCAATTGTAATAACCATGCCAGCTTCTAAAACTTCCTGGTTATTTCTCATAACATATGGATCCTCATGTACATCCATACCCAATCCATGTCCGGTCTTATGTACAATTAAATCTTCATAACCGGAATCACATAGAGAATTTAAAACTTGATCATCAAGATCATGCAAAGTTAATTTAGGTTTTGAAATCTTTTTCCCAATCTGGTTTGCTTTCAAAACTGCTGCATAAATGTTTTTATATTCATCTGATGCTGATCCAACAAAAAAAGTCCTTGTGATATCGGAATGATAACCATTTACAGTTGCACCAAAATCAAAGAGCAAACAATCATCTTCGCTAATATGATAATCATTTCTTGAATGGCCATGAGGTAAAGCTGAATTCTCAGCAGCTAAAACAATGGGATCAAAAGCAATATCCTCCGCACCGTGTTGATAAAGCTGTTGTATTAGAAAGTTTTTAATTTCAATTTCCGTTTTATTTACCGTAACAAATTTTATCGTATCAGTTAGAGCAGATTCAGCTATTTTAACAGCCTGTCTTAGATGTTCAATTTCTTGATGATCTTTTATAAGTCTCATTTTGCTGATAAGTTTTTGCGCATTGACAATTGTTATATTTGGTAGAGATTTCTCTATAGCCTGCATTTCAAAAACTCTCATACGTTGTCCCTCCACTCCGATTTTTGAAATAGAGCCTAATTTATTAAAACCTTTATCAAAAGCTGACTGATACCCATCACTATCTTGCCATTCAACAATATCGGCATCTATATTTAATTGAGCAAAACTCTCCACTTCCAACACAGGTAATATAGCAATAGGCCTGCATGTTTTTGAAACAATTAACAAAGTTGGCCTTTCCATTAGATGGAAATTACCCCCTGTTGCATATCTAAAGTTCGAGCCTGGAACCAAAGCTAGTGCATCTAAATCTTGATTATCTAAAATTGAAATTAGTTTGTTAATTTTTTGATTACTCATATTTTATATTCAGCACAATTATTTTTTTATATCAACTCCAAACCGTTAACACCATGCTTGGAAGGCAAATCAATTTGATGATTGGTGCCTAAAGCACAAGGAACTGCTCTAAAATTCCTAGCTAGACTATGTAATGAAATCATATCGTTTTTGCTAATTGTAAAATCAAATATTTCCATATTTTCTTTCATCCTATTTTCATTTGCTGATTTTGGAATTGCAATCCAATTCTGCTGGTTCAACCATCTTAAAACAATTTGTGCTGGAGTTTTCGAGTATCTGTTAGCTATTTCTAATATTATTTTATTATCCAACAATTCACCTTTTGCCAAAGGACAATATGCAACTGGAAGAATATTATATTCTTTTACTACTTCAATAATATTTTGTTGATTTAAATAAGGATGGTATTCAACTTGATTACAAAATATATCTTCATATCCAAGATCAATACAATCTTGAACTAAACTGTAATTAAAGTTTGATATTCCTATATTCTTGGTTTTACCTACTTCTTTTAACTTAAATAGTATTTTCAACATATCGCTAAGATTAGTTGTAAACACAGGAAAGTGAATTAACAGAAGATCAACATAATCAGTTTTCAAATTTTGCAAACTTTTTTCAAATGAATCACTTATTGTATTATTTTTAACAACTAGAGTATTAATTTTAGTAGTAATAAATAATTTATCTCTTTTAATTTTTGAATAAGTTATGGCATTCCCAATTTCCTTTTCGTTTTCGTACATTTGCGCAGTT
>JYMV01050117.1_pt1 | contig 16969 bp, 14 predicted proteins | sample 338911 | NCBI WGS metagenome assembly JYMV01 (sample SAMN03354496, study PRJNA234377) | hydrothermal vent metagenome | biome: Deep sea; feature: Hydrothermal plumes at the Eastern Lau Spreading Center, Western Pacific Ocean; material: Seawater | place: Tonga | collected 2009 | depth 2000 m m
TTCCGTCTCTTGTTCAACCGGATCGATGAATTGATACTGCAACATACCGTGAGAGTAGGTGGCGTATTCATCCAGAAGATCTTTCACATAGCGTGACGTCGATGAAAACGGTGGCGGAAGGTCCGCGGTGAAATACGCACGGATCGACACTGGATCTTCAAGGTTTTCCACGGTGGCTCGCGAGGCTTCCGAGAGGGAGTAGAGCCCGTTTTCGGTCAGATCGACGCGTGCAAACCACCCAATGGCTAACATATTCACGAGGACAACGATCCCAATAATGGCGAGCCCATACGTCGTCCGATCGACGCGCCGTTTTGTCCTTGGTGATCCGAACGATTGCTCAGGCATGGCGGCGTTTCAGAGATTCCATGGTGAGAAAGAGACCGATCACCATCATGCCAAGATAGAACAGGAGGTCACGGGTATCGATCACGCCCCTGGCAATATTCCGGAAGTGGTAGTCAACTGAAAGATATTGGAAAATCGCTCCAAGCTGCTCAGGCAGGAAGAACGTGACTTTGTCAAGCATGAAGAACGTAAAACAGAGGCTGACGCCGATAATGAAGGCCACGATCTGATTTTCCGTCAGGCTTGAAGCAAAGAGCCCCACCGCAAGAAACGCACCAGCCAACAATAGCAGTCCGATATATCCACCGATGACCGGGCCCCAGTCAAGCGCCCCGACCATGTCAACAGAAATCGGATAAGGGAGGGTCATGGCAAGTGCAACCGCAATGAGTCCAAGCGCCGCAAGAAACTTCCCGAGCACGACATCGAGATCGCGAAGCGGCATCGACGTCAACCATTCAAGTGTTCCGGTTTTCACCTCTTCTGCAATCAACCGCATGGTAATCGCAGGAATAAACATGATGAACAAAATCGGGGTAAACGAGAAGAAGCCACGAAGGGTGGACCGTCCGATCAGAAACAGCGATGAAAAGAAGAACCAGCCGGACAAGAGCAAGAACACGCTGATCACGATATAGGCGATGGGAGAGTTAAAGTAACTCCGGAACTCTCGTTTTGCGATGCACAGTGTTCGGTGTACGAATGTCATGTGTGAGTCCTCTATCTACGCGATTCCTTGTGTCAGTTTGCGGAACGTCTCTTCCAGACTGACTTGCTCGCGGTGCATCTCCAACAACGGCAACCCATGCTGCACCACGGTCTGAAACAACGCGGAACGCGGGTCACCGTCACCGCCAACATCGACCAAGAACCCAAGCGTTCCGTCACCCTCACCCGGCCGTGAGGACACCGTTCGAGTCCCTGGAACGTCGGCAAGAATCTCGCGAAGGCGGTCGGCATCAACTGACGCGCCGTCCATTGGCCCGAACAGCAGACTGACTCGGGTGGCAGTACCCTTGGTCATCAGCGCATCCGGCGTATCATCTGCCACAAGTTTTCCATCTGAGATGATGATGACCCGGTCACAGGACGCTTGAACCTCAGGGAGAATGTGCGTCGACAGAATGATCGTTTTCTCTTTGCCAAGTTCCTTGATCAACGCACGAATTTCGAGAATCTGATTGGGATCAAGACCCGAGGTAGGTTCATCAAGAAGCAGAAGATCGGGATCCCCTACGATCGCTTGCGCGAGCCCGACTCGCTGCCGATATCCTTTTGAAAGTTGCCCGATGTCCTTTCCCAAAACCGATGAAATTCCGCACCGATCACACACCGGTCGTAGCCTGGCAGCCTGCTGAGACGGTGGAATCATGCGAAGCTCCGCCACAAAGTGGAGAAAATCCACCACCATCATATCGTCGTAGAGAGGACAGTTTTCAGGCAGGTAGCCGATCTTCTCTCGTGTCAGCAGCGGATCGTCACCCACAACCACTCCGTCAATAATGGCCTGGCCTCGGCTCGGCTCTAAATACCCCGCAAGCATACGAAGAGTGGTTGTTTTCCCTGCACCATTGGGACCGAGAAATCCGACAATTTGGCCGATCGGAACAGAGAAGGAAACCCCGGAAACCGCTTGGGTTTCTCCAAAATTTTTGTAGAGATCCCGAGCCTCAATCATCGACGTTGACATGGGCATTCCTTACTAAAATGACTGTGGGAGTCTGCCTTACGAAGTATGTTATTTGGTACGTGAGGAGATAGAGCCAGTTATTATTCCAGAATTCTAACTTTCTGTTCCCACCAACGCGGCGAATGCTATCAAATTCTTTTCTCCACGGTCAAGATGTTGTGGTCGGCACCATCATGCCAGTACGATCAAGGGTCGCCCGACTGGACGTGGCTGGATGGGGAAACGGTGGTGGAGGGTATGGGGGTCGAACCCACGACCTCCAGAGTGCGATTCTGGCGCTCTCCCAACTGAGCTAACCCCCCACACGTTTCCTGCTGAAAAAGGCCGCCAGCGGCGTTCTCGGCCCGTTGCCGTGCTCACGTACTCCGTGTACGCTCCGCGCGCCAACATGCCTACGGCCTTGCTGGACGAGCCTTTTTGACCATCCTGCCGCAAACTGTGTTTCACTCCCCTGCTAAAGATCCTTCACGCGTCTGCAATTTCGACACGACGGCCAACCACTTTTAGCCGCCCTTCACTATAGAGCTGTAACGCCTTGGGCAATATCTGGTGTTCTTGCTCAAGAATTCTTGCTGATAAACTCTCTTCGGTGTCGTGTTCTTCAACGGGAACCGCGGCTTGCAGGATGATCGGACCTGCATCAACCTCTTCTGCGACGAAATGAACCGTGCACCCTGCCATTTTCACCCCGCATTCCAACGCCTGCCGCTGTGCATGTAGGCCAGGAAACGCTGGGAGCAATGAAGGGTGAATGTTCATCATCCGGTTTCGATATGCCTCAATCAAGACAGACGACACGACTTTCATATACCCCGCAAGAACAACAAGGTCGACGCCATGATTCTTGAGGGCATCGAGAATTGCCCCATCATACTCCTCTGTCGACGCGTATGTCTTCGGATCGATAACAATTGTTGGTATTCCATGTGCCTTTGCCTTCGCGAGGGCTTGAGCTGACTCGCGATTACTCACGACAACCAACACTGAGGCATGAAGTTTCCCGTTCTCAACGTCGTCAAGTATCTGCTGTAAATTCGTACCTCGGCCAGAAACCAGCACACCAATAATGAGTTTAGGAGTCACTCGCCGCTAGAACAAGTCACTTAGAATTTTTGCTCCGGCAATATAGGTGCCGGCTGCGGAGCCAAGTGTTCCGAAGAAAAAGACGAGCAAGACTCGGGAGACCCCGTTCGTCCACCATTTCCGAACCTGTGTCAAATCTGCGCGCAATGACTCAAACTCGGCCACCTTGGGTTTTCGAATCCAGGCTTCCACAGCCCCGGTGACCATACCGGCCCCAATGGTCGGATTCAAGGATGTGAGCGGCGCGGCAAAAAATCCGGACAACACCGTCAACGGATGTCCTCGTGCGATCATTACTCCAATGGCACAGAGAGTACCGTTTATCACTACCCAGGTCAGCAGCATGGACAGGCCGAGTTCCGGAGAACGCGAGTACCCAACTGCAAATGCGGACAGGATGATCGCGACGATGGCCCATCCAATGTATAACCCAACCTTACTTTTTGGAGGCACCACACACAACGCGTCCATCGCTTCTTTGTTGGGCGGCTCAGCACTAGACTCTTCCATCCCCGGAACATGCCCAGCGCCAACGACGGCCAAGATATGCTTCGGCGGCGACGGGGCCGCAGCGATAGCTGCAAGTTTTCCAGTCATGTACTGGTCTCGTTCATCAATCAGCGCCTCGCGAATTCCCGGAAAGGTGGCGCCAAACTCTTCCATCACGGCTTTGAGCATATCGCCCTGTTTCAACTCCTCGATCTGAGCCTCTTCAATTTCCTGACGGCTAAAGGCCGAGCCAAGCAATCCGGAGAGAATGGTGATCTTCTGCCACCAGGTGACTCGTGCTGCCACTCGATTAAGGGTCGTGCGGACATCTCGATCGACCAGCTCCAAACGCAACCCGCGCTTCTGCGCCTCAGCAATAGCTATCCGAAATTCTTGTCCCGCCTGTATGCCAAACCGATTCGCTAACCGACTCTGATAGGACGCAAGCGCCAAGCTCAACAACAACATACCTGCCTGACGCCGTCGAAGCACCTGAAAAATATCAAGGTTTTTCCAAGCGGCATCGTCAAACAAGCTCTGATACCGCGATTCACACAGCTCCACCGCCACACAATCGTATTCGCCGGTCTCAATCATCTCCGCGACAAGGTCTGCACTAGCCTTAGACACGTGTGCCGTGCCTGCCAGGGTGATACGGGTTGAGCCAATCGTGATCGTTCGAATCATGATTCGTCTCGACCACCTTTCAAATCTTGCAACCCAGCCTCAAGTGCGTTCCAAAACAACCGTCTCACCTCGGACGCCCCACGTTCATTTGGTTCGATTTTTGAGGTAAACCAATATGTTGGATCATCCTGATCATGATATGGATTGGCAGGATCGGCATGGTGCGATCCATGGCCGATGAAATGCTGGTGAATATCGACCAGCTGAATCCGCGGCGGGCGTGCAAAAGACCGAATGCGCGCATTGATCTGGTCAATCATCTCGAGTGCATCGGTCAGCGGCTGATCCGGCGAAAAGAGATCTCCCACACCGTCGGTGGGATCATAGATTGTCCCCAAGAGGATAAGAGAACTCGGAAATGTCGTTTGAACAATAGTCAGTATGCGTTGGATATTGTTCACAATTTTGGTGGTGTGCTCTGCTATGCGGCGTGGGTCGCCATGAATAGCGCGAAGTAAATCATTGCCCCCGATGGTCAGGGTCACCAGCGTCACACCAGGAGGATTCGGTGGCAGCTGCGAGAGTTGCGCGTGAAGGACCGTTTCGGTCGTCGCACCATTACTCGCGGCAAAAATCAACTGCATCTCTGCATTGAGGGACAGGAGATCGCGCTCCTCAAATTCTGGAAAGTCCTCATCACGATTGAGATAAAATAGCGACACCGCCCCACGATCGCGCCCAGGATAATCGTCCGTCGAGATACTGTCACCAAGCGCGATATATTGCGTCACTTGATGCGGAGCACGTACCGCCTCGAATACAGGCTCAGCAGTCCGGCAACTCGAGACGCTGCTGATGAGACCCCCACAACAGAGGAGCGCGAGAGGCCACAGCCAGCGCATTGTCTTCATGCCGTCCTTCTCATTCCGTGATTATTTACATCAAAACGCAAACATGCCATTGTATGGAACTTGGGCAGTAACAGGGATGTGTACAAGCAATATGTCGTGTTAGAGGGATGAATCTTCACCACAAACAGGCTGTTTAAATCGTTTCAGCCCGCTGGCAATGACTTTGTGAAAAAACCTGAGGATATCGGCAAGATCCAACCAAAACCCGCAATTCAAACATCGCGCGTATATCCGTCGATTGACGCGAGTATAGTGTCGTTCGATCAGCATAAATCCTTGACATCTGCAGCACACCATCCGTTTCGCGTTCATCACGACTCACGTACTTCAATGTTTACCTTGGGTCCTTACACACACACATATACACGACATACAGTGAGCTATTGTATCGAAGTCCTAATCGCCAGCGCAATCAGCTGTCCGCGCAAATCTCACCATCGATCGCCACCACCACGCACTCAAGGCCCTACTCAGTAGCGAGAACGATGGGCAACGAGCTGAAAGACGCACTCCTTCACGATCTTCTGAAGCGCGTCTCACGTTCCTTCTACCTCACGCTTGCTGTTGTTCCTCGCACTATACGAACGCAGGTTGGCCTCGCCTATCTCTTCGCGCGCGCGGCGGACACCATTGCCGATTCGCACATGATCGACGTGACACGACGGCAACGCTGCCTTGACCTGTTTCGTGAACAGTTTCAGCCATCCGGGTCATCACCTGGAGCGTTGGAGGACATTCAAGCGGCGTTAGATACTCGTCAGCCTATCGAAGCCGACCTCATCCTGCTCACCAGACTCAATGACTGTTTCACGCTCTTTCATGCGTTGACGCCAACCGACCAAGATAGCATTCGTGACCTCATGCTCACACTTATCAACGGCATGGACATGGATATCAACGTATTTCCTCCTCCCGCTTCTTCTGATATCGTCGCCTTACCAACGTTGAAGGAACTTGATTTGTACACCTACTACGTTGCCGGATGTGTTGGCGAGTTCTGGACACGTCTCTCCATCGCGCATGTTCCGTCACTCGGACATTGGGATGCGGCCACAATGTGTGAACGCGGCATTCGATTTGGTAAGGGACTTCAAATGACCAATATTCTCAAAGATCTCCCGAAAGATCTCCGCAAGGGGAGATGTTATCTTCCACTGTCTCTCCTTCAACAACACCAGCTCACACCGGAGGATCTACTGACTCTAGAGGGTTTTCAGACCGCTCGACCGATTGTGATGCAACTCATCGATCTCACGATCGAACACCTCGACCTGGGATGGCAATACACCCTGTCGATCCCACGCCACGAGATCCGGCTTCGCCTCGCCTGCTTGTGGCCGATCCTTTTCGCTGCGAAAACCCTGCGGCATGTGTCGGCCTCAATTGGGAAACACGACCCCAACATCGACGTCAAGATGCCACGAAAAGAAGTGTATGCGACAATGTTGTTTTCCGGTATGGCTGTCGCGTCCAATACGCTCCTCACCGCATATTATCACCAACGATAAACCACAAGAATGGACGAGCCTAATACAGTGAGAACGTTGTGCGATGGGCAACGCATCCACATGGTGGACCAGAAGAAGGAACGCCACTACGCCCTCACGTTGAAAGCTGGGGAAACGTTCCAGCATAGTGGAGAAACAATTCCGCACGACGAACTTATCGGCAAACCAGACGGCACCGTGGTCACACTCTCACGCGGGACGACTATGCTCGCGATCAATCCAACCTTCGCCGACTATGTCGTCAAAATGCCGCGTGGAGCCCAGATTCTATACCCCAAAGATCTTGCCACCATCACGATGTGGGCTGATATCTATCCCGGCGCGGATGTCTTCGAGTCTGGATGCGGCTCTGGGGCGATGACGATGACTCTCCTACGCGCCGTGGGAGAGAAGGGTCATGTCATTTCCCATGAGATCCGCGAGGATTTCTTAAAAACAGCACGAAAGAATATTGAGCGGTACCTCGGTCCGGTCACCAACCTTTCACTTGTGCACAACGATGTGTACGCAGGCATCGATGAGGCCGAGGTTGATCGTGTTGTGCTCGACCTTCCAGAACCTTGGAGAGTGGTCCCCCACGCGGCAAAAATCCTTCGCTCTGGCGGAATTTTCCTGAGTTTCGTGCCGACCGTTCCTCAAGTCGTCACCACCGTCGAAGCGCTTGGCCAAGAAGCGATCTTTACCATGATCGAGACGATCGAGGTTCTAGTTCGTACGTGGAACATTGAGGGAAGAAGTGTCCGACCCGACCACCGCATGGTGGCGCATACGGGATTTATTACGATCGCGCGACGGGTTACTCCGAAAGCCTAACCGGGTGTTCAAAAAGGTCGTCCAGCAAGGCCGCAGCAAGACTCTGAGGCGAATCGTACTACTGATACGTTGAGCTTCAGAGCGAAGCGAGAACGCCGTTGGCGGCTTTTTTCAACACACTGCTAAGCGAGAACCGCTTTTAGCCATACAGCAACGTGTTGAATCTCCGGCATGCAGACAGAATGTTGCATCGGATAATTGTGCCACTCCACCGAATATCCCTTGTCCTCCAACATTGCCCGAGATTGCTGGGCTCGCGTCAGTGGTACGATCGGGTCCTCGGTACCATGGGCCATAAAAATAGGGATATCCGCGTTCGAAGGATGCGCCTCGTCCTCTAACGCGTTTGCTAGAGGCACATATGTTGAGAGCGCCAGAATACCGCCAAGCCGCTCGGGATATCTGAGGCCTGCATGGAGAACGATGGCGCCACCCTGAGAAAATCCCGCCAACACGATGCGACGAGGATCTCTCCCGCTCTCGATTTCACGTTTCACCAGGGCATGAACCGTCTCCGCAGAGTTTCGGATTCCAACAGAATCTTCACGATGGGCTATATCAGCATCAACAATGTCATACCATGCGCGCATAACCATTCCGCCATTGATGGTGACAGGCATGTGCGGCGCATGCGGAAAGACGAAACGCACGCCCAATTTCTCGGCAACCCCGAGTTCTGGAACGATCGATTCAAAATCGTGGCCGTCTGCGCCCAATCCGTGCAACCAGATCACACTTGCCGTGATCGGGACAGCGGGATTAAGTTCTAGTGCGTCTGAGGAGTTGGTCGACATGGCGAATTTTCGGCGATCATAGTATCGTGTGTTTCACGCAATGGTCAAACGGGATGTCCTCATCATATGATTCTAAAAACCCTACTCTTCATGATGGTTGTACTGTGCGGGACGCCGGCATATGGGGAAGAGGCTGCGGGTCCAACGCAGAAGACAATCCCCACGACATCGGCGGAACTTCTCCAACTATATAAACGCGCTATCGACGCCGGAGAGAAGATACAGATTCCTGATGATGTACTCGAGCGAGCGAGAAAAGAGATCAAACGCATCGGCACCTGGGAATATCGCGTGATAACACTTAGTGCGCCACAGGACACGACGTTAGAACAGCACTTGAATGAACTGGGGAGGGAACGCTGGGAATGTCATACGACTCCACATGATCACGAAAAAATTCGTCTGGTGTGTAAACGGCCGGTGCGAAGCTATTTGAAGAACATTGCCGTGACCGACCTCCTGAGATTGATCCCCTAAGTCCCCATGACTATGCCTATGAGTACACATGACCAGATACACGAAGACGATTTTTTTCACCGCGTGCATCACCAGCCCAAGAAACTCTTAAACGAGTTGGTGGGTGTACCTGCCCACATCCACCACGTGGCTCATCACATGGCCAATCCCCCGATTGAACGTCCTCAAAGCCAGGATGAGTTTAGATACGTCCTCCAATGTCTCGAGATCGCTGACGACGATGCAGTCATCGAGGAGAAGTTCGGTTACGGTGTACGAACGGCAAATAACGGAGATCGACTGGTCGTGGTGTGGGAGGCCCATACTGAGTATTACACGTACCAAATCTGGCATATCATCAACAACACGCACGCTCCCCCGACATTCGGGCCAATCGCATTTCCCGATTATCATTTCCCATTGTGCCCGCTTGGCTACCGGATCACGTCTCTCGATATCGTCATTGCGCCTCATCAAGAATACACCCCCGATCAGATTCGACAGCTCGTCCCTGGACAATTCTTGTACGGTGGACGCATCTGCGGTAATGACATTTCTGTGGTCACCAGTTTCGTTGAAGATCAGAACCAGCGTGAACGTTATTTGGTGTTCTCACCGTCAATAGATTCGCTCGCACACAACCTCAGTCAGGTCATGGACGGCATCACGACGCTCGAAAACTACACACACTTGATCCTTCGCCCACATCCGACCTTCTCACTCGCTATTGACGAAATTCACGAATTTGAGCGGCACCACCTCACGCAGAAATGGAAAATATCAGAACAGCTTCCGACATCGACGTCACAAGCCCTTGATCAATGGATGACGGAACTCACCGACGATTATGTTGAAGTGAGTCGATTAGCAGAGGCGATGCGTTATCAGCTCTCAGCGGCAATCCCGTATGAGAGCATTATCCGAGTCACCATTCAGGCCATTCAAGAACAGCCGCTGTCGCCATTCAGACCAATCTCAGAGTATGTCCTCGGACGCATTACGGGGGTCGCGGATGGCTATCAACAGCTTATGCGGCGTATTGATGCGATGAATGCCGCGATCGAAGGCACCATTGCCATCATCCGAGCAAGAATCGAGCTGCTTCTTGAACAGCAGAACCTCGCGCTGCTTGCCAGCATGGATCAAACCACCAAACGGCAAGCGATCTTACAACGGACCGTCGAAGGACTCTCATTCATTGTCATCTCGTATTACGTGACCAGTCTGGCCAACTATATCTTCGAAGCTTTCCAAGTCATCGGGTGGATCCGAAATGCCGCCCTCGCCACTGGACTATTCGTTCCCGCCGCTCTGCTATTCTCCCTCGGCCTCACATTGCTCGGACACAATGCAATAAACAAAGCGCTGCGTTCTGCTGGGAAAAAGTAACGGCATATGGATCAGGGCCACTAACGAACCTGAAACGGTCCATCGCATCGAGACCCATGGATGATGCGAAAAGCGATAAGAACACCCACCGCACCGGCAGCATCCGCAAGAACATCGAACGGATCACCAAGCCGCATCGGAACAAAGGTCTGATGGATCTCGTCTGAGACTCCATACAGCACTGAGATCACAACGGAGACAATCCCTTTTGATCGTACTGAAAGCGTTTGGAAAGAGCATCCAACCGCCCAAAAGACCACGAGACCGAACAGCCCGAACTCACACGCGTGAACAATTTTATCAAGACCAGGGAATACTGGAAAAGGAAGACGGGGAGGCTCAGACTGAGAGGAGAGGTAAAAAATTACAGTGGCATAACCAAGGAAAACTAGCCACGCTAAGACGGTCTCCCATCGATTTGCCGCGCCAATGACTGATCGCCTCAGGTAAAACACCGAGAACCACTGATGTATCCCACGATGCTTCCATACACATGGAAGAGGCTATGTGCTAAATGCATCGCCACCGGAACCACGGGCTGCCATGGCCTTGTCAACCGACTCAACGAGTTTTTCTTTTTCGACCGGTTTGACCAAGTATTCCATGACCCCTTGCTTGATAAAAGACGTCGCGAGCTGCATGTCTGGGTATCCGGTCAAGACAATGATCGGTACCGATGGAAACTGTTCCCGGAAGAAGGCGACGGCCTCAACGCCATTAATCTTGGGCATCCGCACATCGCAGATAATCACATCGGTGAGCAGAGGGTTGTCTCCGGATCGGATTGCTTCGATCGCTTTTTCCCCATCTTCCGCTTCGACGACGTCATACCCATTTTTCTCAAGCGCCAAGTGTACAATTTTTCGCACTTCAGGCTCATCATCGATGACCAGAACTCTTCCCTTGGCGTCTTTGATATGCATTCCTAATGCCATTTCTGTCCTCCTTTTACATCACGTGTTTGACGGCTCCAGCCGGAAAGGTGATCACGAACTTGGTCCCATTCTTCTCCTCAGTGTCAAAATGAATATCACCACCATACTTTTTGACAATTTTGTAGACAATTGTCAATCCAAGCCCCGTCCCTTCACCCTGCGCTTTCGTGGTAAAGAATGGATCAAATAGGCGCGAGACATACTCTTTGGGAATCCCGATCCCGGCATCGTGGATCGAAACCGTTACCGTTCCATCCTCCAAGGCCGACGACAACCGAAGAAGCCCCTTCCCATCCATCGCCTGCATTCCATTCTTGATAATATTCACAAATACCTGCTGAATCTCATCTGGTTTGGCAATCACAGGCGGGACTGACCCATAGTGGCGTTCAAGTTGTATGTCGTTTGACACCATGCCCATCCCTGCCATCTTGAACGAATCATCCAGTTTTTGGTTAATATCGACCGGCACAAGTTCGTCGACATCCCCTTTGCGGACGTAGCCTGCGAAATTCTTGATGACGGAACTCATATGTCTGGAATGTGCGACGATATCACCAGCATGTTTCCGGTCGTTCTCCGGATCATCGTTGTCTCGAATGATCTCTGCAAGACCCATGACTCCATAGAGGGGATTATTGAGTTCATGGGCGATGCCCGCCGTCAACGTTCCGAGACCGGCCAGCTTCTCTGCACGAATCAACTCTTCCTGAAGGTGTCGATGCTCTGTCATATCGCGCATGGCCAACCCAATGCGTTCAGTGCCTTCTCCAGGCATGATGACTCGGAAACATTCACATTGCAAAATTTTCTCCGCGATAGTGAGCTCACGACTGTGTCGATCAGGTTGACGTTCCTCTCTCGACGGATCCAACGGATCTGACATTAAGAGTCCAACGGCGGCAGACCGATGTGGCGCCATCGATTCCGCATGGCGTCCGTTTTCGTTGCCGCAGGAGAGCCGTTTGATTTCACCACGCACCTGCTCAATGCCCTCCTTGTCACCTGGCAACACATCAAAAAAATTCTTCCCAACCACGTCAGCGCTCTTCAGGCCCACCAAGTCTTCAAAGGCCAGGTTCACGTATTCAATAGTTCCATCCTCGGTCATGATGACGATGAGGTCCGGCACGCTCATGAGAATCTTTTCGTTGTATTCCTTCAGGTGCACCACTTCGCGTGTTTTTTCCTCAACTTTTTGCTCAAGCCCTGAAAACGCCTTCTGCAATTGATCATTCATGCTGTTGAAATCATTCGCTAACTGCTCGATCTCGTCACCTGTGTTGATGACAATGGGCTCATGAAGTTCTCCCTGAGCAATCCGTAACGCACTATCTTGAAGCCGCCGGATCGGAGTCACAATTCGAGAGGCGGCGTAGTATCCCAACCCGCTCATGAGCACCATCGCGAACACGCCGGCAAAGGCGGTCCAGAGCAACAACTGATTCATTGGCGCGAACAACTCCTCAGACGCTTGCCACGTCATGGTATGCCACTGCCTGGTTCCCAGTGCACTGGTCATTCGGTTCAGTCCCACAAGGGGAGCAAATCCAAGAATCGACGTTTCATCCCCACCATGACCATCACTCCCAGCCTTCACCCACCCTGGATGCCCCACCGTCGACGCTCGCACGAGTTCTCGATCATCGACAGAAGCCCCTGTGGGAAGGATGGGACAACTAATGACGATACCCTCGGAGTCGACGAGCATCACATGGCCGGATTCGCCAAAGCGCGTGGGATAGATATGGGGCGCAAAATAATCGTTGGCATCATACACACGATGGACGATACCCAACACATTCGTGTCCGCGAGATCCATAATTGGGGTTTGCAGGAGAATGACATATTCGTTGAGCTTAGGATCAAGGCTCACATCGCTCAGACGAACCTTTCCACGTCCTCCATCAAATGCGTATTGCCACCAGGGCGTTCGTCCATTGGAATAGTTCGGGTAACGGTTGATACTCGCAAGCAAGGCGCCGCGTGCATCGGTGATGAACAAGGCGTGGGTACTCCCACCTCCTCCCACCGAGGCTCCAGCCTGAACGCTCGAGATGAACCGTCGCAGAAGGTCGGCCACCTGTCCGCCGGTAATATCACGCACAACCTGGCCCACGCCGGCTGCCCACCGCTGTTCGGTTGAGTCCAATAAGTTCGCAACACCTGCATCATCAAGCGCATGGTACCTGGCATTCTGCGTAACAAGCTGATCACGCACCAGCGAGATCAACAACGAGTTAGACACAAACTGGGCATGTCGAGCAATTTCCTCACTAACGACCATATCAATCTTACCGGCAGTCTCCGTCGAGAGCGCTTCAAAACTCGCCCCGATCACCGTTTCAAGTTGGTCGGTCCCCTGCTGATACGCGAAAAACATGCCAAGCGAGAGCGGGAGCGCACCAATTGCAAGCATCGCCGAGATGATCTTGCCTTTGAGACCAATTTTCATCGTACCGTGTGCACCCTATTCCGTGCGTTTCCGCGTCGGTGCTTTGGTTGCGGAGCGCGCCCCGCTCGACACAGCCGGAGACACCGCATGTTTGGACCGTGATTCAAACGGTTCAAAGAGGGGAAGCTGCTGCTGATCAGGTCCCGTAAGCACAATGGGATACTGTTCACTGAAGCACGCCGCACAATAGCCAGATTTTTCACCAGGAGCAGCACTGAGCATTCCATCGAGACTCAAATAGGCAAGGCTATCAGCCGTGATATAGCGTCGAACTTCTTTCTCCGTGTGCGTCGAGGCGATCAATTCCTGTTTGGTCGGTGTATCGATCCCATAAAAGCACGGAGAAAGTGTGGGCGGCGACGAAATACGCATATGGATCTCTTTTGCACCGGCCTGACGGACCATTTTCACAATCTTCCGGCTCGTCGTTCCTCTGACCAGTGAATCATCCACAATCACGACACGTTTCCCGTCCAAGATGTCATGAATGGCATTCAGTTTGACCTTCACTCCAAAATGTCGAATGGCCTGTTCCGGCTCGATGAATGTCCGCCCGACGTAATGGTTCCGAATGAGTCCGTTCTCAAAGGGAAGACCGCAGGCCTCAGCATACCCAAGCGCCGCCGGCACCCCCGAGTCGGGGACCGCAATCACCACATCTGCTTCAACCGCCGATTCTTTAGCCAATTGCCGGCCAAGCCGTTTGCGAATGGAATAGACACTGTGACCATCCGCAATACTGTCAGGTCGTGAAAAGTACACATATTCGAAGACACACCTTGCCTGATTCGTTTTTGGAAAAGGGTGGTATGACTGCACCCCATCACGACGTATCCAGACAAGTTCTCCCGGTTCGACATCGCGCACGAATTCAGCCCCAATGAGATCAAATGCGCAGGTTTCGGACGCGGCGATCCATCCGTGTTTCAACCGTGCCATCGAGAGCGGACGAATGCCATAGGAGTCTCGTGCGACAAACATGCCATCCTCAGTAAGAACGACCAAAGAAAACGCACCTTGAACTTGCTGCAACGCATCCACGATCCGATCAAGCATGGTGCTCCCGCGAGAATGCGCGATCAAATGGATAATGACCTCGCTATCAATCCCTGACTGAAAAATAGCCCCATAGGCTTCAAGCTCACTGCGCACCACCTCTGAATTGAGCAAATTCCCATTGTGAGCCAAGGCAAGATTTCCAAATGCGAAATTCACCGAGACCGGTTGGGCATTATTCAACTCGCTGGCGCCAGTGGTGGAATACCGGTTGTGTCCAATTGCAGCGTCTCCGGGAAGATGTTTGAGCCGGTCCTTGGTGAAGATGTCTGCAACGAGTCCCATGCCCTTCTGCTGATAAAATTGGCCTCCATGGCTTGAGACGATTCCAGAGCTTTCCTGCCCACGATGCTGCAACGCATACAACCCTAAATAAGTCAGATTTGAGGCTTCTTTATGGCCAAACACCCCTACCACGCCGCATTGATCGTTGAAGTGGTCCGAGCCGTGCTTTTCAGAAATCCGCTGTTTCATTGTTTCCGCATCCACGCGTTGTACATGACATCCACATCAACATCGATCCACGGCGTCTCCAGATCAGGAGACCCAATCCGCAGACGCTGGCCCCCAACCATTCCAATCACTCGTATCGGGACACCAGCAGTCTGTGCCAAAGATTGCACCTCCGAGACGTTGCTTGATTCAACGGTCACGATAGCTCGCGACTGCGTCTCCCCAAACAGAAACGCATCGATGCGCATGTCCGAGATATCAGGTGCAAGCGTCATCGAAGCACCGATCGGACCTTGGGGTCGCGAAAGACATGATTCGGCAATGGCAATGGCCAAGCCTCCCTCGGAACAATCATGCGCTGAGCAGACGAAACCAGCCTCGATGGCCTGAAGAAGGCAGGTATGCATGGCACGCTCCGTCTCCAGCGAAAGGAGCGGTGGAATGCCTTGCTCACGGTGGTGTATGACACGTACATATTCGCTTCCGCCCATTTCATCGTGCGTGTCCCCCAGCAGGAGGACAACATCGCCGTCATTTTTAAACCATTGGCTCACCGCACGCTCGACCGGATCAATGAGGCCGACCATCCCGATCATCGGGCTAGGATAGACGGAAATTCCATTGGTTTCGTTGTAAAAGCTCACATTTCCACTGACAACCGGAATATCAAGGGCTTTGCACGCATCCGCAAGACCCTCAATCACCAGTTCGAATTGCCACACAATCTCAGGACGTTCGGGATTTCCAAAATTCAACGCGTCCGTCAGGCCAAGCGGCTTGGCGCCTGCGCAGACAAGGTTTCGAGCCGCTTCTGCTACCGCAATGGTTCCCCCAACATAGGGATTCAAAAGGCAATACAACGGATTTCCATCGACCGTGATGGCCAGGGCCTTCGAGGTATCTTTGATGCGAAGGACAGCGGAATCCGATCCAGGCCGGATCACCGTATTGGTGCGTACCATAAAATCATACTGTTCAAAGATCCAGGCCTTGTTGGACAGATTCGGCGAGCCCAAGAGTTCAAGAAGAACCGCACCGTAATCCCGCGGGAGCGGAATTAATTCATGATTCAGTCCCTGCAATGCATCTTGGAATTGCGGCGGTGACGACTGGTGTTCCGCTGGCGGGGCCTCGTCGGTCAACGCCTGTGCCGGAATTTCAGCAACGATGCCATCGGCATCGCGAATCCTGAGTATTCCGTCACCAGTGACTTTCCCAACGACAGCCGCGGCAAGATCCCATTTCGTACATACCGCAAGCACGTCACTGACACACTCCGGCTTCGCCACCAGTAACATGCGCTCCTGGGACTCCGACAACATCACGTCGTAGGGGGTCATGCCCTGCTCTCTGCGCGGAACAGTTGCCACATCCAACTCAATTCCGGTGCCTGCACCACTCGCCATTTCACATGATGCGCCGGTCAGTCCGGCAGCACCCATGTCTTGAATTCCAATCAGCAGGCCCTGTTCGACAAGCTCAAGCGACGCTTCCATAAGCAGCTTTTCGGTAAAGGGGTCTCCAACCTGAACCGTCGGACGCTGACTGATGGACGCATCATCGAAACTATCCGAGGCCATGGTGGCACCATGAATTCCATCCCGCCCTGTTTTTGCGCCAATATAGATGACCAGGTTGCCGACGCCAGCGGCTTGGCTACGCATCAAGTGATCGTGCTTGGCAATCCCCAGGCAGAACACATTCACCAGTGGATTGCGTTCGTAAATGTCGTTGAAGACAGTGTCGCCCCCAACGGTGGGGACTCCCACACAATTGCCATAGGCACTAATACCTTCAACAACGCCGTGGATAACACGATGATTTTTCTTTTCTTCAGGGGATCCAAATCGTAATGAATCTAGAAGCGCGATCGGACGCGCTCCCATGGTGAAAATATCACGAAGAATTCCCCCCACCCCGGTCGCAGCACCTTGGAATGGTTCAATGAACGAAGGATGATTG
>JYMV01032586.1_pt1 | contig 16959 bp, 11 predicted proteins | sample 338911 | NCBI WGS metagenome assembly JYMV01 (sample SAMN03354496, study PRJNA234377) | hydrothermal vent metagenome | biome: Deep sea; feature: Hydrothermal plumes at the Eastern Lau Spreading Center, Western Pacific Ocean; material: Seawater | place: Tonga | collected 2009 | depth 2000 m m
GCTGTTTGCCAGGGAGCGTGCTACCGAACTTGGACGGTAGTTTAATTCCTGTACCGCTTTTTCCACCTTGTTTTTCGCAATGCTGGGTGACGCCGCAGATTATTCTGAATGGCGCACGGGGCGCAGAGCAACTGGCCTGGTTTACTCTGCTGGTACCTTTGTGCAGAAAACCGGTGGTGGTTTTGCCGGAGCGCTGGTGTTGTTAGTATTGGCCTGGTACGGCTATGACGGACTGGATAAAACGACGGCGCAAAATGCGCTTCCGGGCATTTTATTATTGATGAGTTGGATCCCGGCGGGATTTGGCGTTGCCGGAGCGCTGCTAATGTGGTTTTATCCACTGGACGATAAAAAACAGTCTGAAATTACTACAGCGTTAACCCTACAGCGACAAAACCAGACTGCATAACAATAAAACTCAGGAGGATGAGTGGCGACAATCTATCAGGTGGCTGAACGAGCGGGTGTATCCCTGTCGACGGTATCCAGGGTGCTGAATGGCCGTAAAACGGTTAATCCACAACTGCGCGAAAAGGTGGAAAAAGCGGTACAGGAATTAAACTACCGTCCAAGTTCGGTAGCACGCTCCCTGGCAAACAGCCGCACAGACAGCGTGGGTGTTTTGGTGGCAGAATTGCACACCCCCTTTTTCGGGGAAATGATGCAGGCCATTGAAATGACCCTACGGGCTCAGGATAAGCACGTCATTATCAGTGTCGGTCACAACGACTTAGCCAAAGAGCTGGATGCGGTTGAGTTTCTGATCAGTCGCAATTGCGATGCATTGATTTTGCATTCTGAAGCTATGTCGGATCAGGATTTAATTGAATTGCAATCACGGCTTCCGGTTTCCATTATTAACCGACACGTTCAGGGATTAGATGAAGCCTGCTTTTGTCTGGACAACGAAGCCGGTGGCTACCGAGCAACTCAGCACCTCATCCAACAGGGGCACAGAGATATTGCTTATATCTCCGGCCCTGCGAATAAGGCCGATGCCATGTTGCGTCTGGCGGGTCACAAACGGGCATTGCAGGAAGCGGGCATGAGCTTTAACGCTGACAGTCTGTTTGAAGGGCGATTTAAAGAAGAAGACGGCATCAATGGTTTGAAAGCCTTGTTAGCCAGAGATATTAAGTTTACTGCCCTGGTTTGTGCCAACGACTGGATGGCCTCCGGGGCCATGAGCTGTGCCCGAGATATGGGATTGCAACTACCGGAAGATTTATCCATTGTGGGATTCGATGACGTGGTAATTGCCCATCACGTTTATCCCAAACTGACCACCGTCAGTAACCCCATTTATGAAATGGGGGAAATGGCCGCCAAGCACATTTTAAATAAGGTGTATGGTCAAAAGCATCAACTGCAACATCTTTACAATGCTGAAATGGTGCTCAGAGACTCTGTATTGCCTGCTTAAAGAGGCTTTACAGTAACTGAATCGGGTTCTATAACGCAATAAATGTAAGTGCTCACACACTCAAATAATCATAAAAATAGGGATTTAAACGTTTTTAAGAAGGTTTAAGTGTCATTAATGGCTAAATTATCCGAGGCTTTGGATGAAATTTAATTATTCGGAGCCTCAACCATGCACCCAGCGCACTTCAAATCTCCTGTTTTTGTCATTTACTTGCTGTTTAGCTACCTTCTGTTTTTGATGCCGATAGGCAATAAAAGCTGGGCTGATACCCACGATTTCTGGCGCAATGCCACAGTTTATTTTTTGCTGACAGATCGTTTTAGCAATGGTGATCCTGGCAATGACGCCAGCTATCAACGCCATCAACAGGCCGCGCTGTTAAGAGGTTTTGAAGGCGGAGACATAAAAGGGATTACGCAACAAATCGAAGCCGGTTATTTCAATCGCCTGGGAGTGGATGCCATTTGGACAACTCCGCTGATTGAACAAATCCACGGCTTTGATACATCTGACCAACTGACCTATGCCTACCACGGCTATTGGCCCAAAGACTGGACTGCCATAGATACCAACTTTGGTAACGAAGCGGATCTGGCGGCTATGATTGAGGCTGCCCATAAACAGGGAATTCGGGTGCTGGTGGATGTCATCATTAATCACACCGGTCCGGCAACTCAGAGTGATGTACTTTGGCCAGTCGAATGGGTCAGAACCGAACCTCTGTGTGACTGGAGCAGCTATGAGCAAAACGTGCGCTGTGCGTTAGCTACGTCCCTGACGGACATCAAAACCGAGTCTGAACAAGCCGTTGAACTACCGAAATTTTTGCTGGATAAGTGGCGTCAGGAAGGTCGTTTGGAAACGGAACTGGCAGAACTTGAGCGCTTTTTTCAACGTACCGGTTATCCCAAAGCCCCTAAATATTACATTGTGAAATGGCTAACCGACTGGGTAAGGGATTACGGCATTGATGGCTTTCGGGTAGACACTGCAAAACACGTTGAACCTGAAATATGGGCAGTATTGAAAAAAGAAAGTGAGTTAGCACTTGCTCAGTGGCGAGCCAACAATCCAGAAGAAGTTGTTGGAAATATGCCGTTTTACATGGTGGGCGAGGTGTTTAACTGGGGTGTTGCTGGCTTTAAAAGCGCAGATCCTGAAACCAATCAATACAACTATGGTGATAAACAGGTACAATTTTTTGATTACGGCTTTGATGCTTTGATTAATATGGGCTTTGTTAGTCATATCAGTCAGCAAAGCGAAACGTTATTCAGCCAGTACTCTGCCTGGCTAAATGCTCCCACTTTTCGGGGTAAAGGCATTTTGAATTACATTGGCTCCCATGATGATAAAGATTCCTGGGACAAATCGCGTGAACAAATCTGGGACAGCGCGTTTAAATTGATGATGGCACCCGGCGGCGTGCAAATTTACTACGGTGACGAGTTGGCGAGGCCGATGCAGGTGGACGGCGCGTTTGGCGATGCTGGTTTGCGGGCTAACATGAACTGGCAGGATCTGACACAACCTGAAACTCAAGCATTGCTGAGTCATTGGCAAAAACTGGGACAGTTTCGTCAGCGTTTCCCGGCGATTGGGGCCGGACAACATCAGTTGATTTCTCACGAGCCTTACGTCTTTAGCCGAACACTGGAGAGCCACAATCCGGTTGTTGTGGCGGAAAAATTACCTCAGGGTAAGAAGACGCTTCCGGTTTCTAAAGTCTTCGCTGATGGACAGTTACTGAAAGACTATTATTCCGGACAGGAAGTGACAGTGAAATCTGGTAAGGTGACTCTTAACACGCCTTATTCCTGGGTACTGTTAGGGGAGTAATATCAAGGTGCAACACTCAACGATGAATACCACTGAATTGTTGCTTGGACGATTGGCGGAAATCGCCAGGGTCTTGCAACAGCATCCCGGGGGGCTTGGGTTGTTAGGCCTGGGCTCTGCGGGTCAGCAGGCCAGAATGGATTGCTATTCTGATCTGGATTTTTTTGCCATCGTTGCACCAGGTTTTAAGTGGCAGTTTATTGAGGATTTGAATTGGTTATCTGGTATTAGCCAGATAGCCTACGCTTTTCGCAATACCCGGGATGGTTACAAGCTACTTTTTAACGATGGTGTGTTTTGCGAGTTTGCGGTGTTTGAGCCGCAAGAGCTGGAGCACATTCCTTATGAAACAGGAAACTTTATCTGGCGCGATGCAAGCCTGCCCGAATCTCTGGCAACGCCTGCACAGGCGTTGCCTGTAACCAGTGCTGACCAGGACTTTTTACTGGGGGAACTGCTCACCAATTTGTATGTTGGTCTGAGTCGCTATCGCCGTGGTGAGTGGTGTTCAGCGATGCGCTTTATTCAGGTTTACGCGCTGGATAGGCTTATTGCGTTGCTGGATTTATCCTTGCCTGAGCAAGAGCTCATCTCAAGAGATGGCTTTTGTGTGGATCGACGTGTGGAGCAGAGACACCCTGCACTTTTGCAGGATTTTAAAACCATGCTGTCAGGAGTGGAAGACTTGCCAAAATGTGCCCAGCATATGCTGGATTTTGTCCGCGAACGCTATGAGGTCAACCCCGCAATGGCGGCCAGGATTATGGACCTGGTAGCCACTCCCTAAACTTCCCGTTAGTATAGCGGGCAAGCTCCGCTATTTACTTCGATGAATGAAAATTAAGATACGTCACTATGTGCTGAATACCCACACCCGTGAACTGGTGTGTGGCGATAAGGTACAAGTGGTGCGGCCAAAAACTCTGGCCCTGTTGCGCTACCTGATCGCACACCCGGAACAGATCATCAGCAAATCACGACTGCTGGATGAAGTCTGGGATGATGTGCAGGTGAATGAAGGCGTTATTTTTCAATCGGTCCGTGAAATCAGACAACTGTTTTCTGACATTACTGTTATTCAAAATCATCCGCGTAAAGGCTATGAGTGGCTAATTGCGACAACTTTAATGCCCGAGTCACACGATGAAAGTGAGCATTTACCTACTTCTAACGAACCAAAAGTAAAGAGTGTCGTATTTAGCAGAATCATGATTGCTATCAGTTTATTGCTGTTGCTTGGCACTACGTCATTTTTCTGGTTTTTCAATGAAAACCAGAAATCATTGCTGATAGAGCCGGTGCAGAGCCGTATAGATCGCAATGATCATCAGTGGCTAGCGGATTCTGGTGGGGCAATGCTCAGGGAAATACTGAGTAAAAAGCAAAGCTCGTGGAAAATTCAGTTATTCAGCGAAGCAGAACTCGCCGCTGGCAATGATAGCTGGAAGTTGTCGGTAAAGGCGTATGGCGATGTGTACGATTATAAGTTGATTTATAGCCTGTCCAATCAGCAGCAAACTCAGCAATTTGTGCTGTTCAGCCATGATATTGAACAGGCATTTTCGTCCCTTGCCGAAAATGTGAACCGGATAATTGCTCGCAATGAAATCAACAGTGAACCAGAGCAAACTCGTTTGGCGCAAATGGTCCAGGCCTATGAAACCGATTGGGCCCTGGCAATCCCGATTTTGCAGCGATTGATAGTGGAGTCACAGTCAGATATTGAGGGGGTTATTATGTTGGCCCGACTATTGATCTGGAAATCCCGTCAATCAGAAGCTCTGGCAATTATTGCTGAAGCTTTGCAGTCGCCCCGAGCCAACGAACATCAGCAGGCGCGCTTATTGTATTTGCAGGCATTATCGCAATGGCAAAGTGTTCCTGAACAGGCTTTGTCAATCATCGTCAGCGGATTACAGCTGAGCCAGGCTGAAACCAGTTGGCTCACTCGTGCCAAACTGGAAGAGTTACAGGGAGATGTGTATCGCGCCCAGGCTAAGCCCGTAGAAGCCATGCGCAGCTACCTGAAAGCTCAGTCATTCTATGATGAAATCAATGCACCAGTGAATGCCGCAGGTCTGAAACTCAGACTAAGTGCATTACACCTGGAGACCGGACAAACAGACCTTGCCAGGCGCGTGTTTGAACAAGCCCGCACCTTGATCCAGTCAAAAGAAATGTCGTTTTTATACGGCGAGTTACAGGAGTACGCGCAGTATTTCCCCGAGGCTACGACAGAATAACGACGGGGAAATGTATACAGGCGTTGCAGTTAGCAGGTGTGCACGCCTGAGGGCGAGAGCATGAGTGCTCATTTAGTGAACATAGTGTCCGGAAAAAAATTCATTTAAAGATAAAGCAAAACAGATTCGTTTGCAGCTGTATCACATGGACAGTGTAGTGCTCTGATAAGATTTTTCTTAGGGGTGCTCCCCTAAAACCCCCTTTTGCCCATGGCGCGAGAAAACATAAGCCTCAAGTGCAGAACCAGAAGACCGTCAATGAAAGTACATCCGTGTACTTGCATCGACTCTGGCAACATCCTTGTTGCCAATCTTCAGGTTTACCTGCTCTTTCACCTTATCTCGCGAATGGGCCTGATTTGATCGGACTTCGAACAATACAATGACTGGTTATTTTATAAAATTTAAATGGGTGTCATGTTTAAATTACCGACAATGATTTCAATATTGATAACTGAAGGCGTAGCCAAAATGATTAGGTTTTGGCTACGGTAAGGCTACGTCCAAATGCTGCTCAAAAATCTTTCGCGATCTGGTCCTGGTGCCAGCTGCCATTAATCAGCCGGGTGATATTGTCGCGTTGCTGGCAGCAGAACAAATACAGCCACTGATTATCCACCAGGTGTTTAATGTGCTCATGCTTTTGCACTATATCTGCGATAGCCTGTTGTGGCGCGTCAATATAGACACTGAGCCTTTGTGGGGTATGCATCCATTGTTTGCCATTGTGCAGCGACTGCATGGATAAACCGATGCGCAAATCACCGCCATTGCCCTCAAAAACGCCAATATTACCTGCTACAGCGTTGTGCAATACCTTGTTGCCACATCCAAACTTCTGATTGTCAGTAACAGACGCGTTGTATTGCATGTTGATCCAGTTGGTGACCACCATTGGCGCGGTAATCAATAATTCCAACACTGAAAACGATTTATCCTGCTGCCAGTCATAATCGTGTAAAAACACCTTGCCCGCCAGGTTCAGAGATTGGGTTAATGACCGGGGAGCAATAATAAAACTGTGATTGCCCGCTAAACCCCATTCAGGACGAACCTGCGACCAGTCCTTGCTGCGCTGTTGATAAGCCTTGTTGCGCTGCTTTTGCGATAAGAATGATAATTCTGGATCTACCGCTGTGGCGCGTTCTGACTGGGCTTGGGCAGTTGCCTGATGCAACCAAAGCTGTTGCTGTCCATTGAGGTGCTCAGTAAAACACTGGATTTCATCTGTGGTGGTATTGTGCAGCGCCGCGATAAAGCGAGTGGTTTGCGGAATGGCAATACCTTGCGATTGCAGCCCTTGTCTTACCGACTTATCGTTGAGTAACTGAGTCAGTACCCGCACATTGACTTCACCCGATTGACCACCGCAAGCACCACAATCCAACGCTGCTGCGTGCAGATTGTTACTACACTGACTGCCGTGTCCTACCAATAAGATCTCAGGAGCAAAGGATTTGAGTCCCATCGCAGTGAGGATCCCTTTGGCTAACTCGACACATTCATCGGTAGACAGAGAGTTGCCGTTTTGTGATAACTGCCACTCAGCATCATGGCTCAGACTACTCACCGGATTTTCCTGCTTTTCCGGAAACCACATGTTTTTCAGCAGCTTAAAGCCATACCACCAACCGGAAGACTCCACCATGGAAAATGAGCCAGTGGGACTGTGACTCCAGCGCTGCCAGTTGGCCTTGTTTTTAATGGGTCGTAGTTGGGTGATTTTGTCGGATTTTAACGAGGCTGAAATTTGCGGTGCTAATAGTCCGGGCAATTGTGGGCGCTGCAACGCGGTGCCCTTGGGTGAAAACGCGATGGGCATACCAAAGAACCCTGCAAAGCCATAAGTTTCAATGCCCGCATCTTGTTGTTCAAGTGCCCGGCGAATAACCTCTGAGCGGACATCAATGCAAAATACCGCCTGCATTTTTACCGCAGATGCTGGAACGACGGGAGCAGTGGCCAGCTGTTGTTGCAATTTCTGCTGTTGGGTTAATTCATGGGCAGTCTGCCAAATCCAGGATTTCAGTTGCTGCTGCTCTTGTTGCTGGATCTTGTCTGTAATACTCGCTTGTTCTTCTCGCCAACGAGCATCAATATTCGCTTGTAATTCAGGCTGTGACTGGGCCAGATGGCGCCAAATAATCAGCTCCCATGCCAGACGAGCAGCCAGCAGTTGTGACATATTGTCATCCTGTCCCTGCCACCGGCGATACGCGATATAGGCCGCCCAGCCATTCACATCTAAAAGTAAGGCATGCAGATAATGTTCAATAGCTGATTCTGACAGAGCCAATTCTGTGCAGGCCAGTTCAAATACTGTTTCAGGATCATCTGGTAAAGACTGAATCGCCCTGGCCAGCTTGGGTTCCCCCATCAATATCGCAATGCCACTGTCTTTGGTGATGTTTTTACGCCAGCTGGCATAAAAGCAGGGGCTGTTTTGTTGGTTGCCTACCTGTTCCAGTATTGGGCTGCTTTGAAAAAACGCGGCACAAAACTGACTGAGCTGATGAATAATTTCATCATGCCAGGAAACCTGGTGCTTAGAGCGATATTCATCAACCAGCATCGAAAGATTGTGCCATCGCAAGTTGCCCGCATTTTTGGGAGCGTCCTGAGTGGCCAATTCCGTTAAGCCTTTGTCGTAATTAAACTGGCGACAGGCTTTTTGCAAAGCGCTATCACTAATTTGTCGTTTGTTGTAGCGCTCCTGCCAGAAAGCAACCGGCATCAGGCTTTGAATGTTACCCAGTGCTGATAATTGTGCCGCCACTTTTGGAAAGGGCTGTCGCTTCAATTCCCAGTAGGGGTTCACGGCAATCGCTTTGTCCAATGGCCAGTTAGGGGCGATGCGCTGGCACACCTGCTGAACGGTTTCATGAAGCACCGAGTTGTGCTGAGAATGGTCCAATAGTTGTAACTGATTCATGGTGCCTCCTGAAGTGTTTTAACTGAGTTGTTGCGGTCTTTGACCGGCCAGAATTTAAGTGTGATGCGGGTAAACCACTCATCCAGATACAGGCCTGCAAACAAGGCGGTAGATAAGCGCTGTACCCAGGGCTTTTGATTGTTAAAGCGCAAGTGCATCCCAAAAATAAACATGTTGATGATCAGCACCGTGATAAACAGGTCTTCAGGGCTGAAAGGAGCAACAGCACCGCCTGGAAACAAGTGTCCCAATCCGGTTTTCAGCGCGAGATAAATGGCTATCAGGCTTATCGCCATTAAACTGGCATAAAGTTTTTGACTGCTGGTGGCTAACAATATGGTGAATCCCATCCACAGCAATACCCAGGGGGCAACCGGACCAGAGAGCAAGAGCGCTGCCGGGGATACCAGCAATAAACTAAACAAGGAAGATGCCAACCAATGGTGGGTAGGAGCGTAGATTCTGCCAGTTAACTCTTGTTGCAGCTGTTCATACACCGCGTTGCCGCTGTTGAGAAAGGCAAAGGCTTTATATAACGAGTGAGCTATCAGGTGCAAAATTGCCAGTTCGTACAAGCCTAATGCAATTTCAATCAGCATCAGGCCCATTTGTGCTGATGTTGACCAGGCTAAACGCACTTTAACACTAACCCTGGTGAGTAAAATAAGTGATGCCAAAAGGGTACTGATACCGGCCACCAATAACACTGTCCAACGACCCCATTCGGAAATTTGCAACAAAGGAGCAAAGGTCAGAAGTAAAAAGCCCCCCAGGTTAATGATACCGGCGTGCAGCAGGGCACTGACGGGTGTCGGTGCTTCCACCACTTTAATCAGCCAGCCGTGTACCGGTAATTGTGCACATTTGATTAATGCTGCCAGCGCGATAAGCACTGCTGCTATCTGTTCAGAGAGACTGGCACTGGTACCGATACTCGCCAGCAATTGATCTATGTACAGGGTTTGATGCTCCAGATACAGAAGGCTAAACGCTGCGATTAAACAGATTTCGGCACTGCGCGCCAGAATGAACTTTTTGTGGGCAGCCAGGATGGCTCTTGGGCGTTCAGGATAAAGAGTGAGCAATTTGTGCAGTGTCAGACTGATGGTAAACCAGCCCAACCAGAAGATGATCAGGTGATTGCTCAGCAAGGTAACCAGTACCGCTGTGACAGTTAACGTCATCCAGCGGAAATAGCGCGGATAACACGCCTCTCCGGCCATGTAATTATGGGAAAAGCGAATAATGATGGTGGCGATAAACAACACCAAGGGCAACACCACACTGTTTACGTTATTAAAACTAAATAATTGTCCGGTAACTGTGGGCGTTACCTGGCTGTAAAACTGATAAACACCCAATACGGACATTACTACTGAGCCTGTTGCCAGCCACAAGGTTGCCCGATACACCCGCTCCGCCGATTTATCTGTTCGGGTCCTGCCACCCATCCAACCCATCAGCGCCAAAAGACCCGGAACCATTAAAAACGAACTTGCCACTAGCCAACTTTGCACAATTACCCCCATTGCTACCTGTTCAAGATTGCGGCAAGTTTGCCAAAATAAAAATGTTAATTAAAATAGATATAAATTTATTGAATGTTCTGTTTTAGAGAACTGATGGTTTTGAGCAAATGGCGAAACGACTGAATTATCACCACTTGTACTATTTTTGGCAGGTGGCTAAAAATGGCAAACTTACCGATGTGGCAAGGGAGTTACACGTTTCTCAGTCGGCGTTATCGGCCCAGATAAAACAACTGGAACATCAGATTGATGAGCAGTTGTTTTTGCGTGATGGGCGCAGGTTAGTGCTGACCGACTCAGGTAAGCGGGTTTTTAGCTATGCACAGGATATTTTTGCCAAGGGGCAGGAATTGGAACTGCTGTTGAGTAAAGGGATTCATACTGAGCAGCATCTATCGATAGGCGTGCTCACCAACCTGTCGCGTAACTTCGTGGTGGAGTATATCAAGCCCTTATTGGCCGAAAAGAAGATCAGCTTTTCTTTGCACACCCGCATATTGTCCAATTTGGTGGCGGGGCTGAATCGTCGCGATTTTGATATCGTACTGACTAACTGTTCTATCACCGAACAGCAGCAGGAAAGCAGCCTGCAACAGCATCTGGTGGCACAGCAACCAGTGGCTATTATCGGTCATCCGGCCCAAAAACCGGACAGCGCGTTTCCTCTCGGCTATGAGCATGTCAATTGGTTGTTGCCGGCAAAAGGCACTGCAATTCGTTCAGCCTTTGAGGCGTTTTGTTTGCGCCATAATTACAAACCTAACATCATGGCCGAGGTGGATGACATGGCTATGTTGCGTCTGTTAACCCGGGATACTGATGCCTGCGCAGTATTACCGCCGGTGGTAGTAAAAGATGAAATTGCCAATCAACAATTGTTGGTATTTGAGGAGATCCCGGAGGCCTATGAGCAGTTTTACGCCACCACCATAGACCAGGGGATTTTTCCGAAATTGTTTGGCGAAATGGTCTCTCTGGAATACCAGCCACCAAAGGCCAGGCAGCCCTAGCGTAGTTTTATGCTTACCTGAGTGTCGTCAACGACACTGAATTTGGCTTCTTCATAGGATGGTGGACCGAATTTGCCGCCATTGTTGCTGAAGCCGTAACCTTCTTTGGGCAGGCCGAAAAAATTGCTGTCCAGTTCTCCATTGTCATTTTCATCATGATAAAGCTGAATGACATATTCACCTGCTGCCAGGTCAGTAAACTGGGTGCTAACGGTTTCTGCGTTAGCCAATACTTCAGCTTCTCTGAAAGGTGAGGCCGAACGTTCGTAATCTTCTTTACTGTTATATAGTGCCACCAGAATTTTACCGTTGAGCACTTCGATTTGAGAAACATCCAGATGGATATTGGCGGCCATCAGGCCTCCTGAATACAATGCCGCAACTGCACAATAACCCGATAATTTTCGCCCGAACATAGTTAGCTTTCCTGTGAATGACTGATTGTGCAGCCAGTATAGGTTGCGAGGCAGGCTTTGGATTGTGCCAAAAGTCACGATTTGTGGGCGTGACTTTTGGCCAACAAAAAGGCAACCGCAGTTGCCTATTTATTTGATAGTCTGCTTGCCGGACTATTTGCTACTTTTGAAAAACAAGGTCATCTTGCGACAAACAAAATAAAACACCGGTGTGAATAGCAGGCCAAATAAGGTCACTCCAAGCATGCCGCTGAACATGGTTAAACCAATCGCCTGACGCATTTCTGAACCAGGGCCTGAGGCTACCAGCAATGGAATAACACCAAAGATGAAGGAAAAGGCGGTCATCAAAATAGGACGCAGGCGCAGTCTACCGGCTTCAGCTGCGGCTTCGATGATAGAACTGCCTTGTTCCTCATTTTGCTTGGCAAACTCCACAATCAAAATGGCGTTCTTAGCTGCAAGACCAATCAGTACCACCAGACCTATTTGCGTCAGAACATTGTTGTCCATGTGCATGATCATCAGACCAATCGATGCCGATAACAGGCACATAGGCACGATTAATATGATCGACAAGGGCAATGTCCAACTTTCGTATTGTGCAGTTAACAACAGAAAGACAAACAATACCGCCAGTGCAAAGGCAATAATCGCTGTGTTGCCGGTGTTTTTCTCCTGATAGGCCAGCTCTGTCCATTCATAGCTAAAACCCGGCGGTAAAACCTGTTCAGCAATCTGTTCCATTCTGGCCAGCGCTTCGCCGGAACTAAAGCCAGGCGCGGCGTTGCCGGTTACCGCTGCGGCATTAAACAGGTTGTATCTGGGAAGACGCGATGGACCGGAAGTGTGCTCAACCGTGGCGATAGAACCAATGGGTACTAATGCTCCGGTGGCACTTCTGACTCGTAAATCCAGCAAGTCCTGGGTATCCACCCTGTAGGGTGAGTCGGCCTGAAGAACCACTCTAAAAGTACGACCCTGATAGTTAAAATCGTTGATATAACTGGAGCCGATAAAGCTTTCCAGAGCGGTGAATACATTTTCCAGTGGCACGTCCATTTGACGCACTTTGTCCCGGTCTATATTGAGGTATACGCGAGGCGTACTGGTTTCAAAGAAGGTAAACACCGCAGTTGTTTCTGCCGCTTGATTGGCTGCCATGGCCACGGTCCAGGCTGCACCTTCCAGCGCTTGGGGGGCATGCCCGGCCACATCCTGAATCATCATTTTAAAACCGCCAGCATTGCCAATACCACTCACTGGGGGAGGGGTGACTGCGACCACATAAGCTTCTTCATTGAAGCCGACTTTTTGTCTGATTTCCTGCACGATAGCGTTGGCACTGCGACGTTTTTCGAAGTCTTCAAACACCACGAAAATAGCGCCTGCGTTACTGGCATTGGTAAAGGTTGCACCGGAAAAACCGGCAAATGCCACGGTATTATCCACGCCATCCACTTCCAGTAGTTTGCGCACTATGTCCTGGATCACGGCATCTGTGCGATCCAGTGCCGCCCCTGAAGGCAATTGAATGGCTACGATGGCGTAGCCCTGGTCCTGCTCTGGAATAAAACCTGTGGGGATCTTGTTAAGCTGCCAACCGGTAAAACTGATTAAACCTGCATATGCTACAAGTACCACTGCGGTAATGCGCAGCATGCGACGGATCAGATTGGCGTATTTTCCGGATACTTTTTCGATGGCAGCATTAAACCTGTTTCCGGCGCGAAAGCGTTTAGAATGAGGTTTTTCTTCGGATTTACGCATAAAGATTGCCGCCATGGCCGGACTTAACGTCAAAGACACCACTGTGGAGAGCATGGTAGCAGAGGCAATCGTAATACCGAACTGCTGGTAAAAAGCACCGCTGATACCTTCCATCATCATAGTGGGCAGGAATACCGCTACCAATACCAGGCTGGTGGCTACTAAAGCGCCGCCCACTTCGGTCATGGTTTCTTTGGCGGCTTCCACCCGGGAACGTCCTTCCCGCAATTTGCGCTCGACATTTTCTACCACCACGATGGCATCATCTACCACTATGCCGATGGCTAACACCAGACCAAATAAAGAAATCATATTCAGGGAAAAACCGAATACCGACATCAGGGCAAAAGTACCGATCAAAGATACCGGGATGGCGATGACCGGGATCATGGCGGTACGCCAGCTTTGCAAAAATACCACGATGACAAACACTACCAGGGCGATGGTCTCTGCCAGGGTGATATACACTTCCTGCATAGACTGTTCTATGTATTCTGTGGGGTTGTAAACAATGGTGCTTTGCATACCTGCGGGATAGTTTTGTTGCATCTCCGCTATCAGTGCTTTAATACCTTCAGCCGTCGCCAATGCGTTGGCACCCGGGCGCATGGTTATTGGTATTGCCACTGAGGGGTTATTTCCCAGATAGCCTCGGGTGGCGTAGTGCTGAGCGCCTATCTCAACGCGGGCTACGTCTTTGAGTAACAGCAGGCCGGTTTGACCACCACGGCGAATGATAATGTTTTCAAACTCTTCAACAGTTTTCAGCCTGCCCTGAGTTTGCACACTGATCTCGAAGGCATTTTGTTCTGGCATAGGGGACTGATTTAATATGCCACTGGATACCTGTTGGTTTTCGGCGCGTACCACGCTCATGACATCTTCCGCTGTGATACCAAACTCCGCCATTCGACCGGGATCCAACCAGATCCGCATGGCGTATTCGCTGGCACCAAACACCTGAACATTACCCACACCATCCAGTCGCGACAGGCGGTCAACGATATTCAGCACCGCATAATTACCGATTTCTGTCTGGTTGTAGCTGTTATCTGGTGAAAACAGGTTGATCACCATCAGCATATCGGGGGAGTTTTTCACCGTGGTGACACCCAAACGGCGTACCGGCTCCGGTAGCCTGGGTAGGGCAGCAGACACCCGGTTTTGCACCAGTACCTGAGCTGTATCCAGGTCGGTGCCCGGCGCAAACGTAATACTGATGGTTAAGCGTCCATCATTGGTGGACTGGGAGGACACATACAACATGCGTTCCACACCATTGATTTCCTGCTCCAGTGGCGCAGCCACCGTGGCTGCGATAATTTCTGAACTGGCGCCAGGATAGGAGGCGTTCACCTGAATTTGCGGTGGCGCGATTTCCGGATATTGAGCTACCGGCAAAGAAGCCAGCCCTAAAAATCCAAAAATAACGATCATCAGTGAAACCACAGTGGCCAGTCGTGGCCGGTCAACAAAATAATGGGTTAACTGCATAACTTAGGCTCCGGTATTGGCTGGCACTGGTTGCAATAATGCCCCCGGCTGAATCATTTGCAGGTTGCCAATAACTAACTGTTCGCCCGGGTTCAAGCCTTGTTTGATAATGCGCAATCCTGCTTCCGTTGTACCACCCAGGGTGACATAGCGTTTTTCCGCTTTGTTTTCACCGTTGACGATGTAAACATACTTTTTGTTTTGTTCTGACATTACCCACTTGTCTTCGATAGTGATGGCGTCATAGGGAGGTAAGGGAGACAACCTCAAACGGCCAAACATGCCAGGTTGCAGCAGATTATCACGGTTATCAAACACGGCGCGTACTTCGATAGTTCCGGTGGCAAAATCCAGTGAATTTGAGGTGAAATCCATAGTGCCATCGTGAGCAAAACTGTCTTCGTCCTGTAATTTCACGAATACTGGCCAGGCGTCTTCACGCTTGATGGCATCGGGGTGAGCGATTTGACGACGAATGTAGTTGAGCACAGTGGTTTCACTGGCTGAAAAATAAAAGTGAATGGGGTTAGTGGTTACAATGGTGGTTAGTGGTTCACCGCTGGCATTGCCACCCACAACCAGATTGCCCTCGTTGACATAGGTACGATCAATGCGACCTGTAATCGGCGCTGTTACTGAGGCAAATTCTAAATTCAGACGCGCCTGGTCGTAATTAGCCTGTGCCACCTGTAATTGCTGCAAGCGCTCGTCCAGTTGCTCCTGAGAAATTGAATTGTTCTTTACCAGGTTTTGGCCGCGATCCAATTCTTTTTGGGCTAATTTAAGTTGCGCTTCGGCACTGTCCAGGGCTATCTGAAATGGGCGTTTATCCAGTTCGTACAGCACCTGACCTTTTTCGATTAGCTGACCATCATTAAAGGTGACAGATTCAATAAAGCCACTCACTCTGGCTTTTACCTCAACGCGCTTGGCAGCTTGAAAACGACCCGTGAATTCATCCCATTCAGTGACGTTTTCGGTAGCAAGATTTAACACCTTAACCGGCATTGCCTGCGGTGTTTGTTGTTGCTGCGCCGCTTCCTGTTGCTGACAGGCCGACAGGCCTAACGTCATTAAAAACAGAATCGCTGGTGTGGCGATCCCTTTTACTGTTCTTGCGAAAGCCATAATAAAATCCTCTCTGTAATGGCGTGATGTCTGGTTGTTAGTGGCATTATTGCCCGCTGAGATTGCTGTTTGATATCAGGGTGGTGGCATTGTTATGGATATGCTCAATACGCTCCATCATGGTGCCAAAGTAGGGGTTCCAGGTTAAACGAGCGTGAACTCTGCCTTCGTGTTCGTGGCCCCATGCCGCAAACCAGATATCGCTACCGGATTCGCAGGTTGCTGTTTCTTCGCTGTTTAAGCCGTTGTTACACATACGCTTGCTGCCAGACAAACCATAATATGGATTGCAGGGGGCGAACAGTACACTCATGTGTGAACCGGAACTGATGTTGAACATGGGTAAGTGCATAGACTTACTCCGGATATTGTTTTCAGAAAAAACCTGTTCCCCAAACCATAGCAGTTCACTGGCAGAGTGGTTAAAACTGCGGCTAAAAATATCTTTAATGGCTTGCGCGTTAATAACACAGTCTGCTTCACTGATGGTGACAAAGGTGGGGATGGGCACTGGCTTTTCTTCCAAAAGTTGGCGCACTATATCCGCACTTTTCGCATAGGCCGCCGCCCCGTGCAGTGGACCACCGGAGTAGCGGGCCAGATTAATATCGTCGGAACGCCAGCTAACAGGTAAAACACTGGCCAGCAGTGGCGTTAGTGGTTCAAAGCGAACTGCTTTAGATTCAAATCCCGGCGAAAACAATAACAGTCCGCTGATATCCTGCTGCTGCAATGCGTGAATGGTGACTAAATTGGCGCCTGTTGAGTAGCCTCCCAGCCAGATTTGTGAGTAATCTTTCTTTAACAGGTTTGCATAGTGATCCACTATCTGTTGCCAGTCTTCATAGCGTGCCAGCCTCATATCTTGTGGCTTGGAGCCATGACCGGGCAGTAGCAGGGTTTGCACATAAAACCCCTGCTTTACCAGTGAGCGACTGATATCCACAAAAGAAAACGGCGAGTCACTGAGGCCGTGCACTAATAAAATGGCCTTGTCTGAGGCCTGTTCCGGGGATTGTTGAAAGGGCATATTCATAGCCAGTTCCAGCGCCCGGTCATCACTGAGAAAGCGGCGTTCATTGATTAAATAGTTTTCTGTTTCTTTCAGATACAAATCGAAATCTGGCTGCAGATAATTGTAATATTGATCTGAAAGATGCAATGGCAGGCGA
>JYMV01016171.1_pt1 | contig 16957 bp, 16 predicted proteins | sample 338911 | NCBI WGS metagenome assembly JYMV01 (sample SAMN03354496, study PRJNA234377) | hydrothermal vent metagenome | biome: Deep sea; feature: Hydrothermal plumes at the Eastern Lau Spreading Center, Western Pacific Ocean; material: Seawater | place: Tonga | collected 2009 | depth 2000 m m
CAAGAAAATCAGGCTGACGACGCAGTTAACGTTCTTGATCACTTAGGGATCGACAAAGCGCATATAGTTGGCCTTTCCATGGGAGGCTTTGCGACCCTACATTTCGGCCTGCGCCACCCCGAGCGCGCGATCAGCCTTGCAGTGACGGGTTGTGGATATGGTGCCGACAAAGGCAATCGCGAGCAATTTTTGAGTGAGGCCGAAAAAGTAGCTCTTCAATATGACAACAACGGCTCAGTGGCCGTTGCAGATTTCTACTCGTTGTCAAGCACTCGGGTTCAGTTTCAAAACAAAAACCCCCGTGGATGGGCTGAGTTCAAAACTCAACTAGGACAACATTCCGCAACCGGCGCCGCTAATACAATGCGCGGATATCAAAAAACTCGGCCGTCACTGTACGATCTAGAAGGCCAACTCACAAAACTATATGTGCCCACATTAATTGTAACCGGAGACGAGGATGAACCCTGCCTCGAGCCAGCGCTTTACTTGAAGCGTGCCATTCCGAGCGCTGGTTTAAGCATACTTCCACGAAGCGGCCACACGATAAACCTTGAAGAACCTGACGTCTTCAATAGTGTGCTCCACGCTTTTATCACAACGGTGGACAATGGGCGCTGGGAAGTGCGGGATCCGCGTTCTTTAGGATCGGCTATGCTTGGACCTGAAGAAAACAAGTAACCAAACGAGCAACTTTCTACTGGTTTGTGGTCAAATCCTCGGACCCATCTGCCTCATCCGGTAAATCAGGTTCGATAAAATCTTCACTGCGCTTGCGAAGCTGGTCCATCTTGTGGTCGTCAAGAGCATAGGCCCAGCCACGCGTTCGAGTACTTATGGTACCTGCTTCTTCACGCGCAACAGCGTGTGGATCCTCGACTTCTTCTGTCCCCTCCGCAGATTCATCAACATCAGATGCTGCCGAAGGGACTGTCTCCAAAACGAGAGATTCATCAAATTCAACCTCAAACCGCGCCCATTTTTTTTCGTCTGCCTCGATGGTGGACACCGTTACTACTACTCCATCCCAGGTCTCAAACCGAGTAACACTTGCGTCCGTTGGATCGAAATTCATGTCGGAGGCCAGCCGCACGTCTTTCATGCTCAGAAACGCTAGTGCCCCACCGACCGAGTTAAGTTTACTTGGCGCAAGTGCCCGCATGCCATCTGGAATTTCCATATAAGTAAAATCAAAGTCGGACTGCTCCATTCGCTCCAGCACAGCATGGTCTCCATCCGGATGGCTGAGCGTAATTTTCCGAACCCGATCATGGCGAATTTGAGTAAGTATGATTTCTATCCAGTCCAGTGGTGTTTTACCCACATCAATGCCACCACTACCCAACCAAGTCTGATCCTCGTTCCGGCGGCGAACATACCGACGTTCTCCCCCGGCACGCACAGTCTTCCCGACCAACAAGCTCGCTAAGGTGGCGCCCGTGTCATCGGCCAAGACGAGACCGATCGATCCACCCTCCTCCGCTTCTGGTGTGTTTAACAAAAGCGCTCCATGTCGATCAGGATCTTTGGTTTTCGCTGCGATAAGTTCTAGCTCTGCAACCCCCATAATTGTCTTTTTTACCAAATCAAATTGAACGGGATAGTCAGATTTCTCAGCAACTCCCCAACTTTGGGCTTTACGAGTAATGGTAAAGACCTCGTCACCGTTATTGACCTGGATCGATGCAACCGAGTTGACCTTTCCTATCAGACCTTCAAACATAAGTCCGCCACCACCGGCAGGTTTTGTTTCAGAGGTTCGTTGCTGTGCAACCATAACCGCCAGCACAACTACCACTGCCGCAGCTATTGCGAGCCCTATTAAACTATTTCGCTTCATGGCCTCTCATCATGTCCTGTGGAGTCTATTTATTCGCTACAAGCTCGCACTACTGCATTGCGAGTGCACGTCGGCGATAGCGTCGTCGAAGCAAAGATACAAAAACTGCAATTATGCCGACCATGATCGGGATGACTCCAATGTTTATAACCTTTAAAATCGTCCCCAATCCTTCGATGTCCTTGCGCAACTCATGACGTACATCTCGCAATTGCTTTCTGATGCTGATCAGATCCTTTTGGAAAGCTGCAATCGTAGCCTCTTCTTCTTCGGAGAGCATTTCTAAATTAACACCGCCTCCAGACCGCATTTCAGACAGCTTCTTCTCAGTCTCTTCAAGCCGCTGCTGCAAACCATTTTCAGTCTCCCGGAAGAGCGCCTCGGCTTCTCTTTGCAGATCATCAACCACCTTGAACGGCCGTTGTCCGGTGCCACGCGTGCGCAAACCGATCAAGTCTGCGCCGCCTCCTAACAACTCAAGAACATTAGCAACAAAAGCCCCATTGTCGGCAACCGGCAGAGTTAGAGTTCGACCCAGAAATCGTTGGGTCTGCACCCACGTGCTATCGACCAGCATGTCACTGTCACTGACCACAACAACGTTTATAGGCTCCACAGATTGAGAAATATGACCTTCCGGCACTTCGCCTAGAGGCTCGGACCCCGCGTCACTCCCGCCGGCACTAGTTTCATCCTTGAGCGGTCCATTGGGAAAAGCCGACGACACATTTCCATTTAGTCGAACCGCAAGCGTATATGGGATTCCCTGCGCCTCAAACCTATCTAAAAGCGCTGTCGGATTGCCACCAAATTGAACATAGAATCGCTCGAGCATCATAGATTCCGGTGAGCTTTGAATCAGCGGTATGAATTCAACTTCCGATTCCTCGACAGGCTCTAGACGTCCAGCGCTTCTCATATTGAGACGCCCAAGTTGACTGGTCGCAACTTCTTCTGGGTTAAAATTTGGTGTTTCTAGCGACAGCCAAGGTAGATAAGGAACAACCACGGTCCGGCCTTGATCAGACGTTTGAACCCGTTGCGCGGCGCGTGCATCCGCAACCAACATACCGGGCACTATTTCCATACCCCATGCCTTGAACAGATCAGGTAATGCCGAACTTTTTGGGGCCAAGGGATTCTCAGGATCTGGAGTCTTGGCGCTTTCCTCGGATAATGGATCGACGAAAATCAGCGCTCGACCACCATTGAGCACAAACTGGTCTATTTCATAACGTGAGACACCGGACAAGTTGCTCGGATGAATCAGCAACAAAATGTTGACGTCGTCGTCAACAGGACCAGCATCTAAATTGATTTGGCGCATTTCAAAAATCTGTTCAAGCTGGGTGATTACGGCCCAGGGCGGCTTAAACGCTGGTTCACCAGCTCGAGGATTCCCTGGCCCGCCGTAGACCGGCAATGAGGAAATCACTCCAACAACGGGCTTTCTGGCTGTCGAGATTTCATAAATAAGCCTGGTCAAATCATATTCAAGAAAAGGCTCACGTTCCTGCCTGAAAAACTCGATCACCGATTGTTCATCTACCGTATTAGTGCCTACTAAACCAAAATACAGGCGATCACCTGCGGCGTCCACGGGCACACCTTGCAAGCCAAAACCGGCCGCATCATCCTCGGTATCAGAAAACGGCTCTGGGTTCATGACTTCGAACGTGATCATTCCATTAGACGCAGCCACATATTCGGCCAATACATCACGTACTCGGCGCGCGTAATCTCGTATGGCGGGAAATTCGTTGGCAAGATTTTGATTGAAATACAAACGAAGAAGTAAAGGTTCCTCAAGAGTATGCAGCAAACCCTCTGTGCCATCTGATAAAGTGAATAGTTTGTCTTCGGTAAGGTCCACTCTAAGATTACGAAATGCGCTGTTGCCGAGCAAATTTACCGAAATCAGAAGCAGAACTCCGAGCGCTAAGGCCACGCCTGTAAAAAGAGTTCTATTGTTACCTCGCTTATTGCTCATCAAATTGCTCCCTCACGCCCCGTCACGGTTGCCAACAACTAGCGTGTTAACAAACAGCCAGAACACTATCAATGAAGCAAAGTAAACTAAATTCCGGGCATCAATGACACCCCGGGAAATATTCTGAAAGTTGGTAACAAAGCTAAGCGAGCTAATCGTTTCGATAACGGCTTGTGGCGCCCAAGAACTGAATAGGTTGGTGACCATTGGCAGACCGGTAATAGTAAAAAGGAAGCAAACGACTACCGCAACAACGAACGCAATAACCTGGTTCTTTGTTAACGCTGAGATGCAAGCCCCAATAGCCAAATAGGCGCCTGCCATCAGGAAACTGCCGATGTAGGCAGCGATAACGACGCCGTTGTCCGGATCTCCGAGATAATTGACGGTGATCCAAACCGGAAACGTCAGCATTAACGCAATACCGGTAAACGCCCAAGCTGCAAGGTATTTCCCCAGAACCGCCTGCCACACTGTAACCGGAAGTGTCATAAGCAGTTCTACTGTGCCAACTCGCCTTTCTTCGGACCAAAGGCGCATCGCAAGGGCAGGCACAAGAAAAAGATAAAGCCAAGGGTGCCATGTGAAAAAGGGCTCCAAATCAGCCTGTCCTCGAGCGTAGATATCACCAAGAAAAAACGTGAAGATACAGTTCAGGAAAAGAAAAATGACGATAAATACATACGCGATCGGTGTGGAAAAATAACCAGAAAACTCACGTCGAAAGATACTCAGAATCTGAATCATTTTAATGCCGCTGGCCTTAATGAAGGGGCTTCTTAGCGCTCCCAGTAGTGGTCAAGTCACGGAAAACTTCATCGAGACGCCCACCATCGACTTCAAGTTCTTCAATTTCCCAACCCTTTTCTTGCAAATGGCGAGTGACCTCACCAACAATTGACTTTCCATCCTTAGGAAATGCAATGAAGCGGTTGCTAACGGTTGCCTTTGGCACATGCTCAACACTGGAGACCCCAGCCAAACCCTCCAGGGTAACCCGCAAGTCACCACCACTGGACGTGCTTGCACATACTGTCACTGCATTCCGATAACGCGACATGGAAGCCAGCTCGTCCGGCGTACAATCTACAATGACTTTTCCGTGATTGATGACCATGGCACGTGTACATACCGCGTCAACTTCTTCTAGCAAATGAGTCGATATAATAATTGCCTTATGCGCAGACATGGTCCGAATAAGACCGCGGACCTCATGTTTTTGATTAGGATCCAGACCATCGGTCGGTTCATCAAGAATCAAAACATCAGGATCGTGAAGCACGGATTGCGCGAGTCCTACCCGGCGCTTGAAACCTTTGGAAAGGGTTTCAATTGGCTGCGCTAACACGGGGCCTAGTCCGAGCTGCCCCACTACCCATTTGATCCGTTCGGCAACCTTGGATGTCGACAAACCACGCACACTTGCCGTGAACCGAAGGAATTCAAGAGCCGTCATTTCCCCATAGAGTGGCGACCCCTCGGGCAAATAGCCTAGCCGCGCACGTGCTGCAATGCCCTCCTCCGCCAAGTCATACCCGCAAACGCTAGCGCTACCTGACGTTGGCGTTAAAAACCCTGTAATAATGCGCATTGTAGTGGACTTTCCGGCACCATTCGGACCAAGAAATCCCAGGACTTCACCGCGATTGACCGTGAACGAAACAGAGTCAACCGCCCGTATGGAGCCAAATTGCTTTGACACCGAGCCAACTTCAATTAACGCAGTCATTGATCATCACTCTCCCTTCATACTGCACATTCGATCACCGTGCAGAGCAAACGCTCCACAGAGAAAGCAGGAAGGATGCCAAACCACAACAAGGCCTTGTTAAGAAAGGCTGGAAACAAGCACCGGCTTTCGTAGATGGTTAACTTAGGAAGCGGATTTAAAAGGTTCAAGTGCCTCAATAAACACAGTCACGGCAACATCATAAACTATATCAATAGAGATCATAGTCACACTATATGTCAATAGTAGTAAGCGATCTCAACTCCAAGGAAATCATCGTCGCGTAAATCACTCAGGATGTCACCACTCTCAATAGAACTAAAAATCTGAAGCTCGACGCTAGCGCGCATGCTATCATTTATCCGTCGGCTAGCTTCGACAAAAAACTGGCGTGTGCTTTCACGCAGATCCTGAAATACGCCTACCAGAGCCTGAGTGTCGGGCTCATCGTTTAACGTCCACCGGATACCCGTAAAAACATCATGTTGTAGTAAGTCGGTCGATTTATTGAGTCGGCTATCACGCATATATTCGATAAGCAATCCCAAATCTGAATTAGTCTTGAAAGCGCCAAAAACATTGTATTCAAAGCCGCCGATGAAAGAATAAAAGTTCTGCTCTGTTCCAAGCGCGTTCTTCTGCCCCTGTCGAAATAAACTCTCTAATTTCCACAGCCATGCTCCAATGGTGTATTGAAGGTCAATGCTGGATTGATTTACTAACTCGTACTCTGGCACTAACACGACCGTACCATCCGCACTTAATCCAAGACTATTAAGGGTCGGTTCGCGATTGGTCCCATAAAAATGCGATACCCCTATGTCCCAGCCACCAACGCTGTTGCTGTACCGGACTGCAAAATCTGGGTGCCATCTTCCCGCGCCACTACTGAAACGGGCTTGGCTAGCATCCACCAATACAGAGCCTCGCAATCTCCCACTCCGGGAAGGGAAAAGCCTCTCCCGAAAATACGGCATCACAAACATATCGACAAAGCCCCAGTCGTAAGTGAAGGAAAGGTTGACCATTGGCTGGCCAAACTTATCCTCTCCATTTAAACTCTCTATTATGTCAGTTTGATTGACGATATCGATTAAATGCTTGGATTCCGTCACACCCCAAAAGACTTTGCCTAAACCAGCCGCCAGCGTCCAATTGCCAGGAACTATTCTCAGCAAGAACTCTCGCATATCGACATGAGTCCGTCGGGAATCAGCAGAGTCTACACGCGCGAACGGGGTAACCGTGAGGCTCGTGTAATTCTCCCACTCTATATAATACTCAGGCTCAGCAGCCATCGATATCTCATGCCGTGACTGACCGGGGAATGCCTGTTGCTCAGGAAACAGTCGTGCTTCAGTAGAGACATAACCCCGGATTTCTTGAAACTCCAGCGCCAGAAATGACTGGCCCGGATTGTCCGCAAAGCCAACGCTATGCCCTACAATTAAGAGCAACAGGGGCGTTAAAACGCCACAAAAAAGAGAAACATACTTTGCCATCACAACCGGCACTCCTTTGTCATTACTAAACATCACGAATCCCAAATAGCGAGCGCACAAAAGGAAACAACGTCTCGAGATTGTTACAAGGAATAAATTAGTCGCAACGCTTAAAATTATGCCGCAACCTTGAGGGTGGTATTAAGCTGGATTGCGTACCACGCCTTACGAGAACCAAACAAGGACGACAGCTGATGATTGATCAACGTGTCACGGTTTATATTGATTATAAAAGCCCTTACGCCTACCTCGCCGTAGAACCAACATGGACGCTCGCACGTGATTACAAAGTTGCTCTTGAATGGCTTCCCTACACTCTGGATATTCCGGATTTTCTGGGCAGCGCTAAAGTAAATAATCAGGGAGAGGTATTGGAAGAAGACCGGTCCCCACATCAGTGGCGGAAAGTACGATACTCATACATGGACGCGCGCCGTTACGCTAATTTACGCGGCTTGACCATACGAGGACCACAAAAAATTTGGGATTCTTCTCTCGCTGGTATTGGCCTTCTTTACGCGCAAAAACATGGCAAGTGTCGGGATTATAACAGCAACGTTTACGAGCGCTTCTGGCGTCGGGAGCTTGATATCGAAGACACGTCAGTCATCAAATCAGTGCTTGGCGAAACGAACGTGGACGTCACCGACTTCGACGCTTTTGCAGCTGATGAGGGTCGTTTATTGCACGATAAAGTTCGCACTGAGGCCGAAAAAAAAGGCGTTTTCGGTGTTCCTACCTACGTTCTGGATGATGAGATTTTTTGGGGTCGCGAACATCTGCCACTAATCCGGCTACGACTCTCAGAGAAGGGGCTCGCGCGACCTGGTGTTGATGCACCGATTGACACAACCCATGCCTGGCGTCCCCTCGGACCGGGCTGGTAAAACCTGATCCCAATGTCTAACACAGGTCGCCCCCCCTGCACCCCGAACCCTGTGTTTAACAACTCGCCGGATTTCGCTGGTGAACCCCCCAGTGCTAATCCGTCAACTCGGGACATCGTCGCCTTCTCTGTGATGTGCCTAGGGATGTATTTAGGCCTCACCAATATTCAAATCGTTAATAGCTCCTTTAAAGAGATACAAGGCGGCCTTGCGGCTGGTTCGGATCAAATCAGTTGGGTGTTAACTTCGGCCCTGATCGCCGAAGTCATCATGTTACCGTTATCAGGATGGCTATCACGAATGTGTTCCACACGATGGCTATTCACTGCTTGTTTGGGAGGTTTCAGCCTTGCAAGCATAGGCTGCGCGAGCGCCTGGAACATAGAATCTATGATTGTATTCCGGGCCTTACAGGGCTTTAGCGGCGGCGCATTAATGCCACTGGTCTTTGCCGCCGTTTACACGATATTTCCACCACACCGCCAAACCACGGTGATGACCATACTGTCGTTTTGCATGGTAACGTCTTCTGCTGCTGGACCTGTGTTAGGTGGCTGGATCACCGATATCCTTTCTTGGCACTGGATTTTCTGGATCAGCGTACCAACCGGTTTCGCACTTATGTTTGCTTCAATGTTTTTGATCCGGATCGATAAAGCCGAACCATCGCTGGCACGGAATATTGATTTCTTGGGCATTAGCCTGGCCGCGACCGCTTTGCTCTGCCTTTTAGTGGTACTCGAAGAGGGTCGCCGACACGATTGGTTCGATTCGCGTTTAATTCTCTCTCTCACTTTAGTCTCGGGCTTATCAGCCTATTTATTCCTTTGGCGAGAATTAACTTGTCGTCACCCAGTAGTAGATTTGCGCGCTTTTTTGAATCGCGACTTTTCGATCAGCTGTTTTTACATCTTCGTGTTCGGCGCAATCCTATATGTGCCTTTGTTTCTTCTACCCCTTTATCTTGCAGAGGTGCGGGCAATCGACACCTTTGAGATTGGCACCATTGTGGTGGTATTGGGGCTTTCGATGGCAATTTCTACGCCGATTGCAGGACTGCTCCTCCGCCTAGTTCAGCTGCGCTGGGTTGCATTCATAGGATTTGGCGGAATGGCTATCGGCACCTGGCTTCAGGGCCAACTTACTGCTGATTACGGTTTTGCTGAGCTGGTTCTACCACAGGTAGTGCGCGGGCTAGCTTCTCAGTGCTGCTGGTTATCCGTGGTTACTTTAGCGCTGAGTTCAGTGCCTCCGGATAAAGTTAAGAACGCTAGCGCATTGTTCAATTTAGTGATGCGTCTGGGCGCTGCTGTTGCAATCGCCGTCGGCAGCAACGAATTAGAAAACAGAACGTTACGTCATTATTCAGAAATTGCGGATACCGTATCATTCGACCAACCGTCGGTTGGTGAGTCCTTGCCACGGTTGTCCGAATTATTTGAAGGGCGTTATGGTAACTCACCCACTGCAGAGCAAGCCGGACTGAACTTATTAGTAGAGATAGCTACGCGCCAAGCAATGATCATGGCTTTCAACGATGTAACACAACTTGCTGCCCTATTGGCCGTTTTTGCCCTACTCTTCTTGCCTTTTTTCAGGAATAAGACCAACCTTTTCGGGCCTCACCAATTCGGTGCAAGACGCAGTGATTAGGGGTGCTCAGGAAACAGTAGAGCGAATGACGATCCCGCATTTCCATCCGATGATTGAGATCAGCAGGCGCATAAATTTTTATTTCAATTAAATTTATGACCTCATACTTTAGTAGCTCAACGTAATGTGGCTCCAAACAGAGCATCATCCACGTGATTATGCCAATTTCGCATATCATTAAAACGGTCTAAACTGCAAACGGGAATGTACGGACTTAGCGAAGCCTATTTTGGCAAAACTATGATCCAGGTAACCCTAGGCCAGCTAGGCCTCGCGGTGACGCTGGCAGCACTAGTCCATGTTGCCATCGTATCATTAATGACACTCGAATTTTCTCGCATCAAGGTGTCATCGCCGGAAATTATCTATTTAAAGCTGATTGCTGAGGGAGATGGTGCGGCACTATCTGCATCCGAACCGAGCATGGAGTCGGCAACGGCGATCACCCTACCAGCAATTGTTGCCCAGGCCGACCCGGTGAACGATTTACTCGCAGGAACGGTGCCGCACCGTCTTCAAGAAATAGCAAAACAAAATACGTTAATTATGGGGATAGTTCCAAACACCAACTCAGCCACACCCAAGAAGGTTGCTCCCGTAGACCTGCCACACCGATTTCTGGCAGAGGCCATTAACGAACCCGGACCGTTAGGAGAAACAAAATTAATGCTGGCGTTGATAACAGCCACGGGCAATCTCTCCATAGTACAAACGCTACCGACACCAAGTCTAATGCCAAGACCTGAACCAGCAGCGAGACAAATTATAAAAAGACTAACGCTAACCGCAGGTGAACGCATACAGATAGAACCAACGCAACTCAGTGCGCCCGCGCAAGCACCTACTCCTTCCGAATTACACTGGCCCGAATCAGATGAGGACCCGAAGTCGTTGTTAGTTTTTACAATTACAACCTCCGCACAGATACCCACACGACCAGCACCATTAAAAATAGCTCCTCCACTAGCCTCAGTCGATGAACCCAAAACAGAATCGATACATATTGAAGGAATTGAGAGGCAAAATCAGATAGCCACGGCCACGGGGCCCATCGAATTAGCGCTGTACCAATCTAGACCGTCCCCCACTATCGCCGAGCCAACTGACATGGACCGAAGCATCCTGGCGACACCGGCGACATCACCCAGGGTCCCAGCATCAGTAAAAGTTCCTCCAGAAGAGCCACCACCCGACCCGTTTGCTTCGGTTTTGCAAAAAATTGCAGAACTGGAGAAAAAACAAATAGATAGGCAAGTGTCACAAACAGATATTGCAAGAACGAAATCCGCTTCTATTAACCAGGTGATGGTTAAAGCGAGCGCATTTGAGGGTGCCAGTGGCACTCCAATAGATTCCGAAATTTCCAAGCTAATTAATTCACAAATTACAGCAAATTGGCGCTTGCCGCCGGGCTCCCTGGACGCTGACCTAAAACCCGTCCTATTACGCGTCTTACTAAATCGAAATGGCGTAATCTTATTGATCGAATATCTGGACAAAGTGGAGGAAACAAATGAGCGATACAGAGCATTGGCCGAAAGTGCCTATCGGGCGGTAAGTAAAACAAAAACGCTTATAGGCCTACCGGGAAACGAGTTTGAAAAATGGCGGGAATTAAGACTCAATTTCCATCTGGGCGGCTAAACTCCAATAAATATATAGCGGATACGCCTGCATATACAGGCACTACACTCAAAAGTGAGGAGATGTTTGACCGCCAATTTTCTGATAGAACTTCATTACGATTGACAGACAATGTTGTACGGCTTTTAGGATTGAACAGTGGCAGACACGCCCAAAGGCGAAAACAAAGTAAATGGGCACCGACCCCCTAAAATCTTGGCCCAGCTGTTCCACCAAGAAAGGTCCTCTGCTGCGCTTGATGTAAGCAAAGTGATAGTCGACCCTAAGCTAATTGCAGCATCAGTGACCTCCATCCGCACTGAAGTGCCATCAGACGCCCACACGGCACCATATCTTGGCTTGGAACGAGAAGGTAATGCGGCACTAATCAATTCGGATGGACTAATTCTTACGATAGGATATCTGTTGCTTGAGTCCCGCGCAGTGTGGGTGATGGCACAGGATGGAAGTTGGATCAGCGCTGACTATGTTGGTTACGATTTCGATTCGGGCTTTGGTCTCGCGCGGGCACAAAAGCCACTTAATTTAACCCCTATCAAACTTGGAGACTCAACAAAATTAGAACAAGGCTCCGAAGTTATTATAGCCGCGCATGGTGGGCCAGACCATTGCATTAGTGCCACAATAATTGACAGGCATGAGTTTGCTGGTTATTGGGAATATCTTCTAGAAAATGCGATTTTTACTGCTCCCGCACATCCAAACTGGAGCGGTGCAGCTCTAATAGGCGTTGATGGCCTACTGTACGGCATAGGTTCTCTTTTAATTGACGATGCAGCAAACGACACTGTAGGTACACGCGGCAATATGTTTGTTCCTATCGAGCTATTGAGACCAATACTTGATGATTTACTCTCGGCTGGCCGAGTCCGACGACCGCCTCGACCATGGCTTGGAATGTTCACCGCCGAAACACAAACGGGGTTAGTGGTAGTGCATCTCACTCCCGAAGGCCCAGCCCACCGTTCTGGTTTAGCGCTGGACGATGTAATACTTCGCGTCGCCGAAGAGCCCATTAATGACTTAGCGCATATGTACCGAAAAATGTGGAACCTGGGTGATGCAGGCACCGTTGTGCCGCTGACAGTCATGCGAGATGCCGTTGGCGTTGAGGTAACAGTGAAGTCAGCGAGCCGCTATGACTACTTCCGTACTCCACGCGATTAAAAATATTCTGCCCAAAAACAAACTTTTGCCATCTGACCACATCTTCATTTAAAGGATCACCCCGGGGGTTAAATTTTGGGCAGACCAAACGTTCGCTCAGGAATTGTCGGATCTGGGTTTGCTGCTGCCTTCCATTTTGAGGCAATACGGCGCGTATTCAGCGTAAGAGTTCTTTTGCGTGGCGTTTATTCACCAAACCACAACAACTCGGCATTCTTCGCTAAGGAACGCGGCCTCAAAGTGTGGGACAACTTAGACTCCTTCCTCGATGCGATCGATGTGATTCACGTATGCACCCCATCCTACGTTCACGAAGAAATTGTAATAGCAGCACTTGAACGCGATAAATATGCGATAGTCGAAAAAACTTTGACCGGCTATTTCGATGATGGAAATGTTGACTTCAACGGCGCTAATGCGCCAAAGGAAACAGTGCTTGAACAAGCGGGAGCTAGCGTAGAACGCATGCGAACGGCGGAAAAACAACGGCACTGGGCATTCTATCGCGCCGCGGCATTTGGTGAAAAAGTCGAGTCCGACAGCAGCCTGGCGGCCGATGCCATATCAACTATTTATGCTGGCTATGTATCGGAAAAATGCGTCGGTACTAAAACTGACATTCCACACATTATGTGATGTATTTGCTCTTAGTTACCCGCATAGAACTTTAAATTAAAAATCCCTTGGGGTCACGAAAAGGTCGAGCGTCGCGCATGCTGGACCAACGTCTGACCAAGAAATACTTAAACTAAATATGGCCAAAGCGGCTGTTGGAAATTTCCTCGTCATAGAATTAATCCCCTCTTTCGCACCGCCATTAACTAACATGGATGCAAGGTCACTGATGCTCGGATTGTGACCAATAAGCAATATCCGCTCAACATCTTTGGTGACTGCTCGCAAACCATATAGCAGCGCACAAGCATCAGCTCTATAAAACGCCGAATCGAACAAAAGTATAGGTTCTCCAATAAGGACTGGCGACAGCTGGTCTAATGTTTCGCGAGCACGGCGCGCAGATGAGCATAAAACAAGATCGGCAGTAAGACCTTGTTCAGCCATAAATTGAGCCATTTTCTGACTTGCTCCGCGACCGCGATTGTTCAAAGGCCGATCGATATCCGGGATATTCGACTGAACTCGACTCGACTTAGCGTGGCGGAGCAACATCAATGTTGCCATGGAAGCTACAAAATTAATTGGTCACATAAAGTTAGTCAGGTTGCCGAATTCTCGTACGCTCCAAAATCCAGTTAACCCCAACTTCTAATTTTCTAATCCTAACAAACTTGATAATTACGTATATCCAAAAGAACGATAAAATGAAAACCAGTCTTTTGTGAAAGACCTAGAGAGTTTAAATCTAAAGCAACCACCTTATCAGCAAACGAATGGAGATCAGGATGACGCAACTGCCATTCCTTAATCATGGCATCCTACCTAACGGCCTACGATCTCGCTTCGTGGCTAACGGCAACGGTCTCAAAATGCATATTCTTGAAGCCGGCTTTGAGAATGGCAAACAGCCCTGCGTCCTACTTCTCCACGGGTTTCCTGAGCTAGCCTACAGCTGGCGCAAAATAATGGCTCCCATCGCAGCCGCAGGTTACTACGTGGTGGCGCCTGACCAACGCGGATACGGAGGCACAAGGGGTTGGAATGCCACATACGATGGAGAACTTAAATCCTTCCGAATGACTAATTTAGTGAAGGACGCACTCGGGCTCTTGTCGGCGCTAAATTATCGAGAAGCTCTCGTAATAGGACACGATTTTGGTTCACCTGTAGCCGCTTATTGCGCGTTGACGCGACCAGACGTGTTTCGCGGTGTATCACTGATGAGCGCACCTTTTGCGGGCGCGCCAAAACTAGTTTCACACAGAGGCTCTCCTCGGCAATCCCAGACAAATGCTCCTGACATCCATGAAACCCTTGCAGCACTCAGTAAGCCTCGCAAACACTACCAATGGTATTATTCAACCCGTGAGGCAGACGGGGATATGCGGAATTGCCCGCAAGGCCTCCATAGTTTCCTTCGCGCCTACTACCATCACAAGAGCGCGGACTGGCAGCAAAACAGGCCGTTCCCACTTAGATCCTGGACCGCCGGTGAATTGGCCAAACTGCCGACCTATTATGTCATGCATCTGCACCAAAATATGCCTGATACCGTAGCACCCGAAATGCCCACACTTGCCGAAATCGAAAAGTGCCAATGGCTGACCGATGATGAACTACAGGTTTACAGCTGCGCATTTGAAGTCACCGGGTTTCAGGGCGGCCTACAATGGTATCGGTGTTCCACCACGGGAGCTTTCGACAATGAACTGAAACTATTCGCTGGGAAAACAATCGACATTCCGTCGTGCTTCATCGCAGGAAAAAGCGACTGGGGTGTATACCAAATGCCCGGCGCATTTGAACGCATGCAGGCTGAAACTCTAACTGACATTCGCGGCTGTCACCTGATAGAAGGCGCCGGCCACTGGGTCCAGCAAGAACAACCCACGGCAGTGACTGAAGCATTAATCGATTTCCTAAATGGCGTAGAATTATCTGGGTAGTCGCTTGCTTGAGTTGGTAGGCCCACCCGGCAGGATTCGAACCTGCGAGCCTAGATTAAGAATGTGATCAGAACAGTTTTTACTACGCCGTTTTGTGAACAGATACCGCCATTTCTAGCACTTCCCCAACAGGTTGCCCCTTGTAGAACGTTCATCCATGACAACACCAAAACCATACCCAACCAAGTCTCTATGTGAATGTTCGGTCATCAGGATTTGTGATTAATTAATCCGTCACAAATTGGACTGCGAGCACTTCCAGTTAAGGTAGTCCACACCTTCCTCTCGGTCAGCAAACGGTGTGATTTTCATCGGCCCTTCGGTTAGTATGGACAGAGTCAAGTTTGGGTTAACACTTTTAACATTGTGTAGGCAGGTAACTATTGCTGTACCCAAAAGTTTCCGCTGCCATCCATCCAGTCTAGGATGGCCTCCCCGACAAGATTTGAACTTGTGACCCCCAGATTCAGCAAAACCACAACTTTCGTTGCCACCTAAGTGTGTTCTGCTGGACTATCCCTTCATCATAGTTCGCAAAGAACCTTAGATGCTGCCCGTCTAGTCTCTACACCTTTCCCATTTGGGACTTGGCTCGGGATTGCCATTTCAAAGGTTTCCCCGACTTTGAGCAGTTCTACTCGTAACGTTTCCAATACGGCACCCAATCTCTTTAGGAATCTGGTGCTCTATCCAGCTGAGCTACGGGGAGGTATTTCTTTCCTACATTTGCAACTACCGAAGGTCAAGAATACCACAAAAGTGTCTCCACACTATGAGGATAAAGCTAACCAACTCAGCGATCTATTTGGCCGTTACACAATGCTACAGCTTCTATCTCTATTAGGCGGGAAGGATGACCCAAAGCACTCACTTCAACCAAGGTATCCGCCGGGTAAGGGGGTTTAAACCATTTTTGTCGTAGCTTAATGATCTTAGGTCTAAAGAGATTCATATTAGTGACGTAAATTGTCACCTTGATTATCTTTTCGAGACAAGAGCCACCCTTTTGAAGGGTTCGCTGAAGATTTTCAAAAGTCAAACTAGCTTGCTCATCAAAACTAGCTTCGACTGGCATTCCATCTCGATCAATTGGGACATGGCCCGAAAGGAATAGAAGGTCTCCAACTTGAAACCCAGGGCTAATATGAAATCGATTAAAAGGATTCGGCTCTAGTTGAATTGGATATGCCTTGGCGACCATATATCCGCCCCCCTTTTTACTCGCTAAAAGGCACTTATAGCACAGACCCCGTTGTACCCTGTGTTGCTAGTTCTCGCAGCGTACTTGGAGTAAATATTGGACATAACTTTGTTCCTGTCTTGTCTCATAACTTATGCACAAATTGAAAAGTTACGGGCCGGGAAGGTGATGTTCTCAGACTTCGATTAATTAATTGCTTACTCAAGCTGAGAACTCCATATTCGTTAGTGACGAACAATGAAACGAATTCTCACAATTATATATCGTTCAGGAACCCTCATTATATGGGGAGCCACTGCTGCCGGCTTGGCAGGTATATGGGCAACGATTTTTCAAGGAGAACCGAGGTTTATCTTCGGGCAACCTCTTCCAGAAGGCGGTAAGAAGGGTTTTTGGATTTCATTACTCTTGGTGGGAGTGGCACTGGTTATCCAAATGCTCTGGTACTGGGTGTTGGCGGAAGACGAAAAAGATTAGTTGGCCAATGGTCATGACATGAAAACAAATAATCTCTTTCCCGCAATAATATTACTGCCAAGTTCTGCTGTAGCTAATGCAGAAACATTTTCACTTATAGCAAACGCACTTACTTGTTGTAGCTCTTCCTGTATGTCCTCCGAATCAAAAGAGGTCCTCGTTATCTATAACCTCCAAGGTGCCAACATAAACAGGAGAGGGATGACAATAACAGACAACAAGAATCTCATGATGGAAGCCATACTTTGCCGCACGGCAAGGTGACCATTGGGGATCTACAACGGCCTTAAATTCGCGTTTCCT
>JYMV01013930.1_pt1 | contig 16950 bp, 14 predicted proteins | sample 338911 | NCBI WGS metagenome assembly JYMV01 (sample SAMN03354496, study PRJNA234377) | hydrothermal vent metagenome | biome: Deep sea; feature: Hydrothermal plumes at the Eastern Lau Spreading Center, Western Pacific Ocean; material: Seawater | place: Tonga | collected 2009 | depth 2000 m m
ATGTGGTGGGGATCGGTTTCGACGGCTATTCCAGCAAAGAAAGTCGGAAGATCACTAAACTCCGAGGGACGCTGGTTTATGTCTGGGTCGTGCTGAAAACATTGAAGAAGTACAGTGCCATTGACATGACCATCGAACTGGATGACCATAACATTCAAGGTCCCACGTACCTCATTTCCGTGGGGAACGGCTGGTCAGTGGGGGGCGGCATGCAGCTTTGTCCCCAAGCCATTATTGACGATGGTGAGTTCAATATTTGCCACGCCAGAGATCTTAAGCCTATGAAAATAGTCCGTAATTTCTTGAAACTGTTTAACGGCAAAATCAACGATCTTGATGAAGTGACCATGTACAAAACCAAGACCATGAAAATCACTAGTGACGAGCATCTCCCGATTCATTATGACGGTGAAATACCTGAAGGCGAGGTCAGGTCAGTAGAGATTGGTATCATACCTGGTGGACTGTCGGTTATTTCTAAATGGGACGAAGTCAGCAGAGGTATCAGCTCCTGAGAACGTGGTCACTCGCTCTGATGATATTCTTGGCGCCGCTTCAGAGCTCAGCTCAAGCTGATTCCTTGGCAGTCGAGCGTTTGCCAAAGAAGGCGGTTATCTATTCCATTATTCCCGGCGGCGGACAAATCTACAACCGCAAGTACTTGAAGGCGGCACTGGTTTTGGGAGCGGAGATCTACAGTGCCTACAATTTTCAGGTGAGCAGAGACAATTACAATTCCACGGGATTGGAGAGTTATCGCCAGGATCGAAACAAATATGCGTGGTGGATGGGATTTGCCTATATTTACGGTCTGTTAGATGCGCTGGTTGACAGCCATTTGTCCGCTTTTGATGAAAGAGATCCTGAGTTGGACAAGGAATATGAACCGCCGGAAAGAGTGACTGAATTGGAAACAGAGAAGGAGTAATATACCGGGAATGAGAGAACATTGGGGATCGAGAGTAGGATTCATCTTTGCCGCGGCAGGTTCCGCTGTAGGATTGGGGAATATCTGGAAATTTCCCCACATGGCCGGACAAAACGGAGGCGCCGCCTTTACGCTGATATATCTTATCTGTATTCTTTTGGTGGGAGTGCCTATCGTAATCGCTGAATTTGCCATTGGCCGGAAAACGCAATTGAGTCCTGTTGGGGCATTCAAAAAGCTGGCTCCCGACAGTTGGTGGAAGAACGTCGGTTACCTTGGTGTGGCATCGGCTTTTGTTATTCTTTCTTTTTACAGCGTTGTAGGCGGATGGACGCTAAGATATACTTTTGTGGCCATTTCCGGTGGATTTGAGGCAATGGCAGGGAATCCGGTTCTGGCTAAAGAACTGTTTGGCGATTTTGTCAGCAGCACATGGAATCCACTCTTCTGGCATCTGATTTTCATAGGATTGTGCATCTGGATTATTGTGAACGGGGTTAAGTACGGTATCGAGCGTTGGAGCAAAATCATGATGCCCGCTATTATCATTATTCTGATAATGCTGGTCATAAGAGGATTAACGCTAAAGAATGGGATGCTAGGACTCGAATTTTTATTCAAACCCAAATTTAGTGATCTTACAGCCAACTCAGTAGTTCTTGCCCTAGGACATTCGTTTTTTACACTGAGTTTAGGAATGGGAACTATGATCACTTACGGAAGCTACTTAAAGAAAGACCAGAATCTGCTCTCCTCAGCTTTTTGGGTTATTTTTCTGGATACTGCCATTGCTATGCTGGCAGGAATTGCCATATTTACTACAGTTTTTGCTTTAGGAGCCGATCCTGCTGGAGGTGCAGGCCTGATTTTTCATGTCCTGCCGTCTATTTTCTCCCAGCTACCCGGTGGTATCATCTGGGGAACTTTGTTCTTCTTCCTCCTATTTTTGGCAGCGCTCACATCTGCTATCTCTATTCTCGAAGTTGTAACTGCCTATTTCATTGATCAGAAAGGGTGGTCCAGGGCCAAAGCAACCGTTACATTTGGCGGTGTGGCTGCTGCTGTGGGAATTTTCTGTTCACTCTCCCTGGGCGAGTTTAACGATATGTCACAGATTTTTGGCGTCAGCTTCTTTGATCTGATGGATTACGCCTCGTCTAAATACATGCTCCCTATCGGCGGAATGCTCACGGCAATTTTTATTATCTGGCGGTGGGGTGTACCCGCACTGCTTGCCGAGATGTATCTGGGGATGAAAGATCAATTACTAAATGTTAGATTGATGACAATACTTCTTGGCTTTGCTGCTTTTGTGATCTTCGCCATCATCTTCAATGAACTGGTAGCGCTCTTTGCCGGAGAATCGCTTTCTGAAATACTATTTGGCCCTGTAGATTAAATGCTAATAGCTCGTTTAATAAATTCGGACTCAGCCGTCTACAAAGTTATCAGTACTCAAGTAAAAAGACTTGATGGACTGTTTCTTATGAGACCCACCCTTTTCTTCCCTGTCTGGATTATGATCATCGCTGGTGTAAGCGCTGCACAAGGAGTTGTAAACCCTGAAATCTACTGGAACACACAGTTCAACTGGCCAATGATCCTCATTTTCACAGGACTCACTCTGGTAGCGGGGAGCACCTTCATCCGTAATCAGCTCATGGATGTGGACACCGACAGCGTTAACAAAAAACTGTTCCTGCTGGAGAAGGAAGCCATAAGTGTATCAGCGGGGGAACGGTTGGCTAAGATTACGTTTTTTGCCGGGATGACTTTTACGGGTGCCGGGAGCTTTATTGAATTTGGTCAATCAGGAAGGTTTTCACCTATTCTGGTAATAATCTGGGCATTGATGATTCATCAAATGTGGGGCATACTCTACAGTACTAAGCGCTTCAACTGGGCACGAACACCCTTTTTAGGTAATCTAGCCAATGGATTAGCTGGATTATCGCTTTTTATGGCTGGTTGGAGCTTTGTTTCCGGTGAAATTCTGCACGGTCTTCTGGCGTCTGTTCCGTATCTGCTGGCCTTTGCATCAGTCTCTTTATTAACGGCAATCCCGGATCTTCCCGGCGATTTATCCGCCGATAAAACAACGTTCCCAGCCAGGTTCGGGATACCGGTTACTATCGCTGTAGGAACGCTGTTAGCTGCAGTTTCAGCTTCCATTGGATATTATCTGGACGATCCTGTTATCAGTACTTCCAGTATTGTATCTGTCCCTTTCTTCCTTGTTGCTCTAGTATATTTAAAAGAACACCACATCCTCCGGGCCATCAGGTATCCGATTTTTATCTTAGCCATGTTCTTGAGTGTCCGCTATCCGTGGTTTTTCCTGGCAGTCTTAATTACGTTTTTTGTGGCGCGCTGCTATTACTATTTTCGCTTCGGCATTATTTACCCAACGTTTCAGGTGGCTCATGATTCAGATTAAACCTGACACTTGCGATTTCTGCGGCTGCTGTGTAGGCATCTGCCCGGTAGACTGCATTGAACTGGCCGAAGCAAAAATCGGAATTGATTACGAAATCTGTATTGACTGTAAGCTTTGCATGTATATCTGTCCTATTGAGGTATTTGAGGATGTGGAGACAGCAGAAGTTTGATGTAATAGTAGTTGGGGGTGGTCCTGCCGGGACAACCGCTGCCCGATACGCTGCCCAGGAAGGCCTTTCAGTCCTTCTTTTGGAGAAAGATCGTGATATAGGTGTTCCCGTTCGTTGCGGTGAGGCTATAAGTGACGAGGGGATACGCATTTTTCTTGAACCCCAGGAACGATGGATCAAATCTACCATCACTCGACTGAGATTAGTGGCTCCTAACGGTCACACCATCGATATGGACCTGAAGCAGAAAGGTTATATCGTTGACCGCCGAATTTTTGACTATGACTTGGCCCAATACGCTGTACGGGAAGGTGCTCAAATTGTTACAAAAGCATATGTTTCCGGGCTTTTAGTCGAAGAAGACCGAGTAGTAGGTGTCAAAGGAACGGTTTTGGGTGAACCGTTTGAAGTAAACTGTAAAATTGTTATTGGAGCGGATGGCGTAGAAAGCCGTGTAGGTCGATGGGCTGGACTGAATACTTTAGTTAAGATGAAAGATATGGAATCGGCCTATCAGAAAACTATTACCGGCGCTGAGTTTGATGAAAACCGCTTTGACTTTTATATCTCCAGAAAATGGTGTCCTGGTGGATATTTATGGATTTTTCCGAAGGGACCAAACATCGCCAATATTGGATTAGGAGTTTCAGGTGATTTTAGTCGTGAAAAGTCGGCTAAACGCCATTTAGATGAGTTTTTGGATCAATTTTATCCCAACTGTTCTGTGATTTCTCAGACTATAGGTGGAGTACCGTGCGCGAAAACTCTGAAAAGGATCGTAGCCCATGGTTTGATGTTGGCCGGCGATGCTGCGCATATGGTGAATCCCATGACAGGCGGAGGGATTATCCCAGGTATGCGAGGAGGAATGCTAGCTGGTCAAACTGCTGCAGAGGCTGTTAAGAAGAACGATGTCAGCGAAAAATTTCTTTCACGTTATCATAAAGCATGGCACAAGGTAGGTGGAAAAAATCATGAAATGTTTTATAGGATAAAATCTCTAATCTACAAATTGACAGATGATGAACTCAATGATATTGCAGATGCCGTTTTAGATATTCCAGAGGAAAAAAGAACAATCGCCAAAGTCTTTTCTAAAGCAGTGATCAAGAAACCATCACTTATTGTGGATGTTGTAAGAGTTTTTGCTGGAATTTAATGAAATTTTCTGATGTTCTTGGAGCGTTGAACCTTGACACATTTATAGCCTTCGATTTTGAAACTACCGGTCTTAACCCTTCTGTAGATCAGATAACCGAGTTTGCAGGAGTACGGTTTCGCAGTGGAGAAATAGATGAAACTTTCTCCACTCTAGTTAATCCGGGTTTTCCCATTCCAGAAAAGATTATTCGTATCACTGGAATAACTGATGAAATGGTCGCTGATTCACCTTCACCATCTGAAGTGACTCCCCAAATAGCGGAGTTTATGGGGAATGATCCCATTGTTGCGCATAATATTCCATTCGATCTTTCTTTTCTTAAAAATTTATATAAGAGTCATCTTGGTGAAGATCGTGAAGTAGAAAATGCACTGTACGATACATTACCATTAGCTCGATCCTTTTTATTCTTTCTGCCAAATCACCAACTAGGTACAGTAGCGGAATATTTTGGTTATTCCCGAAGCGGAGAACATAGAGCTGAAGCGGATACCATAAATGTCGGAGGTATATTTCAAAAATTAGTAGAAGAAGTTTGTTCCTATCCGTTACCTGTTATCCAGAAAATTGTTAGTTCATTGAAAAGGGTGGAAGTTGCCAATAAGCAGTTTTATGTGGCTGTAGCCAATCTCCTAGTAGCTGAGAATCATCTGGACGAAGGACTATTGCCGTCTAAAGTCGAGAAGGAGATGCCATCGAATATCTTCAAGTTCAAAGGTTCTCAGAACGAACTGCCAAAAGAAGCAGAAATGGTTTTTGGAGAAGGTGGCCTTCTGCAAAAAGCTATTTCAGCGGGTAACGATGGAGAATTTGAGGTTAGAGCTGATCAGATTAGTTACGCAGACAAATCCTGGGAAATTATGGGTACCAAGGGGATAGGTGTTATAGAAGCTGGAACTGGTTTGGGAAAATCTCTCGCATATCTATATCCATCCATCACTTATGCTTTAACAAATAATGACGGACCCACAGTTATTGCCAGTTTTACCAAGAATCTCCAAGATCAGCTGTTTTATCGTGAGGTACCTAGGATTGCGAAAACATTGGATGTCTCTTTTTCAGCTACCATGATGAAGGGGAGGAATAATTACATTTGCAAGACACGACTCGACTGGCTAATTGCTGATAATTCAGGTCGTATCTCTCCGAGGGAAGCCGAGAGCCTTGGACCTGTTATCGTCTGGCTCCATTGGACAAATACCGGCGATCTAACAGAATGTGCCGGTTTCAGAAATAACAAGGGATCTGGAAGAGTTTCTAGTTTGATTCGTAGTGATCAGGGATTTTGTAATCGCAAAGTTTGTAGAAATTATAACGGTTGTTTTATAACTCCTCTTCGAGAAGCGAGCCAGGAGGCTGATTTGATTGTAGTAAACCACTCACTCCTGCTTTCAGATTTAACAATGCCTGGAATCTTACCATCATTTCCGCGAGTTGTTATTGATGAAGGGCACAACTTGGTCAATGCTGCTTACAACCAATTTGAAGTGAGATTCACGCGTGAGCGCGTCCGCGATAATGTCAGCATGGTTGATCCCAAATCTGCTCGTTCTCTCCGTTTGAAGAACCAGATCCAAACACTTGGGCAAGTGAATAGTGATTTGATAAATCTTTTTAAAACTCTTCAATCATCGGCTAAAGAGATACGCAAGGAGACGAATATCGTTTTTGACTCTTTAACTGAAGAAATTGATAGCATGCTTGATAGATCAGTTTCATATGCTCAGAAGATTCGCTATTTCCAATTCACTGAACTGCTTTCCGATGTGGGTAAAAATTTAAAAAACTTATTATCGTCAGTTGATGAAATGATTACAAATGTTGTTGAGATACAAAAGTTACTTGTTGAAGTAAAAGGTAGTGACGAAGCAATACTCAATTTTGAACGGTTGGGAGAAAATCTTAAAGAGATAAAATTATCATGTCGAACCACTGTTGTGGAGCCTAACGAAGATTGGGTTTATTGGGTTGAAGGCCGCTACTTTAATGAAGACTTTTATCTTGCTCTCGTAGCTGTACCTATTGACCCTGGTGTTCAGCTTCAAAAGTTTCTATTTGAAGCGGTAGATTCAATTCTTATCACATCTGCAACTCTGAGAGTTGGTGATGGATTTGACTATTTCCTCCAAAGGATTGGACTACATCTTGATAGTGATAAAACTGTTAATACCAGCGTATTTCCCAGTCCATTTTTCTACGACGATCAATGTATTTATTATCAATGGGTTGGAGAAGAACTGCCAAATTCTATTGAATTTCCAAAGGTAGTTTCTGATCTGTTAGAATATTTGCAGGAAAATTTCCAAAAACGTACTATGATTTTATTTACCTCGCGGAAGTCACTCATTGCCTGTTACGAAGAACTTAGAAGTAGAGGCAATATAGATACATCTAGAGTTTTCGCTCAACATCAATCATCATCTAGATCATCACTGCTTCGCGGATTCAGAGATAAACCTGATGGTATCTTAATGGGTACAACTGCATTCTGGGAAGGGGTGGATTTACCTAGAAGTCTTCTGGAGATACTGATCATTGCAAAACTACCTTTTGAAGTCCATACAGATCCACTTGTAGCTTCCTTTAATGAAAGAATAAGTGAAGCCGGAAGAAATGCATTTATGGAAAGAACAGTCCCTGAAGCGGCGATTAGGTTCAGGCAGGGGTTTGGAAGATTAATTCGAACTTCTCACGATGAAGGACTTTTTATTAATCTTGACAATCGAGTTGCGAAAAAACAATACGGGTCATATTTTCAAAAATTAATTCCAGTTACCATGCGACCATTTTCGAACGTAAATGAAATCAAATTCTTATAAGCGACATGTTTAGGGTTAACGGTAATTCTTACTCCACATCTGATTTTATTCCCTTCTTGTCTGGACGAACGAAAGTTCAATTGTCAAGGCAGGTTATCAGTTGTATCAAATCGAATAGGAAATGTTTGGAGGAGTCACTGGCCAACGGTGATACGATCTACGGTGTCAATACCGGTTTTGGAGCCCTTAGTCAGGTTAAAATTTCTGAGAATGACCAGAAACTGCTCCAATTGAATCTTGTTCGAAGCCACTCAGCTGGAACGGGCACGCCTTTTTCTCCGGAAGTAGTGAGGCTGACTATGGTGCTAAAACTGTTGGATATTTCTTTTGGCTACAGTGGCGTCAGATTGGAAGTGGCAAAACAGTTGATGGATTTCTTAAATCACGATATTCTACCCGTAGTACCTTCTAAAGGTTCTGTTGGCGCCAGTGGGGATCTTGCTCAACTTTCTCATATTGCACTTGCACTCATTGGTGAGGGAGATGTACAGTTTGAAGGTCATGTTTGTTCCAGCATAAAAGCCATTAAGAAGGCTGGCCTGACTCCTTTAACGCTTCATACTAAGGAAGGGTTAACTCTTGTTAATGGTACGCAAGTTTCCACAGCCCTTGGTGTTGCTGCATCGTGTAGTTTGAATAATCTTCTAAAGACTGCTGATATAGTTGGGGCTCTATCAGTTGAAGCGTCCCTAGCGTCAAGAAAAGTTTTTCGTCCTGCTATCCATCGTCTCAAGAAACATCCTGGCCAGATTCTGGTTTCCCGAAATATCTGGAATCTCCTGGCTAAAAGTGAAATTGTCGCTTCTCATAGAGAGTGTGGACAAGTACAGGATCCTTACAGTTTAAGATGTATTCCACACGTTCATGGCAGCAGTCGAGAAGTAATTTCACCTATGATAAAGATTATTGAAAACGAGATTAATAGTGTCAGTGATAATCCACTTGTATTTTCTGATAGCGGTAAAGTAGAATCCTCAGGACATTTTCACGCTGAACCTGTCGCTCAAGCAATGGATGCTATGGCCATTTCAACTGCTGAGATTGGAGCTATTTCCGAGCGGCGTATTGCCCATATGATGGAAGGTAAAGTAGATCACCTTCCAAACTGTCTGGCTTCAGTTCCAGGGCTTGAATCAGGATACATGATGCTCCAGGTAACTGCAGGAGCATTGGCATCAGAAAACAAGACACTGGCAACGCCAGCATCGGTGGATTCGATTCCGACAGCAGGAGGGCAAGAAGATTTGGTTTCCATGGCTCCCTGGGCTGGCCAAAAACTGTTGAATATTATAGAAAATGTGGAAAAAATTATTGCTGTTGAGTTATTAACTGCCTGCAGAGCATTAGAATTTCATAAGCCGTTAAAACCTGCACCTGTTATAAATTCTGTCTGGAAAATGCTGCGCAGGCATGTTAAAATGAGAAGTAGTGATCATCTGTTATCAACAGAAATTGAGACTGCAACAAAACTTATAAGCAGTAGAAAGATTCTTTCAGAAGTTGAATTAAAGATGAAAATAATGTAAGTGGAAAAAGTGACTAAAAAAGATCTGAAATTAGCTTTGACATTTAACGATGTACTATTGGTACCATCCAAATCGAATATTCTGCCAAGAGATGTGGATGTCTCTTCAAGACTCACAGATAATATCATCCTCCAAACTCCAATTCTGAGTGCCGCAATGGATACTGTGACTGAAAATGCAATGGCAATCGCCATGGCTCGAGAAGGAGGGCTAGGTGTACTTCATAAAAACATGTCAATTGAACGGCAGTGTATAGAAGTGGAAAGAGTAAAGCGGTCGGAAAGTGGAGTAATTATTGATCCTGTTACCATCGCACCTGATAAGAGTGTCAGGGATGCTGTCTCCATTATGAGAAACCGCAGCATATCCGGCTTACCAGTGATTGATGATGAAAATCAATTGGTAGGAATCCTGACTGAACGTGATATCCGTTTTGAAGAAAACCTGGATCAGCCTGTTTCAGCAGTTATGACTTCCAAGAAACTCGTTACTGCTCCAAAAGGTACTACGTTAGAAGATGCTCGCAAGATTCTTCAGAAAAAGCGGATTGAGAAGTTATTAATTGTAGAGCAAGACGGCACACTTTGCGGTCTGGTTACTGTGAAAGATTTGTTGATGAAGCAGCGATTTCCTCACGCTACTCTTGATTTACATGGCAGACTCAGGGTCGCAGCAGCTATTGGTGCAACAGATGATGTGTTGGACCGTGTAGCTGGGCTGGTGGATGCCGGTGTAGATGTACTTGTTCTCGATTCGGCTCATGGACATTCTACCGGTGTTCTGGATGCAGTAAAAAATGTGAAGAAAGGATATGGCTCTATACCGTTAATCGCAGGGAACGTAGCAACAGCTGATGGAACAAGAGATTTAATAGATCGAGGTGCTGACGTTGTGAAAGTAGGAATCGGAGCTGGAGCGAGCTGCACAACACGTATCATAGCCGGAATCGGCGTTCCTCAACTTACAGCAATATTGGATTCAATTGATGTGGCAAAGAAATCGGGTATTTCTGTAATTTCAGATGGCGGTGTTCGCTATTCTGGAGATATCGCAAAAGCTATTGCAGCCGGAGCAGACAACGTTATGCTTGGAAGTCTACTCGCAGGACTTGATGAAAGCCCTGGAGAAAGTATTCTAAGAGAGGGAAGGCAATATAAAAGTTTTCGCGGTATGGGATCAATGGGACCTATGTCAGAAGGAAGTGCAGATCGATATTTTCAAGCTGGTGAAAAGTCCATTAAACTTGTTCCTGAAGGAGTGGAAGGGATGGTTCCTTATCGTGGCAGCGTTCGATCCAATCTCTATCAGCTAATCGGTGGACTAAGAGCTAGCATGGGTTACTGCGGTTCACATAATATTCAAGAGATGCAGAACAAAACTCAATTTATTCGTATAACGTCCTCAGCTTCAATTGAGAGTCATCCTCACGATATGCAAATCCTTAAAGAATCTCCAAATTATCAAGTGAAGAATCGCTTAAAGGATTAATCTGTAGGTCAATCTTTCCAGGTTGTCCACCCTTAGAAAGATTTATCTGTTGATCTCTAAATAATCTCTTCAGATTAAACTAATAGGTAAAATATGAAAAAGGGAAGTTTGGAAAAACTTCCCTCAAAATTAAGCAATTATAATAGATTCTAGCTAAGAGAGTTCAAATATTGTGTAATCTGAGATTTTCTTCTGGCAGCGCTGTTTTTATGTATTACTTTATTGTTAGACAGTTTATCAATTATTGAGACAGCAAGATTGTAAGATTTCTCTGCATCTACTTTAGTCTTAGCTTCAAGTACCTTCTTAATGGCATTTTTCATTTGAGTTTTACGTTGATTGTTTCTAAGGTAATCTTCTTTTTCCTGCCTTTGGCGTTTTAGAACTGATTTTGTACGTTCCATTGAGTTTTAATCCTTTATGTTTATTTCAAATTATTATTCTTGTAATTAGGCGGTAATTTATTCGGTACAATCCAAAATTCCAATCATTCTGGGTGTCAAAATGTTTTGAAAAGTAATTACTCTGATTTAGCTTCACACCATGAAAGATAGTGACCTTCTAGCAACAGTTCCCATATTCTCTGCTCTTAGTGCTAACGTGCTTGACGAATTGCTCTCGCGCATGACAAAGCGCTCTTATCAAAAAAACAACATGATATTGATGGAGGATGAGTTCGGAGACACATTCTTTATTATCGCAGGTGGGAGTATTAAAATCACCCGAGTAAGTGAGGATGGCAGAGAGGTAATATTAGCTATGTTAGGTGAAGGTGAATTTTTTGGAGAGATGTCATTGCTTGATGGCGAAACACGATCTGCTAACGCAATCGCGATCGAGGAGTCTAAAGTTCTCATATTAAAGCGTCATGATTTCCTCCTTTTTCTAGAGCGTTTTCCAAAAATTGCCATTTCATTATTAACAGAAATGGCTGGCCGTATCCGTAAGAGTGACCAACAGATTGAAAGTCTTTCACTTAGTGATGCTGAGCACCGCATCGGTATTACACTCATTCGAATGGCAGAAGAACTTGGCACCATTCGCCAAGGAAAAGTGGAGATCAGCAATTTACCTTATCAGCAGGATATCGCAAATATGGCTGGGACTTCTCGTGAAACAGTCTCAAGAATGATGAAGATTCTGGAAGAGAAAGGATTTATTAAGCGAAGTGGTCACAATTTATCAATACTTGATTACTCCCAGTTTAAAAGAACATTCAACTGATATTCAATAACTCTTCGCTTTCTTACTCGGCATTTCAATCATGATGGAGTTAATGTGAAAAAGAATTTAATCGCAGAGCTCCAAGATGGTAATTCCAATATTCTATCAAATCTTATCTCAGCGGTAGAAAATGGTCTTGCTGCTAAACAATACAGTGAGATCTATCCATATTCTCATGATACAGTACGTATTGGTATAACCGGTCCCCCTGGAGCTGGCAAAAGTACTCTTATTAATCAACTTATTACTTTAATCAGGAATGAAGATAAGAGTGTGGGAGTAATATCTGTGGATCCTACGAGTCCGTTTTCTGGAGGAGCAATCTTAGGTGATCGTGTCAGGATGAACCAGCATGCTCTCGATCCGGATGTGTTTATCAGGAGTATGGGCAGCCGGGGAGAAATGGGTGGATTGGCACGGATGACCCATCAGGTTGCAGACATTATCGCAAGTTCCGGTAAGGATATTATCCTAGTGGAAACCATTGGAGTTGGACAGGCGGAAGCTGAGATTATTCAAAATGTTGATATGACAGTGGTAGTTCTTGTACCCGAATCAGGTGATGATATTCAGTTTATGAAGGCAGGACCTGTGGAATACGGCGATCTTTTTGTTATTAACAAGGCTGACCGCGAAGGGGCTAGTCGAGTGGCGGCAGTGCTTCGAGATTATGTTTCGGACGCTTTTGAAGGACGGAGCTATACTCCAGAAATTTTGTTGTCAACTGCTACCGAAGGGGATGGAATTTCCGAGATATATAAACAATGTTGGAACTTCATTGATAACTTAAAGAAAAGTGGAAACCTGAAGAGACGAAGACGTAATCAATATTTCTCACGAGTCAGAAACAATGTTCGCGATGAACTTGAACGGCGTTTTTGGACTGAAGATGTAACTGGAGACCTTGAGAAACTTATTTCGGATGATGATCAGCGCACCCACTCACCGTCTGACACTGCCCGCCGGCTTATTCCTAAAGAACATTAAAACTCGTGAGCAATAAAGATATGCCGTTTCTTGATCATTTAGAAGAACTCCGCTGGCGGATTATAAAATCAATTCTTGGAATTATTGTGGGCGCAATCATTACTTTTGTGTTCATTAATCAAATATTTGAACTTTTGATGCTGCCAACTTCCAGAATTGAAAATTTGAGCTTTCAGGCGCTTACACCCTATGCAATGTTTATGCTTAAATGGGGAATTGCTTTTGTTGGAGGATTGGTAGTGGCATTTCCAGTCCTGACTTATCAGGTTTGGAAATTTGTAACACCAGGATTATTAGAGAACGAACGAAAGTATGTTTACCCGGTAATTATATTCACCTTCATTTCTTTTCTTGGTGGTGTTTTATTTGCTTACTTTGTAATAATCCCTTTTTCTCTGCAATTTTTTGCCTCAATCACAGTTCCGGATGTACAGAATAATTTTTCTATAAATTCTTATGTCAGCTACGTTCTTTGGATCCTTTTGGCAGCAGGTATTCTTTTCGAACTTCCAGTACTTGTTTTGATATTATCAGTAATTGGATTGGTAACACCCCCATTCATGAGGCATTATCGTCGTCATTCCATACTATTTTTTGTAATACTATCAGCATTTATAACTCCCCCAGATCCTATTAGTTTACTGTTAATGACCGTACCGCTTATTCTACTTTACGAAATCAGCATTTTCATTTCTCATATATTCTCAAGGAAGATTTGATTACGGTCATTGGATTTATGCACCTAAATTAACAGCTAGTATGACAGACTCAAGAGAACTGAAAAAGATTTTAGCGCCGATCTGGGACGACCTGAAGTTGTTTCAAATAGAATTTGAAGATGCTCTCCGTTCTGAAGTTCGTTTAATTAACGTTATAGCTAAATATTTAATTCGTCATAAAGGAAAAGGCATCAGACCGGTTTTAACAATCTTATCGGCACGTATGACTGGAACACCAACCATGAACAGTTTTAAGGCCGCTGCAATGGTAGAATTTCTTCATGTAGCGACTCTCATGCATGATGATGTAGTGGATGATGCTAAGCTCCGAAGAGGTTTTCCCACAATCAACCGTGTCTGGAAGAATAAAGCATCCATTATTATGGGTGATTTCCTTCTGAGTAAAGTTCTTACCAATCTGATCGGATTAAGAGATTTTGAAGCTTTGGATCTCATTTCGATTACCGCTGAACGGCTTAGTACTGGTGAAATGCTCCAGATCGAGAAGAGTTATAGAAAAAATATGAAAGAAGAAGTTTATTATAATATGATTAAAGATAAGACTGCTTCCTTGATCGGTACGAGTTGCGAGTTAGGCGCCATCACGTCTTCTGGTAAGGGGACTAACAAAGAAAAACTGAGAAACTATGGAGAATACTTCGGAATTGCTTTTCAGATTAAAGACGATCTATTTGATATTCTTGGATCATCAAAAGATACAGGTAAAGATGTCAACTCAGATGTGAGTCGAAACATGATAACTCTTCCTGTTATTCACACTTTAGAAAGATCTTTAACCTCTAAAGAACGTAAACATATTCGGAAAACAATGAAGAACGGAGCCAGCAAAAAAGATGTACGTCTTTTGACGGAAATTGTTGATTCTCATGGCGGATTCGACTATGCCCGAGACCAAATCAAGAGCTACTCAGATCGTGCCATTGAAGCTCTGGCGGAGTTTCCTGATAGTCCTTATAAGCAATCTCTTGTTGATCTGACCGCCTATAACGCAAACCGAAACCGCTAAATCGCTGAGGGATGAGGTTGGAGACGTCGGGGATACCCACGTACAGTACAATTTCAGAATCTTCATCTTATCCGAGTAAGATACTCCTCATTCGATTCAGTTCAATTGGTGATATTGTTTATGCTACTGCAGCAATTGAAGCAATCTCAAGGAAATACCCTGAGTGTCACATTCATTTTCTGACATTAGATAAATTTTCCTCTCTCCTTGAAAATCAACCCCATTTATCTAGAGTAATTCCTTTTAGAACTGGGAGTAATGAAAGAAAGCTCCTGAAATCACTTGCATCATCTCTTGAACTTGAAGGTTATGATTTGGTATATGATCTTCATGATTCACTCAGGTCAAAATATCTCAAAACGGTGATGAAAAATACCCGTTGGAAGATTCTTCGGAAGTTGCGGATCAAAAGATTTATACAGTTTTATATGCATATTGATCTGTTTGGAGCTGATTATGATCCTATTCAACTATTTTTAAAGAATGAAAATTATTCTGATCGAGATCTACTTCCTGTTCTTAAAGTATCATCTGAAGAGAAGTTTAGAGTGAGGAAGTTCCTCAATCAGAAAGCTGTCGATGAGAAGTTTATTGTAGTAATCCCTTCAGCTGCATGGTCTAATAAGATTTGGCCTGCGGGGAACTATCGAAATTTATTCGAGGAAATAACTCAAAGAAATGGCAATTCAATTGTAGTTCTCGGAGGATCAAAGGATACAATCTGCAGTGAGATCTCAGAAGGAATAGAGGGTGTAATAAATCTACAAGGCGAAACTAATTTGAGGGAAGCAATGGCGATTTTATCTTTGGCTGAAAAAGCTATAGGTAGTGATACAGGATTACTACACGCTGCCGAAGCACTTGGTACACCGATAGTACTTATCTCCGGTCCTACCGGCAACTCAACAGGATGTAAAGTCAGGAAAAGTGGATCAGTACTAATAAGGAAAAATTTGTGGTGTCAACCGTGTTCTAAAAGTGGAAGCAGACCTTGTTTCAGAAGTGATCGGTATTGTATGACAACAATAAGTGTAGATAACATCTGGCAACCTCTAAACGATATGTCTGTAAGAATGTAAACACAATTATGAAGTATTTCTGGAAACTTGTATACAATATTTTTCTATTTCCTGTGATATATCTTCTAGCGGTTATTCTTGCTTTGTTTAACTGGAAGATCAGAACTGGATTAATAGGTAGGCTTCGCACCTATTCAGAACTGAAAAAAGAGTTTCCTCAGCGAAACAGAGATCGGTTAGTTTATTGGTTTCATGCAGCTTCACATGGAGAGTTTGAACAAGTAAAACCCATACTGGCGGGATTGAAAGAAATTGAGCCCGACTGTTATTGCATTGTAAGTTTTTTTTCTCCCTCAGGTTATAATAATGTTGAAGATGAGCATATTGATTGCAAAATTTATCTTCCTCTAGATTTTCCCTGGAATTGTAGAAGAGTCCTTAGAAGAACTCGTCCTCACAAGTTGATTTTTGCAGAATATGATGTTTGGCCCAATCTTGTCTGGTCTGCTGAAAAGCTGAAAATTCCTACCACTCTGTTTGCTGCACGTTTGCAGAAGAAAAGTGCAAAGGGGTGGCCGCTTTTACGCAGCTTTTATAGTCAGGTTTACGGAACTATTAATTCTATTTATACTGTTGGTGAAAGGGACCATATAGCTGTTAAAAGAATTTTGCCACGAAAGAGTAAAAGTATTATTCGCGTTCTTGGAAATCCACGATATGATCGAGTTAAAGACTTAGCAGATCAGTTTACAATTGATCGGACTAAATCTGTATTACAACGCCCAAAAGGGATAATAGCTGGCAGTATCTGGCCGGAAGATGAAATGGTTATACTCGAACCACTGACTGACTTAGTAAAAAATGGAAAGGAGGCATTTCTCTACTGGGTACCTCATGAGCCTAAGGGGAAATTTATAGATAAAACTGTCCGACAGTTTCAACAATTGAATCTGGAGTCTGTACTAATGTCGGAGTGTGGTTTGACTCCGCCAAATGGTGAGCAAGTACTAATTGTTGACCACGTTGGTATTCTAGCAGAATTGTATTGGAAGGGAAGAATTGCTTATGTAGGGGGAGGATTTTCAACTGGAGTTCATAATGTAATGGAACCTGCTATTGCCCGACTTCCAGTTATTTTCGGTCCGAAATTCCATAATTCAGATGCGGCTGAAGCACTAATCGAAGCTGGTGGTGGATTCCCCACATCTAATTCGGTGCAGTTTAGTCAAACTTTAAATGAACTTGTGACGAATGATGAGAAGTTTTTACAAGCCAGCCTGGCGGCAACTGCAGTTATTCACGATAATATTGGATCTGCCACAAGAGTAGTTAGAGGAATTATCCGTGACTGAACTCATTTTCACAATCCATTTCCCCCATTTCGAAGATGAACCGAAAACTATCCAGCTAAAGGCGGGACTGCATGTAATATATGGAGACAG
>JYMV01041730.1_pt1 | contig 16939 bp, 15 predicted proteins | sample 338911 | NCBI WGS metagenome assembly JYMV01 (sample SAMN03354496, study PRJNA234377) | hydrothermal vent metagenome | biome: Deep sea; feature: Hydrothermal plumes at the Eastern Lau Spreading Center, Western Pacific Ocean; material: Seawater | place: Tonga | collected 2009 | depth 2000 m m
TATTTTGGGTGCGGATAAAATTTCAAGTTGATTTACGTTATTCCAGTATGAAACGGTATTTATATTTTCTTGGGCATATTTTAGCCGTAGGTATCCTATTTTATGGGGCTCATTTAGGGGCAATAGTGGCCGAAAGAATTTAGTAAATTAAAAAAAGAATGAAAAATTCAGGATAATATTATGGATATTTTAACCCAAATACCAATCGGGACAAAATTCAAGGTGAAAGCAAGTGATGAAATTGTTACTTTAGAGGAAATATGTTTCTTCCCCACTCGGTATAAAACTACAAATGAGTCAGGAAAGATTAACTACTATAGAACGCATGAAGTTGAAATTGTGGAATCCGAAGAAAAGTCAGATTGACCTTTCGATTTAATTAAGCAAAATTTTCTGCTGTGGCAGTGAAGGATAAGTCGCCTTGTGGTTCTTCAACCAATATATTTCCAATAGCCAATTCATTTAGACGCATAGTATCAAAGCTTCCATCGGTACGTTCATTGGCAAGAGTATATACCCACTCTCTCCCTCTGCCCATACGGTATTCAGCTACTCTCCATTCACGGTTATTTATCATTACTATTGTGTCAACTGGATATTTCATGCGGCTCCCTTTTGTTATTTATTTGGATATGGTAAATTACTATAAAGAACCATCGTAAGAAAATAATTAATTTTGTAAGATATCCCTTACAATTGAAGGGTGGATTGTAGGGTTTTCGTAATAGATATTATAGTTTTTCCATTAAATAAACAGCCCCCTGAACATCAGGGGGCTGCGTAAACCACCAGACCGTCACATACCAAGAGGAGTCGACGGTTGAAAATTCCCGTGCTTTTAGTCAATCCTTAAAGACGGTATTAAAGACTAACTGCCACTCAGTAGTACCTGGCGATGGATGTAATGTAACATTATTTAAATAATAATCCAGCAATTTTTCTTATAAGATTTTGAATGATTGTTAAATTGTATTCCTTAAATAATTTTAAATTAGGGGCGAGAATTATAAATTTCCTAAATTGGACCCCAGCTTTCGCCAGGGGCTCACACGGCTCGTCCCATGCCATCTAAGTAGCGACCGTGTGTGGTATTAAACCGTATTAAATAGACAAGGGGCCATCCAGGTTTGACCCTTTATGACCCCTTGTTCAATTGGTAGTCTGTCACCTAATCCCATCAACATCGTTGTTCCAAGTCCCGAGATTTGTCTTAAGATTTGTCTTAGGATTTGCAACCCCAATTCAGGTAAAATGTACTCCAACTACCACCGTTAAAATAGTTGGTTTCTACAATACCACCTAATACTATTTTACAAATATACAAATTATCTCCTGGACATACATAAAGTGGTGTAAGTCCCACTAATTACTAACCGTGCGGTTTGTTTAATTTATATTTTCTATGCTATCTGTGATGTGCTGGAGAAGGTATTGTCTAAGAATTGAAAAAGCCCATCAACTAAGTTGGGCCTTTATTGTCTGACAGTGTAACTAGTGAGTATCTTCGTTTCTTTGTCCGACATAATAAATTACGTTAAAAATATATCAGGTTATAGTATTATTAATCACACGTAATAAAGAAGGGGCAGCCGAGAAACTGCCCCCTATTCAACTAGATGAGTAGGATTTTATTGCTTACATACTGGAGGAGACCAGGATTCGCAATTAAATAGTCAACCTCATCTATATTTTTTCACCCTAAGGCAATAATAGAAAGTTTAACAGAAAACTATTGTGAGACGTATCACGACCACAATAAAGAGGTTTTTTGCTAAATAAATAAAAAAGGGCAGCCGAAGCCACCCTTTCTTTGCACGTGTCTTTGTGTTGATTTAATCAACCCTTGTAGAATGTATATTAGCTATAATCACAAAACCCAATCAAAAAAATTATAGAAATGGAGTTTTATAAATAAGGGGGGCAATCCCGATGTCAATCATCTATGTAGCCATACGGCAACTCGCTATTAGGTGCTTTCGGAATCATAATCAGCAGCGTGTCCCCGCTTTTCGTGTCCCCATTTGCCATATATTTGACTATATCTGAATATTGCTGAATACTAAAAACCCCTCGGTTTATCGAAGGGTTTTGGTGTGGGCCCTCAGGGACTCGAACCCCGGACCAATAGATTATGAGTCTACTGCTCTAACCAGCTGAGCTAAGGGCCCAATTTTACTAAAAACTATGTAAAACTGGAATGGAAAATTTAGGGAGTTTTTAAAATAATATTGGAAACTTATTTCGGTCTCACGGGGCCAAATTCTACATCTTTAATAAACTCGGGAGTAGATTTGTCTTTTTTCTTCTTTTTCACTGTTTTCTTTAGGGGAGGTTTTATATCGCTGCTGACAAATTCCCGTAATTGAGTATCTGTCACTTTCCATTTTTTAAATGATTCTGAAAATAAGGTATGGACTTCCTCATTAAAATTCTTTACAATACGTTCCAGCCTATTTTGTAATTCTTCCATCAGGATGGGTCCAAAGTCACCACCGATCTGTTCTAAACGCTCATCCAGTTCGTCTAAAAGTCCCTTCATTTTCTCATCAAAAAGAGAGAGCGGTTTAACTTCTTCTATTTCCTGTCCGTTTTCTATTTTTTTATCAGCCATAGGTCTAATTTACATGTCTTCCATAAAGTGTACCATAAATAACCAATCCGCTGCCCAAACCTAAGCAGGGGGCAGATAAATACATCCACAAGGATGTCTGTAATTCCCCTGAAATATAATATCCGAGGAGGAATCCAACCGAGAATCCAATGAGGCTCATGCCGCCTAAAATTGACGCAAATGATTTGAATCCCATTTTCATTAAAATTTTGCCACCAATCCCACTCCCATGGTACTGTTTAGATTAACTTCCCCATCTAAATTACGGTCATAAAATACATCATGACGGTACATCTGTAGAGATATATTTTCCAGGAGTTTAATTCCCAAACTGGCACCCATTACCATATTTTCATTATAAGCGGAACTGTTAAATAAATCAGATGTAAAATATTGATTGAAATACAATCCAAATTCAGAAATACCCTGTATTAATCCCTCTTGAATAAATAATTCCAATCCCAGAGAATAATAGGTAGCAGAGGATTCAACGGCTCTTGTTTCTTTAAAAATAGACAGATCCAATGAATAATTGTAAAAATTTCGAAAATGATACTTGTACTCTGCATAAAATCCTATTTTATTGTGCACATTTTTAGTAGGATCCAGGAGAGCATATACATCCTTGGGAAGATAATATGCCGTGGAAATTGTATCAATAGGATGCTCGGTGATCATTTCATTCCATTTATCATCCGTACTAAAAAGTTCATAATTTGCTAAAGTGTCCAATATTGTTTTAGGCACATAATGGACTCGTTCCAGATTATACGTTTCACCAAAAAATGGAGCAATATGCAAAGATGATGAATAAGTAAATGCAATTTTAATATCCCGGTGATGCCCTATTTTCCACCAGATTCCCGGTCCCAGGATTCCAAATGAACTTTTCCGCTCAAACCCCTGTTTTGTTGTGTCCCCATTGGTTGGTTCGCTTCGAATATAGCGGAGATCATTGGGATAATTTAATGCCGTAAATTCACCAAAAAGATAGGTATCATTTCGCAGATCACTTTTCAATTCATAGGTGAAATCAACCTGATATCCACTTATTGACCTCTTTCGGGGAGTAACCCCATTCCAAATACTATCTGAAACGGAAGAAAATTGATTTAGATCATGAACAATTCCAAATCCTAATTTTAATGGCTTGATTTTATTTATAACAGCTGAGCCATACATTCCCACAATTCCACCCTTATTGGCTAATTCTCCAATACTGGAGACAAATAATTGATAGGTATAATTGCCGGCATCGGACTGAAAATAAAAGAGCATTCCCCCATCCTGTTTAATAGGATAACTGATAGTGTTGGTGTAGCGCTTCAAGAGCATCCCATAACCAAAGGTGAGATTTTTGATATGCCCAAGTTTTAAATTATAATCTCCATTTTTTGACTGGTATTGAAATATCATTGGAGCCAATATTTGTGATAAAGTGGAAAACGAATTTAGGTTTGCTGCTGAATCTGACATCCCAATAAATCCTGCCAAATTATACCCGAACTGCAGGCGGTCTCCATTATACATTGGTAGCAGAGATGCTTTGGTGTACGAGTTCTTTTCTATACTTACCACACCCGCTTTCAGGGCAAAATTGAATCGTCTTTGTTTTTCTTCTACAGATTGAAATGTGCTAATTATTAAAGAGTCTTCCGAAAAATAATTCATAACCGTGAATACAATATCTTCCTTTTCTTCTTCGCGGTTCATTTGATATTGCTTGAATATTTCAGGAGGCAGCATCTCCACAGTAAAATCTTTTATATCCCCTAAACTATCCAAATTTGAAATAATCATTTCACCCATTTCCATATTCATTTCTACACCTGTGATTGAATTGAATACCTGTGCAGTTCCCATTATAGTAAAAATATGGTCTTCATTTGTGAAATTCCGGGAAATCCACAATTCTCCCTCCTTTTGATATATCCGGGAAGAATGGGTGATAATTGAACAATTGGTGTTGGGATCATTTGAAAACTGAGTAAAAATATTTCCATAATTCAATTCCAGTTGGGAAGATGCTTCCCCTCCATTTATCTGTAATTCAGCTGATCCAAATATGGTAATGTGATGATCACTTCCTATGAGTGATAATTTTATTTTCCCATTTTCACCAGTATGAATAATATCTCCATCATATAGCAAACGTCCGGCAATGGCAATGCCGGGGATTATACCCATTTGAGCTGAATTAATTGTTACATTTCCTTCTAATTCATCAATAACACCAACTTTTTCAAAATTGGAAAAAAGAGGGGTTGTGAAGAAAATCAGAAGAAATAAATATGAATACCTGCTCATTATTTAAACACTAAGGTTGGATTTCATGATGTTAAATTTAATTTGGATTATCAACGTTAATAAAACGGTATTATTAAAAAACAGAATATCAAATTATTTTTGATTTACAATTCTAAAGATAATACTATTGTCATTTTTCTAAAGAATGATGGGGTTATTTCAGTAATTTTCAACCCTATGTTTAAGAAGATTTTAATAGCCAACCGTGGGGAAATTGCTGTACGGGTCATCCGCACTTGCCGGGAAATTGGCATACAAACCGTTGCCATTTATTCTGAACCCGACCGCACATCTCCTCATGTTCTCATAGCCGATGAAGCATATTGTGTAGGTTCAGCCCCATCATTAGAATCGTATTTGAATGTGCCTAAAATTCTCGAAATTATAAAAAAGTGTAGAGCAGATGCAGTTCACCCCGGATATGGATTTCTCTCCGAAAACTGTGAATTTGCAAAATCTGTGCAGAAAACTGGTACCGTTTGGATAGGACCATCAACCAAGGCTATCATAACAATGGGTGATAAAATGGCTGCTAGGAAATTAGTCCTAGAAACCGGAGCACCGGTTGTACCGGGCACAACTGAGCCATTGACTAATATTAAAGATGCCAGAGTAACTGCAGAGAAAATTGGGTATCCTATCCTCATCAAAGCAGCAGGTGGCGGTGGCGGAAAAGGGATGCGTATCATCCGGACGGAAAATGAATTGGAAAATGCCATTGAGCAGGCAAGGTCCGAGGCAAAAAAAGCCTTTGCTGATGACCGGATTTACATAGAAAAATATTTGGAAGAGCCCCATCATATTGAAATTCAGGTATTTGCCGATAGCCATGGAAATGTTGTGAGTCTGGGTGAACGTGAATGTTCTATTCAGCGGCGCTACCAAAAAATTATTGAAGAAACACCCTCTCCATTTATTGATGATAAACTCCGACAAAAATTGTCGAAAACAGCAGTTGATATTTCAAAATCCTGTGAATATTTAGGAGCAGGCACGGTTGAATTCTTAGTAGATAAACATAAGAATTTCTACTTTCTTGAAATGAATACCCGCCTGCAGGTTGAACACCCCATAACAGAAATGGTAAACGGAGTTGATTTGGTACAAGAACAGATCCGTGTGGCAGCCGGAGAAAAATTATCCTTCTCTCAAAAAGATGTAATACCATCGGGACATGCCATAGAATGCAGAATATATGCCGAAGATGGATTTAACAATTTTGCACCTTCAACAGGCATCATTACAGAAATGACCTTTCCCCATGGCTTAGGTGTTCGAATGGATGAAGGTATTCGGGTTGGACAGGAAATCACCCCTTATTATGACCCCCTTTTGGGTAAACTTATTACTTGGGGAAATGACAGACAAACGGCTCTCCGGCGAATGATTCGGGCATTGGGAGAATTCCACATTGCCGGGATAGAAACGAGCATTCCCTTTTGCCTTAGGGTCATCCAATATTCAACTCATACATTGAATGCCATTAAAAATGAACTGCAGAAAGAATTGACGGTTAATAAAAAGGAACAGAATTTGGCAGCCCGTATCGGAGCCGTTCAATCGCATCATCAATTAAAACCAGAATTAATATCCCGTGAAAATCATCAGCAAAAGACCAACTGGGCATCAGCTGGCAGAAAAGACGAATTGCGATGAAATTCAACACAATTATTGAGGATATATCTGTAGAAATGGAATTTTCCGAATCACTGGATCAGCTATTAATTAACCCGAATAATGAGCTGAAAATTGACTGCGTGCAGCTCAGCTCTAATTCCTATTCTCTCATTTTAAATGGTAAATCTCACTACCTCACCATCAATAAACAGATGGATGGTTATGAAGTAACAGTGGATCATCAGACCCATTTGGTTCAGGTTCAGGATGAAGTGGATATTCTGCTGGAAAAATTTGGGATGAAGAGTGATACCTCCATTTATGCTGGAGAAATCCATGCCCTTATTCCCGGATTGGTGAGCCGATTGTTCGTTAAGCCGGGGGACAAAGTGGAAATCGGCCAAAAGCTTTTAATATTGGAAGCCATGAAAATGGAAAACGAAATTGATTCGCCTATAAGCGGCACCATTGGTAATATTTATATTAAAGCAAGTGACAAGGTTAAAAAGGGAGAACTTATTATGAAGGTAACAACCTAATGGCTGGCTGGACAAAATGGCTATGGGGAGGCATGGGCTGGGCAATGTTTGGTCCTATTGGAGGAATTATGGGCTATGCCTTAGGGTCCATGTCTGAAAATAATTCTGGATTTCACAGTAATTATCAGGGATTTTCCCAGGGTAAATCTACAAAAGGTGGAGATTTTGGTTCTGCCCTGCTGATTCTGTTTGCCGCCGTTATGAAAGCAGATGGGGAGCTGAAAAAGTCTGAATTAGATTTTGTAAAAAAATTCTTCATTCAGCAGTTTGGAAAAAATTATGCTCAGGATCGCATCCAACTTTTTCAGGAAATTCTAAAACAAGACTTCCCCCTAAAAGATGTTTGTCTGCAAATAAAAGCCAATATGGATCACCCTGCGAGACTTCAGATGCTTCATGTTCTGTTCGGACTCTCACAAGCTGATGGTCATGTGCATCCTCTGGAAGTAAAAGTCATTCACACCATTGCAAATTATTTGGGAATATCTGGTAATGATTTTGAATCCATACAGGCAATGTTTTACAAAAACACCACCGCTGCCTATAAAATTCTTGAAATCACCCCCGATGCCACGGATACCGAAGTAAAGAAAGCCTTCCGCAAAATGGCAAGTAAATTTCATCCTGACAAAGTTCACCACTTGGGAGAGGAATTTCAGAAAATGGCAGAAGAAAAATTTAAATCCGTAAACGATGCATATCAACAGATAAAAAAGGAAAGGGGGATGAAATAAAAGTTCCTGGGTTCCTAAGTTCAGAGTTCCTAAGTGAGTAATAATTAATTTTCGTCAATAAATAATAAGAAATCATAATGTCATCAGTAAATACGTATAGAGAGTTAAAAGTGTGGCAAAAAAGTATGAAATTCGTTACAGATATTTATAAATTAACACAAGATTTTCCGGATATTGAAAAATTTGGGTTGACATCTCAAATCAGAAGATCAGCTGTTTCAATTCCATCGAATATTGCAGAGGGATTTGTCAGAAGACTTCCCAAAGAGTTTATTCGCTTTCTCAGAATTAGCATTAGTTCTTTATTCGAACTACAGACTCAATTAGAAATATGTAAGAATATTAATCTAACTGGTCCTAATATTTTTGACCATTTTTATGAAGATTCTCGTTAAATTGAACGAATGCTTAAAGGATTAACATCCAGTATTAAATCTTAACAACTCAGGAACTTAGGTACTATGAACTCAGGCACTTTCTTAATAATTTGAAGAAATCCAACTCAAACATACCACTGAAAACCTATTACGGTACGGATAGCCAACCCGGTGAATACCCTTTTACCAATGGGATTTATCCTGATATGTACAAAGGCAAACTCTGGACAATGCGTCAGTATGCAGGATTCACCTCGGCAGAAGAAAGCAATAAACGCTACCGTTATTTGTTAGATCAGGGTGTTATGGGGCTTTCTGTAGCCTTTGACCTGCCTACTCAAACCGGCTATGATTCAGATCATTCCATGGCTTATGGTGAAGTTGGTAGAGTGGGTGTTCCCATTTGTACATTGGCAGATATGGAAGTCCTTATGAAAGATATTCCTTTAGGGGAAGTCTCTATTTCCATGACCATTAATTCTACGGCAGCAATTCTGTTGGCATTTCTGGTGGCAGCAGCAGAAAATCAGGGGATCAACCGCAACCAGCTCAGAGGCACCGTCCAAAATGACATCCTGAAAGAATATATTGCACGGGGTACTTACATCTATCCTCCCAAACCCAGCATGCGGATAATTACCGATCTCTTTGAATTCTGCTCAAAAGAAATGCCCAGATGGAATACCATTTCCATTTCCGGTTACCATATTCGCGAAGCTGGATCTACAGCCGTTCAGGAAATTGCCTTTACATTAGCCAACGGAATAGCCTATGTTCAATCCGCAATTGATAAAGGACTGGATGTGAATCATTTCGGGAAACGTCTGAGTTTCTTTTTTAATTGTCATAATAACTTTTTTGAAGAAGTAGCTAAATTCCGGGCAGCCAGACGCATGTGGGCAAAAATAATGAAAGAACGGTTTCATGCCACGGACCCAAAAGCAATGATGTGTAGATTCCACACCCAGACTGCAGGTTCCACTTTACAAGCACAACAAATTGATAATAATGTCGTGCGAACCACCCTTCAGGCTACAGCAGCAATATTGGGAGGGACCCAATCATTGCACACCAACTCTCGGGATGAAGCCTTGTCTCTCCCCACTGAAAAATCAGCTCAATTGGCACTGCGAACGCAGCAAATTATCGCCCATGAATCCGGTATTCCAGATGTATCTGACCCTTTAGCGGGCAGTTTTTATGTTGAAGAATTAACCGATAAACTGGAATCAAATGCCTTAGAACTCATTGCTGAAATTGATGACTTAGGAGGAGCCATACCTGCCATTGAAAATGAATTTCAACAAAATGAAATTGCCAAATCTGCTTTTGATTATCAGAAAGCCATTGATGAAGGTAATAAGATAATCGTGGGTGTGAATAAATTCCAGTCAAAGGAAACTGATATTCCTGAGACACAGCAAATTGATCAGAAAGCTGTGCAGCAGCAATTAGACCGCTTACAATTTGTTAAAAATAACCGTGACAACCAAAAGGTAGAATCTATCCTGAGAGCATTGAATGAAACAGCGTCTACAGATAATAATTTAATACCAGTAATTATTGATGCTGTCAAAGCGGAAATATCATTAGGCGAAATTTCAGATATACTGCGAGAGGTATTCGGAGAGTTTTCATAATTCAAATTAGTTAGAAGAAAACTATTGTTTTCACATTTCTTATCTTTCATCAGTGCCGTCCAAAACGATTTAGAAAGAACATAATTATTTAGTTGTCCTTGAGAGATTAGGAAAGTATTTTTCACTTTTCTAAAAACTAACCCTCTAACACTTACCACATTAGCCCCATTTAATATGATTTGGGTGGTGAATCCAAATTAAAAATTACTTACCCCGTCATTTATGGCGGGGATTAACCTTAAAAAATACTGGGCTTTAGCCCAAAATAAAACTTCAGTATCAGTTTGGGGATAAATCCCCTTGGGGTTGATACTTTTAAACCCCAACATAAATGACGGGGTAAATATTCATTGTAAAACAATCGTTTTGGACAAGTGTGATCTCTCATAGGTTATCTCAATAATATATTTTTTCTCCTTTCTTTTCCTCCCTAATTTATCCCTTCATGGACAAACGCATACTTGAACTCAGGCAGAAAATAGACACACTCGATGAAGAAATTATCCAACTTTTAAAAAAGCGTATGGGGATTTCTAAAGAAGTTGGCAAACTCAAGGAGAAATTAGATATTCCCGTGGAAGATATGGGAAGAGAACAGGAAATTATTGATAGGCTCACACAACAGGCTGGCAGAAACTTATCCGAAGAGCAGCTCATTCGTATTTTCACAGCAGTGTTTAAATCTTCGAAACAAATCCAGCGTTGAGTCACCAATACTCTCATTCGTCTGCCAATAGAAAATATCTATGGTGGGCATTTTGGATAAATTTCGTATTCCTCATTGTTGAAGTAATAGGAGGTTTTTATACCGGCAGTTTGGCATTGCTTTCTGATGCGGGGCACATGCTTACCGATGTGGGTGCTTTGGGTTTAGCCATTATTGTTTCCCGATTGGCAGACCGACCTCCGGATGAGCGCCGTACCTACGGTTATCTCAAAACTGAAATTCTGGGTGCCTTTATAAACGGTGCCACCTTGGTTGCAATTTGCGGATTCATTTTGTGGGAAGCTTTTCAGCGGATTCAACACCCCCAACCCATTTTGGCAATACCCATGCTCATTGTTGCAACGCTTGGATTGTTAGCAAACCTCATCAGTGCACAAATTCTGCGTAGAAACAAATCAAATGATATCAACCTGAAAGCTGCTTACCTCCATCTCATTTTTGATGCACTTGGATCGGTAGGTGCAATTGTTTCTGGGCTGCTGATTTGGTTATGGGGAGTGTATTGGATTGACACAATCGCCAGTCTTATTATTGTTATTCTCATCCTGGCTGGAACATGGAAAATGATTCTTGACAGTGTCAGAATGCTCATTGATTCGGTACCAGAGCATCTCAATTATCAGCAAATTCTGGATGCCCTGAAAAAGCTTGATCATGTGATGGATGTCCATGATTTACATATCTGGTCTATTGGACAGAATGAACCGGCTCTTAGTGCACATCTCATCCTCACTGAAAATTGCACGGATGCCAACCATTGGGATCAGTGTCTAAAATTCACCCGGGAGATGTTGGCAGAAAAATTCCAGATAAAACACACCACCCTGCAGGTGGAACCCCATGATTTTCCTGATGACAAAACGTGTCCTTAAATATATTGTTTATGAAAATAGTTGGTGAAGAATAAAAATCCCCACTTTAATTTTGATCTATAATACTGATGGATATTAACACATTTAAAAGATTAGCTGAAAATTATAAAACCATACCGGTGTATAAGCGGATATTGGCAGACCTCTTGACGCCCATTTCCGCCTACATGAAACTAATGAAAAATTCAGATTATGCCTTTATTTTAGAGTCCGTAGAAAAAGGTGAACAGTACGGAAGATATTCTTTTATTGGGCGAGATCCCCTGATGATATTAAAATCTGAACATGAGAAAACACATATTTGGCAAGATGGAAATTGGCAGGAAGAATCCACATCCTTTCTTTCTGTTTTAAGAAAAACTCAAAAAAAATACAATGTTCCAAAATTATCGGACATTCCACATTTCACTGGCGGTTTAGTGGGATTTATGGGGTACGAAAGCATTACCTGGGTGGAAGATATTCCCATTTATAAGCAGGATGAACTTCAATGCCCGGATGCTCTATTCATGCTGTTTCATGAATTGATTGCCTTTGACCATCTACAAAATCAGATTATTTTATTCAGTAATGTTCAAATCGAAAATGGCATGGATTTAGAACAGGCTTATACTGATGCCAATCTCTGTATTGATGAAATGGGGGAAGATCTCCATACGGATATTGATTACCAAACTCCAGCACGGCTTGAGCAGTCCAAGCTGCACTCTAATTTCACCCAAGCCAAATTTGAGGATGCAGTACAAAAAGCCAAAGAGAACATCAAGGCTGGTGATGTATTTCAACTGGTGTTGAGTCAATGCTTTCGGCGTCAAACATCTGTAGATCCACTCACAATGTACAGGGCATTGCGCAGTATTAATCCCTCCCCTTACATGTTTCATCTCAAATTAAATGATTTTGACATTATCGGTGCATCCCCTGAATTATTGGTAAAGGTAGAAGATGATGAAATTGAGATTCGCCCCATTGCCGGTACACGCCAGCGGGGTGAAAATGCTGAAGCAGATAAATTACTGGCAGATGATCTGCTCAAAGATGAAAAGGAACGGGCGGAACACCTAATGCTGGTTGATTTAGGACGGAATGATGTGGGTCGGGCAGCCGAATTTGATTCGGTGAATGTGAAGGAATTTATGGTAGTGGAATATTACTCCCACGTCATGCATATTGTTTCCGATGTGCGGGGTAAATTACGCGAGGGAAAAGATGTATTTGATGCTCTCTACAGTGGGTTTCCCGCGGGTACTTTAACGGGCGCACCAAAAATTCGTGCAATGGAAATCATTCATGATTTGGAACCATCACGGCGGGGGGTGTATTCCGGTGCCATAGGTTATTTTGATTTTACCGGTGACATGAATACCTGCATAGCCATCCGTACCATGGTGATGAAAGATGGCACTGTGTATTTTCAGTCTGGCGCAGGCATCGTATATGATTCTGACCCCAAAAAAGAATTTGAAGAAACAGTAAACAAAGCCAAGGCCATAAACTCCGCAATTGACCTGGCAGAGAATGGGTTGGTGGATTGAGATTGAAGAGTGAAGATAGAAGATTGAAGAATGACATACAAAAGGGCCAACAGCCAATGGCTAAAGGCTAAGAGCTAATTGATACTCATCATCGACAACTACGATTCTTTTACTTACAACCTGGTGCAGTACATCGGATCGTTAAATCCAGAGTTGGAGGTACACCGGAATGATAAAATCACCCTGGCGGAAATCAGGGAAATGAATCCAGAATGCATTGTTATTTCGCCGGGACCGGGTAAACCGGAGGATGCGGGTTTGTCCATAGACATTGTTAAGGAGTTTGGGGGAAACACACCCATTTTTGGTATCTGCCTGGGACATCAGGCAATCACCGTAGCATTTGGCGGCAAAGTGGATAGAGCCAATGAAATTGTTCATGGGAAAACCTCCAAAATTACTCACAGCGGTTCAGCTATTTTTCGAGACATCCCAGAAACATTTGAAGCCACACGCTATCATTCACTGGTGGCGCTAAAAGAGTCATTCCCTGCTGAACTTAAAATTACTGCCAATACCGACAATGGACTTATCATGGCGCTGGAACATAAAGAGGACCCCATTTACGGTGTGCAGTTTCACCCGGAGTCCATTGTCACAGAACACGGTATGAAAATGGTGAAAAATTTTTTAAACACCACAAAGAACACTAAGAGAACATAAAAGTTTAATAAACTCTGTGTCTCCGTGGTTAAAGGAGATTAGATGAAACAGACAATTGAAAAATTACTCGGTAACCAGAGCCTCACTCAGGAGGAATCCCGGGATGTGATGTTTAGGATCATGTCCGGGGAATATGATGATGCCCAGATTGCCGGGTTCCTCATTGCACTCCGGGCAAAGGGGGAACGATCAGCTGAAATAGCCGGTTTTGCCCAGGCCATGCGGGACAAAATGACTAAAATTGAATCTGTAGATGACGCCATTGATATGTGCGGTACCGGCGGTGATGCCAGCGGGACATTCAATATATCCACGGCCGCTTCCTTTGTAGTTGCTGGCGCAGGAGTACCGGTAGCCAAACACGGCAACCGCTCAATGACCTCCAAATCGGGGTCGGCAGATGTGCTTACGGCATTGGGAGTAGATATCACCCTGCCCCCAGAAAAAGTGTCAGAATGTATTAAAACTATAGGCATTGGTTTCATGTTTGCACCCTCACTGCACCCGGCCATGAAATATGCCATGGGTGCCCGGAAAGCGTTGGGTACCCGGACGGTCTTTAATATTCTGGGTCCCCTTTGTAATCCGGCCGGGGTTGACCGCCAGCTTATGGGAATATTTGAAGGCAGCCTCACCGATAAGGTGGCAAAGGTGCTGCAGAAACTGGGTTCCAAACACGCCATGGTGGTTCACGGCTATGAGGGTCTGGATGAAGTTTCAACCACCGCATCCACAAAGATCAGTCACCTGAAAATGGATAATACCATTGAATCCACAGCCATTTCGCCCTCAGATTTTGGTTTTGAAAAGGCAACCCTGGATGATTTGAAAGGCGGTGAACCGGAAGAAAATGCCGTCATCATAAAAAATATCCTGGATGGAACAGACAAGGGTAAAAAAGCGGATATTGTAATTCTGAATGCGGCGGCGGGAATTTTAATAGGTAGCAAAGCAGAGAACTGGGAAGACGGCATTCAAATGGCCAGGGAAGCTGTAAATTCCGGGGCCGCCCTGGATAAACTCAATCAGCTGGCAGCAGTAAAATGAACATCCTGGAAAAAATCATTCTGCACAAGCAGGAGGAGGTAAAGGAGCGCAGCAGGGTAACCCCCATTGAGCGCATTAAAGGCTCACAGCGATTATATGCCATTCGTGATTTCAAGTCAGCCCTTGCCCGAGACGGTGTGCAGATTATTGCTGAGATCAAGCGCAGTTCTCCATCTGCAGGTGATATTTTAGCAGATGCAGACCCGGCGGCAGTTGCCAAAGCTTATGAGCAGAATGGCGCTGCAGCTATATCAGTCCTCACCGATCAGGAATTTTTCGGCGGCCAGTTGGAATTTATTCAGCAGGTGAAGGCCGTCACTGAATTACCTATTCTCAGGAAGGATTTCATCATTTCAGAATACCAGGTCTGGGAGTCGTTCCAGGCAGGAGCCGATGCCATACTCCTCATTGCGGATGCTATTGATATTGAACTGCTGTCTAAATTATACAACCTTGCTCATGAATTGGGACTGCATGTATTGGTGGAAACTCATAATCCTGATTATCTAGAGCCAATTACAAATCTAAATCCTGAAATAGTGGGTATCAATTGCCGCAATCTCAAAACCATGGAGACGAATGTGGAATGGTTTGAGGAAGCATTTTCCCAATTACCGAAAGACTGTATAAAAGTAGCCGAAAGCGGAATTAATTCACCGCTCGATCTTGCAAATATTTCTCAACTCGGTTATGATGCTGCACTGGTTGGAACCAGCCTAATGAAATCGGGCACACCGGGTTCTGCACTGGCTGCTCTTTTAAAAAGAGCCCCTGTATAATTAAGTAAAAATTACCACAATAAAAAACCCGCTGATAAATACCAGCGGGTTTTTACAGTCAGTTAACATCCAAACATTTTTTTATTTCATAAGCACCATTTTCTTGGTAATGGATACACCCTCTCCATTTAGGGAGTAAATATACATACCGGAAGAAACTGCATGACCATTGCTGTCCATACCGTTCCAGGTAATGCTGTGATATCCCTGCTCCAGGTTTCCATCTACCAATGTGCTCACCAACCGTCCTGTCATATCATAGATATTCAGGCTCACAACACCTTCAGTCGGTATACTGAAAGACAGAGTAGTTGTGGGGTTAAACGGATTTGGATATGCATCACTGAGGTTGTATTCCTCAGGCGCAGGTAATGCTTCACGGCTTAAACCAAAGGTGTTAAATCCATCACCGAATACCATATCCGGTGTAAACTCAATGCTCTCAGTGTACTCCACAACTTCATCATGTGTTGAATCATAGTACTTAAAGGTCATCTCTTCACCATCAGCTACATTACTGTAAACCTGGATGATATAAAAATAACGATCATTAAAAGGGAAGTACATTCTTTCAGCTATACCTCTGCACTCATCATCTACAAATACGCCCACAACATCACCATTAAAATCAATGCGGCTGTCTATACTGGTATGTATAGTGCCAATAAACTCATAATCTCCGTATTGGAAATCCCAATCAGATATCTTTTCAGAAAGAACAACTTCCTGTTTATTCTCATCTAATCTTGCTAGACCATCAAATTCAGGATAGATGAGTTCACCAGGGCCAGTCATCTTTAAGGTATATCCATTGCCGGGCTGCAAAGTTGAGAGACCACCAAGCCATTGACCATAAGCAGGATAGTACGTAGCAGTACCAGATGACTGACTTCCAATAAAGATTGCCAGATCTTCAATGCTTGCCAATGCGCTAACAAGATCACCCGAATTCTGTGGTAGATAACCAATCCAGTTCCAACCAGATATCAAGCTGATGGGTGTAGAAGCTACGTCTACAGGTACACCTGTAATAGTAAGTGTCGCAGTTTCTGCCATTTTCAGCGTATACATTTGAGTTGGTTCTAAAGTTGAAAGACCACCAAGCCATTGACCATAAGCAGGATAGTACGTAGCAGTACCAGATGACTGACTTCCAATAAAGATTGCAGCATCACCCAAAGATTCTAATATACTTGCGGTAGAATTATCTTCAACATCCACATTAAAGGATATCCAGTTCCAACCGGAGATGAGATCAATACTAAGATCAACAGTCGTTTGTATATTCAGCTCCCATGGAGTAACAACATCACCTATAATATCATTGATAACAAATTCATAAGTTTCAGAAATATCCAAAACTTCATCAGAGGATGCATCATAATATTGAAAATGAAGTAAATCTCCAGCATCATTACTTCTTAGCTGTACTTCATAAACAGTAGTGCCTTCATAAGGACCAAATGGCGGAGTAAGCTGCAAGCCTACACC
>JYMV01018471.1_pt1 | contig 16936 bp, 17 predicted proteins | sample 338911 | NCBI WGS metagenome assembly JYMV01 (sample SAMN03354496, study PRJNA234377) | hydrothermal vent metagenome | biome: Deep sea; feature: Hydrothermal plumes at the Eastern Lau Spreading Center, Western Pacific Ocean; material: Seawater | place: Tonga | collected 2009 | depth 2000 m m
CATCACTGCTTGTCATTGTGCTAATTAGCTTTTCCGGGGGTGTCACACACTGGCATTTTAGGGTTGGTTTTAGCTTTTTAGCCTTTCAAATAAACCAATTTCTTAATTCTTTTCTATTTTTTTGAAATACAGGCTGAGCAACCTGTACTCATACCACCTATTCTTTTTCTAAATATTAATTTATCATTTTTTAAAAATAGTTAGCGATAGGTATAAGTTGCAACAATTGTCTATGTTTATTTATCAAACAAATTCTTTGCTAAGAATAAATATTGCAATAACTATAATACTTACTGCGAATACCTTTTGAAGTCTTGGCCCAGCAATTTTTCTAGCCACAAAGTTGCTTATAAATAAACCCAACACCCCTCCTGCAACAAATAAGATAGTCACTTTGAGTGACATGTCATGATTGGCGAGAACGTGCGTAACACCCCCGGAAAAGCTAATTAGCACAATGACAAGCAGTGATGTTCCAACAGCGCGATGAATCGGCATCCCACTAAACATTACCAACGCCGGAACGATCACAATTCCACCTCCTACGCCAAACATACCTGACAGGAAACCAGTACCCAGTCCTACTAGTGTCAGTAGCAGGACACATCTAGACGTGAGCTTCAGCTTTCCGTTTTCTTCACGCTGACATGTTGACGGTCCTTCTCCAGGTGCATTCTTTATTTTATTAGACGATTCTAGCCATATTCTCCATGCGATAAATAACATCAATGCCGGAAACAGCATCATCAAAACTGTTTCTGAAATTTTTCCTGCTAACCAGATACCAAGGGGGGCACCGATCACTCCAGAAAATGCAAACAAAAAGCCGGTTCCAAACTCTACTTCTCCAGCCCGTACTCGTTGAACAAGGCCAATTAAAGCCGTTGCTCCTACCACTGTCAAAGAAATTCCAAAGGCGTCTCGTGGAGAAATAGACAAACCATAAACTAGTAATGGTATTGCCAACAAAGAACCACCACCGCCTGTTAGACCAAGGGCAAAACCTACTAACGCGCCAAATAATATGCTAAGCGAAGACAACATTTAATTTCCTATTTGGTTGACTGATGCGGCAATAGATCGTTTTGTAGTAACCCATGCTTGGTAACCACCTATTAGATCAAAAACGTTGCCCCGTCCCTCCTTCTCCAATAGACTTGCTGCAATCATAGACCGGTAACCACCCTGGCAGTGTACAATCACATGGCCCGATTCTGGTATCTCTACAATACGATCGGCCAGACTATTGAGTGGAATGTTGATACTGTCCTTAATGTGCCCGCCTTCCCATTCCTTCTCACTGCGAATATCAACAATTGTAGTTTCACCTTTCAGTTCGTCTATGGTGGCGGCAGAGATTCGTTGTGTTGTTGAAATCAGATTTGTATGTTCTTTTAGAGATTCCATCCCATTTTCAAGGTAACCTTTAACATTATGAAAACCAATTCGTCCCAAGCGCACAACTACTTCCTCGACACGATTAACTTCAGCAACTATTATAATTGGAACATCCTTGTTTAATAGAGTGCCGGCCCAAGTAGCGAACCTACCATCTATGCCGATGTTCAGAGAGCCACGTAAATGTGCGCCAGCAAAATCCGCTGCCTCATGAACGTCGATAACCTGAACTCCAGATTTTTGTAGAGAATGAACTGTGTTTACATCGAGACTTTTCATCGATTTTTTCACGACTTCGTCAAGGTTTGGACGTTTCTTCTGATTTAAAACAGCGTCATAGCCGAAGTAAGCTGGAGCCTCCGGTTGATCTGCTGTAATCATTGTAATGAAATCCTCCTTAGTCATCGGTTGTAAGGCATAGTTGTGTAGTCTTTGTTTTCCAAGAGTAGATACAGTTTCGTTACTCAATCCCTTGCCGCACAGCGAACCTGCTCCGTGTGCTGGATAAACAAGCGTTTCATCAGGTAATTTTAGAATTTTATTTTGCAACGATTCATATAGCATTCCCGCCAATTCATAAGCTGTCACACCAATCGAGGCAAACAAATCGGGGCGGCCAACATCCCCAAGAAATAAAGTGTCACCGGTAAAAATAGCGTATGGATTATTAGGGTCTACTATTTTATCAAATGCGAGTACCGTGATTCCTTCTGGGGTGTGACCGGGTGTTTCCATTGCCTGTAGCCGAGTATCACCCAGTTCAATGACACTTCCATCGCCAAGCGATTCAAAGTTAAACTCTGCTTTAGCACGTGCTCCAAGGTAAATATTGGAATCCACCCTGTCCCTAAGTTCAAGATGTCCAGGAATGAAATCGGCGTGAAAGTGAGTCAAGATTACATGCTTGATTTCGAAACCATGATTCTTGGCATCGTTGATATATATATCAACATCACGCCGGGGATCTATGATGGCAGCAACCTTAGTTCTTTGATCAGCCACCATGTATGATGCATGCGACAAACATTCGAGGTAATAGCGCTGAATAAACATTGTTTTACTCCTATTATTGAATTTTCCTAAATCAAGATGTGATAAACGAGGTCTCGACTTTATTTTCTCTATAAGACTGAATGATACTGAACTATTTATAGTGCAGTAATTGTCGCGAGCTCTATAAACCGTTTTACATATTCAGTGTTAGGGACTTTGAATTTTAGCCCCAATTCATAATAACCATTATTTGCTACCACCATATCATCCCTATATATTGAACGTTTAACTTCACAGGTCATCGTCTGGGTATCCAATTTTCCAAGCTTGGGAAGGTTCAAATCAACCGATGCCCCCACTTCAAATTGCACCTTCGATTTAATACACAGACCTCCACCTGAAATATCTTTAATCGTAATTGTGGCAGGAATTGTCTTATCAGATTCTTTAATAACGGTATAGCTCCCCCGCTTTAAAACCACGCTTGCCAACTGTCTGATCCCTACACGAAAATCTTTTCTATTTTCCTTGGCTTGTGTTAGCATCAAGTCTTCCACTTACTATTTTTTCATTCCTATCTGTTTATAAATATTTTTATTTGCCTATAAGGTTTGTCACTTTCCATTTCTTCTATGCTTTATTCCAAGGCATTTTGGCCAGCATCATTCCCATTGCACAGGTATCGATTATTCCTGAAAACACAAGTCCCGCGCCTACAAATGCTGAGAGACTAATAAATGCAGGGTGTATCATCCAACCAAGCACCGCCCCCACAAACACAATGGTCCCGGCAACAATTCGAATTTGCCTCTCAAGTGAAAAAATTTTTTTACCACGAACCACTGGCAATCCTTCCTCTTGCCATGCTTTCGTACCTCCCTCGACATTCACTACATGATGGTGGTCAATCATATTAAACTTCTCGCATGCCTTTTTCGCGCGGTTCCCAGATTGACAAATAATGTAGAGTGGAGTTTCTTTGGAACCTTTTTTTGACTCTACTATCGTTTTTGGATCAAGTGAATTGAGTGGTATGTTTTGAGCTGAAATTACATGGCACTCTCGATACTCTGCTGGCGTGCGAACATCAATCAACTGAACCGTTTGCCCATTTTTTATTAAATTTCCCAAGCTTTTAGGGGTTGTAGTTGAAATATTTTTATCCATTGAGTTCTCCTTTATATCTAAAAATCGAGATTTAACGATATATTTTGCGTAAAAAAAATTTATCCAAATCTACTTTGAATGCAGGCCATGATGTCTTTTAAATGGGGTTCTCCGATTTCGTAATAGTTACGCCTTCCATCCCGCTGGCTTGTAAGCAATCCACAATGCTGCATCAACCGAAGATGTTCCGAAGCCATGTGGCTTGGAATCTCGCAAGCTTCAGCCAGTTCACCGACCGTATAACTGCCCTGAAGTAACATCTGAACTATCCGCAATCGGTGTGGGTGAGCAAGCGTCCTAAGACACTCTGCAGCCTGACCTAAGGCCTCAAGGCCAATGAGTTTTGGTTTTTTGTTTTTCTTAACATTAAGCATTTGCGATCCCCTTAATAGTCATAATATCGCAATATAACGATATGTCAATAGAAAATAAAAGTTATTTATAAAAATATCTCCTAGTCCCCGCAGTGAAACACTCTAGGAAGTGCCTTGAGCTATTTTGTTTCAAGGTGTTACGAAACTTTCCCTTTAGATATTAAACAATTATATCGATAAGAAAACATGAAGATATAAACCATTAAGGAGTTGATAATGTTGTTTAAATTAGAGTCAAAACCGAAGCATTCAAATTGTCCTCGTTGTCAATCAACTGACACATTCCTGTCTATATATAACGATTCTAGGTACTGTGTTAACTGTAACAAAAAATATGATAGGGCAGATGAAGTTCGTTTGAGAGAACAAAAAATGGACGAAGCTCACTGGGCTGTGTAACCATGTTTCATTATGGATGTGGATAAGGCTATAAAATTAATTTTAACTCTCTTCACTGTGTGGGTAATACTGCACAGTTTTATGAAGTTCTTGCCTCAATATGCTACGCAACTCCCACTTTCTGTTTATACATTTTTGTATGAGCTAACACAGACTTAACCAAATCACACACCTTCTATATTGATTCGGTTATAGATAATCGATAATTTGTGGGGGGAGGAAGTGGCCACATAAATGGAGCGTTGTAGCAGTAACTTTCCCAAGACGACTGCCATTGTGATAGATTTGTGAGATTAGATACAATGCCCTTAGTATGAGTTTTAAATCACTAAACTTTTTTATGAGGTCCCAATGTCTGGAATGAAAACTTTGTTTGGTCTAAGCATGCTTATTTTTGGTCTAACCTTTGCGGGATATGCTGTTGCTGATAGTAGTGGGCTTACTAAAATTGATGTAAAAATAGGCATGGGAAAAGAAGCGACTCCGGGTAAGATGGTGAGAGTTCATTATACGGGCTGGCTTTTCGATAAGTCCGCCGCCGATAATAAAGGCGAAAAATTTGACAGCTCCCGTGATCGTCCAGGTAATTTCACTTTTCCATTAGGGGCTGGGCGGGTCATCAAAGGTTGGGATCAAGGCGTGCAGGGCATGAAAGTAGGTGGACAACGGACTTTAATCATTCCCTCATCTATGGGTTATGGAGCACGTGGTGCTGGCAGCATTATTCCACCCAATGCCACTTTGGTTTTTGATGTCGAATTGATAGGGGTTGAATAAATTAAGGGCAGGAATTTTCTTTACGGAAGCATTGAAAGATTCTTTAACTGGCAGTAATTAATGTGGCTGAATCTGCATAAACTTGCTCTGCAGAATTAACTGTATAACCATTAGCGCGAACTTCATCGCAAAGCTCTGCACTATCAACAGCACGCCAAATCCCCTTTTTTAATTGAGACTCGATAAACTTAAGTCCGAAATGGTAAGTAAATGGATAAAAAAACCATTTTTTAATCAAGCTAGTAAATTTTCCCTCATCATGTAGAACCAATTTAATGCTATGCGCGATAATGCGTTTCGCAGAATATTCCGTTGATGGTTCAACCAAAATAAGGGTCCCTCCCTTCCTAAGCAAGCGACGAAATTCTTTAAAAATAAATTTTCTTTTTCCAATATCAATTGTGTACAAAGAAAAATGGGCAACAATTGTATCCACAGATTTATTACGCATGGGAAGCGGTTTAGATATATCAGACAAAACAAAATAAGCTCTATTTAATAGATTTTTAAATCTTCTTTTAATTCGGGCATTGCTAACCCCTGACATTAATAAATCAACACCAATATAAGTGCTTCTATTACTCAAATTAATATAATTTAAAAAAACACCCGATCCGCATCCGGCATCGAGTAATACATAATCTTTGCCAGCATGAATAGACTTGGCTAACCTTTTAAACGAATCCGAATAAGCTTGCGGTAGTAACAGGTCATACAAATGGGTTTTAAACCCAACCTGCCAATAAAAACGCGAATAAATTGTTTTCATGAATCACCACAATATAATTAATAAAGACAATTTATACCCAAAATGACTCGGTTACCAAAGATTCATATATGCCGCAACATTCATTATTCAAATTTTTATCGAATCCTTGACAGGAGAACGTTCGTTCTCTAATATAAAGAGAACCATCATACTCCTTATATATTATGGCTATCAAAGACTCTGACTATCTATCGAAGCTTCAAAACTATTATGCAAAGCACCACGGTTTTCCTTCGTATGCGCGGCTATGTAATGTTCTGGGGCTTGCGGCAAAATCAGCTGTTAATAAGGTATTGTTGCGGCTTGCTGAGCAGGGGTATCTGAAACGAACCGTGGATGAGGTGTGGGTTCCGGCTGAAAGCTTCTTCGAGAGAAAACTCTCTGACACGCCAGTTGTGGCAGGCCTTCCAACCTTCGTATCTAATGTAACTGCTGATCCGTTCATGATTGACCAGTTTCTTGTTAATAAACCATCAAAGACAATTTTGGTTCCTGTTCAGGGAGACTCCATGATAAATGCCGGGATAAATGACGGGGACGTGGTTGTGGTTGAGATTGGTTCTACAGCAAACACCGGAGATATTGTTGTTGCTGCTATAGACGATGAATTTACAGTCAAAACCCTTGGCAAAAAACGAGGGAAAGCAGTTTTATTACCAGCGAATGATTCTTATCCCGTCATCCGACCTGAGGGAAGTCTTGAAATTGTAGGGGTGGTTGTCGGTCTGATTCGAAAATATGGGAAATAAAGTGAGCATTCTTTCTTCAATAGGCCTCAAGCCTGAGTCACCCTCTAGCGAGTGGCCTGTTTTTGCTTCTACCATCTCGGCCGGTTTCCCATCCCCAGCGGACGACTACATAGAGAACCGTATCGATCTTAACGAATATCTTGTTCAGCATAAGGAGGCGACATTTTTTTTAAGAGTCCAAGGCGATTCTATGGCATTCTAAACAACGACCTGCTAGTTGTAGACCGTTCTTTGCCGGTGGAGGATGGCAAGATTGTGATCGCGGCCGTTGGTGGTGAGTTCACGGTCAAGCAACTGGTTCATAGTCAGAAGGGTTGCATTTTAAAAGCCGCCAATCCTGCGTACCAAGATATCATTGTCGACTCTGAGAATGATTTGGAAGTTTGGGGGGTCGTCCGTTGGGCGATTCATAAGTTATGGCCGTAGCAAATCGAAGTATTGCGCTGATTGATTGCAACAATTTCTATGTGTCTTGTGAACGTGTTTTTAATCCTGCGTTAAAAAGAAAACCGGTCATTGTTCTCTCCAACAACGATGGATGCGTCATTGCAAGGTCACAGGAAGTAAAGGATTTGGGGATCAAGATGGGTGTGCCGTGGTTCAAAGTTCAAAACTTGGCTAGGCACCACAAGATTATTGTGTTTTCAAGCAACTACACGCTCTACGCTGATATGTCAAATCGGGTGATGAAAATCATTTCTGAATTCGCTCCCAATCAGGAGGTTTATTCGATCGACGAGTGCTTTCTTGATCTGACTGGATTCAAACATTTGGGGCTTGCCGACTATGGCCAGCGTATTCGATCCACGATCAATAGATTAGTGGGCTTGCCGGTATGTGTTGGAGTCGGAGCCTCAAAGACGCTTGCAAAGCTTGCTAATCATATAGCTAAGAAGTATTTTGTTTTTGATGGTGTCTGTAATCTTAATGAGATAACACAGGGTACTTTAGATTCGCTGTTTTCTAAAATCGAGGTTGGGAAGGTGTGGGGTGTTGGTAAGTGTATCGAAAAGAAACTAGCCAAACTTGGTGTCAATACAGTCTTCGATCTTAAACAATCATCACCTCAAGCGCTACGCAAACAATTTTCTGTTCTGATGGAACGAACGATTAGAGAACTGAATGGAGAGTCTTGCATTCCTTTAGAAGAAATCGCGCCCTCTAAAAAACAATTGGTATGCTCGCGTGGATTTGGTATCCCAGTATCTTCGTTGAGCAAACTTAGCGAGGCGGTAATTACGTATACCACGCGGGTTGCTGAGAAATTACGACGTCAAAGGTCGGTAACGGCAATGGTTTACGTCTTTATCCAAACTAATCCATTCAAAAAGAAAGACCGACAATATAACCCGGGACGCCTTGTTCCTTTAACTAATCCTACCGATGATACACGGATACTGATTAGAGCGGTACTCACTGGGTTGAAGAGTATTTATAAACCTGGTTTTTCTTACAAAAAGGCGGGTGTCTTACTTGATGATTTATTACCTTTCAATCAACATCAAAAGAGTTTGTTTGATGATAAAGAAGCTCAGGCACACTCAGAATTTCTCATGCAAGCCATAGATGGAATCAATAACACGATGGGTTCTGGTACGATCAAATTTCTTGGGGAAGGATTGGAAAAGCAATGGAGAGCGAAAGCAGAAAAAAAGACACGATGTTATACAACTTGATGAAATACCGGTGGCGTACTGCAGGTTTTCAAATTAACTGTTATGTTTATTACTATTGTTGGTAGTATAAATTAGGTTATGTTTTGACACCCATCCCCCAGAACAATTCCAATATCCTGGAAATTTTTTTGAGTTCTTCTGAGCAACTTAATGTGTTAGATAGAGTGCTTAGTGCCTTTATGGTTTTTGACCTAGAGTGTCTCGAAACATTGAGGAGTGGTTTTTTTTTAACGAGAGTTAGTTTTTTTTTATTTTTCTCGCCAGTGTATTTATAAACGCAGTATAAAAATCCCTTTCCCTCTGAGTAAATTGATTTTCCTTTGGATATTGGAGGCGAAGCATTGAAGTGCAGTTGGATTTTTTTTTCTGTCAAATTCTGATCGGGTTGATGCAACCATTGTTGATCAAATTCAACAAAATCCACTCTTTTCCAAATTAATTGGGCGATCTTTCCGGTAGTGCGAATCTTAAGACTGCCAATTCTGTGAATAGATCTTATTTTGTCTTCTTCTCGTTCTATTGTTTTTGATATTTTGGTAGTTAGAGAATTAATTTTTTATGGCCTTGATATTTTTTTGGTAATCAAATTAAGTATCAAAAATGCAGAACCGCGCTATTCTTACAACTCAAACAAATTCCCAGGATACCCTTTGATTATTCCCACATCATATATAACGTAATGGTAGCTATAAAGGCACCTATAATTATTCTTGCCCAAAACCCCACTCCCATTTGACCTATATTCCTTTAACAATATTGTTGGCACTTTGGTTGTGAGGAGTGGTCCTTTTTTTTCGTCATAATATATTTCATGTCAAATTTTCCGAGAGTTGCGACTTTCATGCAAGAGTTGGTAGGTCCTTCGCAACGCATATAGCAGCCAAAAATATAATCGCAACTTAGGTATAACCAATGTGAAAGTTCGTTTTTTTTTTTCACTGTGGTTTTCGCCGGTTACTCTGTAATTAACGCCCCCAATAGGACCTTCCGGTTTAATTAAAATAGTGCTACAAGAGCTTAAATTAAAAATCGAAACAACCAAGCCTAGAAAAATAATTTTTTTTCTCATTTTTCAACGAACTCCTTTGTCGTTAGAGAACAGTGTGTAAGACACCTTATATTATCGTTTTTAGGATTTTTTTGGACCTTAGGAGATGTTTTGTTGTGCGATTTATTTTATTAGTTCTTGATTAATGTAGAAAACAACAAACATTTTAACTGTTAATAAAGCTTAACTCAATAGGTATCATTAGATTTTTGTCTGCACACTAGTCCGCACTTTCCTAATAAAACCGATAAATCAATAGAATACCTTATTGTTGCGAAATGGCCTCTTAGACCTTCTATTGATCCCCTGTTACGACTGGCGTAAGATAGTTTTTCTGTTTGGTTTTTTAAAATTTTTCCTATGAATATGGATTATCGTGTAATTGTTATCGTGGGGTTCCATTTTTTGTTTACCATAGTCTCATCGCTTTCAGCCGAAACCATTAAAGGTACAGTTGTTAAGGTAGTTGATGGGGATACAGTTACTATGGTTGATGACAAAGGTTTTAAGCATCGAATTCGATTGGCAGGAATAGATGCTCCAGAACAAGGGGATCAGCCTTATGGTAAGGAATCTACTAAGGGTCTAAGATGGCTCATTCATGATAAGGGAATTACCGTCGAATACTCTAAACATGATCGTTATGGAAGAATTGTCGGGAAGGTACTGGTTGGCTCGAAAGGAAATACATTTTGCTTGTCAATTGAGTGCGCCCGAACGTTGGATGTTGGTTTAGAGCAAATTAAAGCGGGGATGGCATGGCACTATAAACGTTATCAGAACGAGCAATCTAAGGAAGACAGAAAGTCTTATTCTAGTGCTGAACGGGTAGCTAAAAAAAAGCAAGTGGGTTTGTGGAGTGATAAAAATCCAATACAACCGTGGAAATGGAGAAGGGACAATCGTTTAGAAGCTCTTCAGAAGGCATTTGTGGAGAAAGGAATCAAGAAAAAAAAATATGCTCAAGAAATTGGGATTGATATCGAGCAACTGAAAAGTTTTTTAGATGAGGCCATTAAGAACGAAGATAAAGCGATTAAGAAAGCATTTGAAGCTAGTGGACTTGAGGAAGAAGAGTTTGCCACGGAATTCAAGGTTTCTCCAGAAAGACTCAAGAGTATCCTGAATCCTAAATAAGGAAATGAATAAAAAGAGTGTGATAAGTGCGAATTTTCTATAAATCTAAAATTATTTTCTTATTACTTTTTCTTTTTGTGGCCAGTTGCGCTGGTCCCAATACCCAAATCTGCCATCCCAGAAGTAGCCTGAGTTGTTTAAATGCCATGGAAGTTTGGGGGCAATCAATAAATAGAGTGGTTGTTGCAAACTTTCCTGATGAACTAGGATTTTATAAACCCGTTCTGCATAAGGCGAATTTTTCAAATGCTTGGGTGAACACGGGTGGGGAGATTAACATTACCTTTAACCTTTTAAGAAACTTAGGTGAGACGGGAAGAATATGCGTTATATCTCATGAACTGGCCCACTTGAAAAGTAATCATTATTTTTCCAAGGTAGGGATATCAACATTTACTTCTGCTGTAATGTCCGCAGCAGGCACATTTGTGCCTGGATTGGGTTATTTAGATCATCTCGTTAACCCTGCGATAACAAATTCTTTCGGTCGCCAATTCGAACTAAGTGCTGACGAATTGGCAGTTGAATACATTAAGAAAACTGGATTGACCAAAGCTGATTATGTGAAGTTTCTTTATTGGATGAAGGAAAACCTTGATGGTTCGGATCGTTCTGCAACAGCCTCCATTTTCTCAACTCACCCTGCGACGCAAGAAAGAATAAATGAACTCATAGGGGACTAGGGGCAACGTTCATTTATTTCTGTGATGCTGGTTTTATCGTCAAAAACCTTTAGTGTTTAGGTGCAACTTCAAATACATACCCTTGATGAGGGTAAGTTTTATTGTGTTTACCGTTGGGAATGTACGCTTTTTGAGGATAACCAACTGTGTTATCTGGGTAGCCAACCGTAGTCAGATTTTTTCTTAACAAAGTTTAATGTCTAGTGTCAGAAAACAGTTGACAGCAATGCGATTTTCTTCGATCATTCCTTCTTTCAAAACTAAATTTTAATATATCCAAGTAACTTTCATTAATTGGGGTAAAAGCAATGTCGGAACAGCCAGATATCATATACACTAAAGTTGATGAAGCTCCAGAACTTGCGAGCGGATCATTTCTTCCAATTATTCAATCATTCGCAGGGGTAGCTGGCATTAAGATCGGGACAAAGGATATTTCTCTTGCAGGCAGGATTATTGCGCAGTTTCCAGAACGTCTAACGCCAGAACAACAACAACCGGATGACCTTGCTCTTCTAGGTGAGATGGTTATGCAGCCAGATGCGAATATTATCAAGCTACCTAATATCAGTGCATCTAATCCACAGATTCAAGCCGCTGTTACAGAGCTTCAGTCTCAGGGTTACAATTTGCCAGATTACCCGGAAGATCCAAAAACGGACGAGGAAAAAGAAATAAAGGCAAAGTTTGATAAGGTTAAAGGTAGTGCCGTAAACCCGGTTCTTCGACAGGGCAACTCAGATCGTAGAGCAGCGGTTTCAGTGAAAAATTATGCAAAAAGCAACCCGCATAAAATGGGCAAATGGTCCAAAGACTCTAAAACCAATGTTGCTCATATGAATGGTGGTGATTTTTTTTCTAATGAAAAGTCTGCTGTTATTTCTGATCAGGCTGCAGGAAAAGGCAAGATTGAGTTTGTGGATGCAGATGGGAATACCACCTTACTCAAAGACAACATTGCAATGGGTGCAGGCGATTTAGTCGATGCAACGAAGATGAGCCGCACGGCTCTCCGCAGTTTTATTAAGGATTCTATTGCCGAGGCGAAAAAACAGGGTGTTCTTTTATCTCTTCACATGAAGGCTACGATGATGAAAGTTTCCGACCCCATCATTTTTGGTCATGGCGTGACTGTTTTCTTTGACGATGTTTTTACCAAACACGAAAAACTTTTCAAAGAACTCGGTGTTAATGCAAATAACGGCTTGGGTGATGTTCATGCAAAGATCAAGGACTTGCCCGCTGACCAAAAGGCAGAAATTGAAGCAGACATCAAGGCGTGCATAGAAAGCGGTCCTGAACTAGCAATGGTAGATTCGGATAAAGGGATTACAAATTTACATGTTCCCAGTGACATCATTATCGACGCTTCAATGGCTGCTGCGATCCGGACCTCTGGAAAAATGTGGGATCCCGCTGGAAAGGAAGCCGATACCCTGGCTATGATTCCCGACAATAGTTATGCGGGTATTTATCAGTCAGCGATTGATTTTTGTAGGGAGAATGGCGAATTCGATCCCACCACGATGGGAACTGTTCCCAATGTTGGCCTCATGGCACAAAAAGCTGAGGAATATGGATCGCATGACAAAACTTTTGAAATGTCCAGCAATGGTACGGTTCGTGTCCTCGATGGAGCGGGTAACGCTTTGCATGAAATTGTCGTTGAAGAAGGCGATATATTCCGTGCCTGCCAGGTTAAAGATATTCCCATTCAAGATTGGGTTAAGCTGGCTGTTAAGCGAGCTCGATTGTCTGAAACCCCGGTAGTTTTCTGGCTCGATAAAAACCGGGCGCACGATGCTAACATGATTGAAAAAGTAAATACCTATTTAAAGGACCACGACACAAATGGTCTGGATATTTCGATCATGTCTCCTGTCGATGCTATGAATCATTCATTGAAAAGGGCGAAAGAAGGAAAAGACACCATTAGCGCTACGGGAAACGTGTTACGGGATTATTTGACAGACTTGTTCCCGATTCTTGAATTGGGAACCAGTGCAAAAATGTTATCCATTGTTCCTCTGATTCAAGGTGGCGGCCTTTTCGAGACTGGTGCTGGTGGGTCTGCTCCCAAACATGTTCAGCAGTTTGTTAAAGAAGGGCACTTGAGGTGGGAATCTCTAGGTGAATTTCTTGCACTCTCAGAATCTTTCGCGCACTTAAAACAGGTAAAGGGAAATACCAAAGCACAGGTGCTGGCCGAAACTCTGGATAGGGCTACCGGAAAATTGATGGAAAATAAAAAATCTCCTGGTCGTACGGTGGGCGATTTAGATAACGCAGGTACTCATATTTACGAAGTACTATACTGGGCAAAAGAACTGGCAGCTCAAGATGACGATGCGGATCTTAAAGCAAAGTTTGCTCCCGTCGCTGAACAACTTGAAGCTAAACTGGGCACTATTTTTGATGAAATGAATGCGAGCAATGGACAGGCCAAAGACCTTGGCGGTTACTTCCGAACAGACCCGGAAAAAGTCGCACAGGCCATGCGTCGTAGCCCAACTTTTAATTCGATACTTGATAGTTTGAATTAAGATTAGTCTAATTTGCTTCCAAGTTTTTTGGTTTTGATTTAGTAAAAACTTTTAAAGGATCTGGTGATTTTTTGCCAGGTCCTTTTTAATTTTGGTTACTCGAGGTATTTTTCAAACCACTATAGGATAAAGATAAGGTGTTGTCTTAGTGCAAAGAGCAATTGATTGTGGGTAATTATAAAAGTCTTCTAGGAATTGATCAGGGGTTTGATTTTCGATAAGTTTCTCAAAATTTGTTCGTTACATTTTAGACAAATCCAACCTTCTCCCGAGAAGATCCAGAACTCATCTTCTACCCATTCCTTTGCTTCTTCTTCGGTATCACAGTACTCGCCAGTTTGGGAGCACTCAGCAGATATTTTGATTTGGCACTCCACTGCAAACCGGTTATTTTTTTTTACGATCAACTTAAAATCCTTTTGATGATTACCCTTACCCCTAAGGGGTAAGAATAGATTAAGAACTGCTTATCGTAATTTCCAAGTTCGGGTCACAGTAGCCTTTTAAAGCTCTCTCTATTGCCGCTAGAGTCCCTCCAGTTGAGCTTGGGCAACTTCCGCAAGCACCTTGATACTTGATGAAGACATTATTGTCTTCTAACTTGATTACTTCGAGACCCCCTCCATCATTGGCCAGGGCTGGCCGAATGATCTCGTCCATTAAAGACTCGATGATTGATTCTTTTTCATCATTAGGAAGATGAGGAAAAGCTTCGCGATCAATCGTTCCGACGAAAGAAACCTTTTTTTCTTCTTTAGGAGGTTTTTCTCCTGGTGGAAGAAGATTTTCTTTGATCGCGCTTTTCACGTCATCCATGAAGTGCTCCCACGCTTTTTGGGAGAACATGGTGACCGAGACATAACTTTGGCAAAGGAATAACTCTATAGCACCTACCTTAAATAAGGCCTGAGCCAGAGGATTATCTCCCGTATATTCGTCATCGTCCTCTCCTGAAGAAAAAGAAAGAGAACCATTAGCTACGACCGGACCCTCCATTATAAACTTGAGTGCCGCTGGGTTTGGTGTTTCTTCTATCCGTAATATTTCCAAAATAAAGATCCTTAATTAGGAGTGACCTGATATTAGATGCTTGGATTTTAAAATAGGTTTGCAGGTATTGGTGTTAGTACCCCGGGACAACCTAATATAGATTTTTATACAGTATATCCTTTTATAATGGTTTTCTTTCTTTGTTCCTAGAAGGATTTTGATATTCTAATGTGTTTTGATTTGAATTTACAATAGTAATGATTAGCAAATTTTTCACTAAAGAATGACTTTTATGATTTTTAAAACTATTGATTCTTTTGAGAAAGTAAAGCAGTCAATTGAAGATCAACGGAAGTTTTTCGAGACTTTTCGGGAAGTTATTTGGATCCTTAAATGTTCAGATAAAATTATTATAGTTTACGACTTTACTGAGCAAGATGGCCAAAGCCTAAGGGAATACACTACTTAAAGACTTTATATTAAAAGGTCTTCATCTTGTCATCAATTTAAGGTTGGCATTGCACTCTCAGTTAGGGTACTATTGACTTTCGGTTGTTGGTTGAAGCCGTCAGGAGAATTAGTGGTGCTGAATAGAAGAGAGCTTTTCCTTTTAGGTTGAGAGATGCGGGTCTTAATACGATCCTTGTTTGAGTTTAACTTCCTCCCCTCCCTCCATTTTTCTCAACGACAAAAAGTCAATCACATTTATTAAGACGGTGCTTGTTGTCTCGGCCAAGCTTTAATGGTTGTGCATGCTTGTGTCAGTCCCCATTTATTTTTATTTAAAAGGAAACTATGTTAGCAAATTCATCTATTCAATCAACGCAAACAGGCTTTGAAACTTTAAATCTTATTAACCCTATTTGCCAAGCTCTTCATGAGGAAAAATATACTTTACCTACGCCTATACAAGAACAAGCTATCCCTTATCTTGTAAAAGGTAGAGATTTGTTAGGTTGCGCTCAGACGGGAACTGGGAAAACAGCGGCGTTTGCTCTGCCGATTTTGCAGTGGCTAGAGCAGAACCGGGAAAATGTAAGCCCAAAAGGTGTTCGCGCTTTAATACTTGCTCCAACTAGGGAGTTGGCTGTTCAGATTGGTGAGAGTTTTCGAGTTTATGGACGCTATCTAAAAATCAAGCAGGCAGTGATTTACGGTGGTGTGAGACCTGCTATACAAATACGTGCTTTATCGCGCGGTGTGGATATCTTAGTTGCAACGCCTGGAAGGCTTTTAGATCTTTTAAACCAGAGGCAACTACGTTTAGATAAGGTTGGAGTTCTTGTTTTGGATGAAGCCGATCGAATGCTGGATATGGGATTTCTCCCTGATGTAAAAAAAATCTGTTCGGCTATTCCGGCCAATAGACAGACTATGTTGTTTTCGGCAACACTCCCAAGCGAAATCGTTAAGCTCTCTAGAAACTTTTTAGATGATCCTGTGAAAGTTGCAGTCAATCCCCCATCCAGTACCGTTGATAGAATTGAACAGAAGGTATTGTTTGTGGACCGAGAAAATAAATCCGCTTTGCTAGAATCTATTCTTGAAGAAGATAAAAGTATTCAACGGGCGCTTATTTTTGCTCGGACTAAGCATGGGGCTAACCGGATAGCAAAAAGATTGAGCAAGATAAAAATTTCTACAGAGGCAATTCATGGGAACAAGTCACAGCCCGCGCGTTTGCAGGCTTTAGAGAAATTTCGGTCCGGAAGAGCGAGAGTTTTAGTTGCGACAGATATCGCATCGCGCGGATTGGATGTTGACGGAATTACCCATGTTATAAACTACGAGTTGCCAAAGGAAGCAGAGAGTTACGTTCATAGGGTAGGGAGGACAGCCCGGGCGGGTTCAGATGGAATTGCCTTGTCGCTTTGCGATGCAGATGAAAAATCATACTTGCGAAAGATCGAGTTGGAAATCGGTTGTTCTTTAAATGTCGATCAAAACCACCCCTTTCATTCTCAATCCATAGCCAATAAAAAAAGTGGAGATAGAACATCCGGTTCTAAAAATTTTTCCAACGGTAGAGGGAAGAAGGTTAGAAATAGCTTGACTGCGCACTCTAAAGGAAAAAATAAAAGTTTTTCTTTTTCACGAAACCACTCATCAGGAAAGCCTGCAAATAGGAAAAAAATACCAAGAACCAGAGAGTAAGTTGATTGCCGAACTTTGTGTAGGGAGTTGGTGCGACAAGTATTAAGAGAGATTTTTTATTTGAGAAACATGTGGTCCT
>JYMV01033289.1_pt1 | contig 16936 bp, 14 predicted proteins | sample 338911 | NCBI WGS metagenome assembly JYMV01 (sample SAMN03354496, study PRJNA234377) | hydrothermal vent metagenome | biome: Deep sea; feature: Hydrothermal plumes at the Eastern Lau Spreading Center, Western Pacific Ocean; material: Seawater | place: Tonga | collected 2009 | depth 2000 m m
GGAGTCTTTCGGGGAGATCGGGCTCATTGACGGTCTGCCCCGCTCCGCAAACGTCACCGCCGTAGAGCCGCTGACCTGCTACTATTTACCCCGGCCTGTCTTCTTGAACGCGGTAGCGGAGAACCCTGAGATCGCTTTGGCCAATTCTGCGCGCCATGGCGGCCATGGTGTGCAACGCCGATGAGATTGCCCGAACCATCCTCTCTATGTTCGTGAAGGAAAAGTAACCCGAGTCCCGGTTTTCCGGTGTTACCGGGCCGCGATTCCCCAAATTGACAACCTCCAGACCCACTGCTATCGTGATTTCGACCCAAGATTCCACCAGGAGGGTCTAACGATGTTAACGGAAGAGGAAAACGAACGCCTGACACGAGTAGGTCCGGGCACTCCCATGGGGAATCTGATGAGGCGGTATTGGCAACCAATCGCAGCTGCTTCTCAGATGGACGACAACGCCACGCGGTCCGTTCGGCTTCTGGGAGAGAATCTGGTCCTGTACAAAGACCGGAAGGGCCGGTATGGACTCATCGGCGACCAATGCCCACACCGAAAAGTAAACCTGGTCTACGGCATGCCCGACGATGACGGACTGCGCTGCCCGTATCATGGCTGGCTCTTCAACCACGAAGGCCGTTGCCTGGATCAGCCCTATGAACGAAAAGAGGACCCTTTCGAGGCCTTCAAAGACAAAGTAACCACCACCGCTTACCCGGTGCAGGAATTGGGCGGCCTGATATTCGCCTATTTGGGGCCGTTGCCAGTTCCCTTGTTGCCCCGTTGGGACCTGCTGGTTTGGGACAACGTCTACCGGGATATCGGCATGGCGGTCCTGCCATGCAACTATCTGCAGATAATGGAGAACTCGGTGGACCCGGTCCACGCCGAGTGGCTCCACGGCCATTTCGCCAACTACGTTTGGGAAAAGACCGGGCAGCCGGAGAAGGCCCGTCATATCCCCGAGCACCAGCTCATAGGGTTCGATGAATTCGAGCATGGCATTATCAAACGGCGCATATTGGAGGGTCAGACAGAAGAGGACGTAAACTGGAAGTTGGGCCATCCTCTGGTATTCCCCAATCTGCTCAAGGTCGGCGGATTCCAATACCGGGTGCCCATCGACGACTACCAGACTCTGCACATCTGGTACTACACGTACGCGCCACCGGCGGGCACGACAGTGGCGGCCTATGAGCCCATACCTTTCTATCAGGTCCCGGTGCCCGAATTGTCCCCAGGCGGAATGCCGGACTGGAACTACCTGGATTTCACCGCCGGTCAAGACATCGTCATGTGGTACACGCAAGGCGCCATCGCCGACCGTACGGAAGAGACCCTGGGGCGGTCGGACAAGGGTCTCATTCTGTATCGCCAACAACTACTCGACAACGTAGCCAAGGTCGAACGTGGCGAGGACCCAATGAACGTTTTTCGCGACCCCGGTCAGAACGAATATCTCCGGCTACCAACCGAGGAATCTGGGGGAACCAGCCGCATGAGCGCTTTGGGCCAGTTCGGCCGCATGGCTTCCAGCGCTGGGTTAGCCGGTGGAGCATCTAAGTTCAGCCCAGTGCTGGGCCGGGGCGACGGAGCAGTCACCGTCACCGCTGAAGAGGTCCTTTCCGGGGATTAATCATTTGAACCATGAGGTTTTTATAACAACTTCTTAGTGTACGGTCTCGTGATTACCTTTACATTGACGGTATTGTGCGACAATCCCTCTCCAAGATCGTCTTTCCCGCGCAGGCGGGAATCCAGAAGCACGTTAACTGGATCCCGGCCTCCGCCGGGATGACGGACCGGGTCTCAAGTCAGATGCGAGACACTGGACTAGTCGAAGGCCCCGCCACCTTGACTGGTGCGGGGCCTCTTTGTTTCCTATTTAGCCCGAGACCGGCGTTTACCGATCGACGAGATGTTGAGGAGATGACATGACCAGTTCCGGAGGAAGCGCCAACGGCCCGGTATTGAATCTGGGAATCATCGGCCTGGGGGGCGGCGCCAGCCAAATGCTCCCCGCATTCGCGCGTCATTCCCGCGTCAGTGTAACCGCCGCCGCCGACATCGACCAGGACCAGTTGGACAAATTTCGCACGCAATATGAAGGGGAAACTTTTCTCAGCGCGGAGGCCATCTGCCGGAGTCCCAGCGTCGACGTGGTCTACATCGCCACTCCTAACCAGTTCCACTCCGAGCACGCGTTAATCGCTTTGGAGAACAAAAAGCACGTCTACATGGAAAAACCCATGACCCTCACCCTGGAAGAAGCCGACGTCATGATACAAGCGGCGGAACGGAACGGGATGCAGTTGGCCGTGAACGTGAAGCACAGCTTTGAGCCTCGGGTCCGTAAGATTCGTGAGATGGTGGTCAACGAAGAGCTGGGCAAGCTGCGGATGCTCAACTACTGGTATTTCAACGACTGGCTGTACAGCCCCCGGACGGCGGAAGAGTTAACGCCGGAGTTGGGAGGCGGAGTGCCGTGGCGCCAGGGTCCCCACCAGTTCGACATCTTGAGGACGATTGCCGGGGGCTTGGTGCGCACTGTCCGGGCAACCACCGGCGTGTGGGACGAAACCCGCCCGGTACCGGGCTGCTATTCCAGCTTTTTGGAGTTCGAAAACGGGGTCGTCGCCACGGCGGTCTACAGCGGCTACGACCACTTCAGCTCCCGGGAACTTACCTACCGGGTGGACGAGGGCGACGCTTGGCCGGACCCACCGGTCCACGCCAAGGCCCGCACGGCTTTGCGGGAAGCGGGCAGCAAAGAGGCGGAAACGGCTATGAAGAGGGACCGCAGGTTTGGCGGGACCGGCCGGGACCCTGCCGGCGCATCGCCTGGACAACGGCGGCCAACCCCGTGGATCTTGGGTGGACCGCTGGTGGCCAGTTTCGATAAAGGCGACGTGCGTCTCACCCCAAACGGCCTGATGGTCTACGGCGAGGAGGAGAAGCGGGAGATCCCTCTGCCAAGCCTGCCCGACGGGCGTGACGGCATCATCGATGAAGTCTACCAGGCCGTGATCAATGGACGCCGCCCCTCCAACGACGGACACTGGGGCAAAGCAACTCTGGAAGTCCTGCTGGCCCTTTTCCAATCCGGCAAAGAACGCCGGGAGATCCAAATGTCCCACCAAGTACCCACTCAGGATTGAGTCGCTCGGTTTGTTTTCACAACAGAGGGCGCAGAGAACGCAGAGTAATTATTTGTTAATTTTCTCCGTGTCCTCCGTGTTCTCTGTGGTAAATCGCCCGGCCGCTAGGTATTCAGTGTAGTGCGGAAGTAAAGGTCTTCCAGGGCGATGGGCTTGGTGATGAGTCCCTGCTCCAGGGAGCCTTGAATCGCCCTCTCCACGTTCTTCCCCATGGCCCGTATTCCGATGGGATACGGTTCCCCTCCCAGCGCCTGGTCTTGGTCGTGAAAATCTTGGCCGGGAAAATACATGTAGGTTGATTGCGCTCGCCGCGCCCGCTCGTAGGCCACTTCCTTGGAGCGTTGCAAGGCCGTGAAAAGCTCCAGCGCCGCCCAAGGGTGTTCCCGAAGGATGCGGTTCTGCACAATCACGTGGTGGTTGCAGTGGAAGAACCCCGTCTTCTGGTGGTACTCGTAGACCAGGCCCTTGCCGTCGTCGGGGAGTAGTTTGCGAATGTTCGGGTTACCGGCGGTGGGGGTGCCGCCGTACCGGTCGATGACGGTCGTGTCCCCAGTCGTCACCGGGCCGCCGGCGCGGAAAGCCGTATAAACGTCGATCTCCCCTCTGTCCAGCATCACATCCAACGTCTGGTCCGCAGTCAGCCAGTGGTGCTCCACTCCTCTCGGGCCGGAGTCATCCAATCCCAAAGCGCCGCCGTGGCTGAACTCGATCGTTCGCCCGTTATACCAGGTGTTGTCGCTGGCTTCGATGCCATAGAGGTCTTTCAACGTCGCCCGGAACCATAGGGCAGCAGTCATATCGTAATCTGGAACGCCGATGCGCTTTCCCTTGATGTCTGCCAAGCTTTCGATACCCGAAGACGTATTGACGTAGAGGTTGGGCCAAACATGACCCCGGCTCAAGAAGCTGGGCAGCGCCGACCAGTCCCACTTGGTCCCGTCGCTACGTTCCTTGGCCAACAGCGTCTCGGATATGGACATCTCCGACGCGTCGAACTCATCGAATGCCAGATTCCGATAGAAAAGATCGCTGGGCGGGACAGTCAGCATCTCCAGGTCGATGTTTTCCGGCTTGACCGTGCCGTCCCTTAGCGGCTGTACACGGGGGTTATCCGAGAAGGCCATCGTAATCCGGAGCGCCATTTTCTAATCTCCCGATAAGTCCGTATTCTCAATCTAGAGCCGGTATCCATCCCGAAGAGTGGTTCAGCGGATGCACCTCGTTTCTAACACTGAGGCAAAAGAAAGTCAAACAATCCCAACGATATTCGACACGAAACATCGCCATTCTGGACACTCGCTTGCAAATCCTATCTGTTGCCCTTACCCTCTGTTTCAACGGCGGGTCAGGCCAGAAGAATGCGGAGGGGCTTATGGCAGCCAGAGCTTATCAGTGCATCTCCGGAGACTCCCATCTGGAAGTGGACTCCAAACGTTGGATACACCGGGTTCCAGCAAAGTTCCGGGACCGGGCGCCCCGGCTAATCAGGACCGCCACCGGCGGCGATGCCTGGCTCATCGAGGGAGAGACAGCCAAGGAAGTGCCTTCGGACCTATACGGCGGCAAGGGCCGGGAAAACTGGGCGCCCTTCGGCCAGACCTATGAAGGCACGGCGGGTACCGGGTCACCCCAACAACGTATGGAGGAGCAAGACCGGGACGGTATCGACGCCGAGGTGCTGTATCCCTGCCAGGTGGGCGGCCCCTGGTTCTGGCGTAACATTCCTGACGACGACGCCTATCTGGCCATCGTCCGTGGCTACAACGACTGGCTGATGGAGGAGTACTGCTCGGCGTCGCCGGACCGTTTGATCGGACTGGGAATCATTCCCATGTCCGACGCCGCTGGTGCCTTGGCTGAGATGGAGCATTGCGCCCGGCTGGGCTACAAAGGAGTTCTGCTCAGCGCCTTCCCCAACAACAAGGGTTATCCCACGCCCGAAGACGACCTTTTCTGGGCGGCGGCTCAGGACTTGGCCATGCCGGTAACCATCCATATCCAGATGAACCGGCTGGGCGAACGCTCAGGCCCATTGCTGAAGTACCCCAACGAGAACCCCGAGATCCGGAAAAAGCTGGGCACTTCAGGATTGGCCGAGCAGGTGTCCCGGTTCCACCGGGTGGGTGGTCTTAACGTGGTGCAGATGGTCTTGGACGGTCTTTTCGACCGTTTCCCTGATCTAAAGGTGTACTACGCCGAAACCCACGCCGGGTGGCTGCCCTTCTTCCTGCACATGGCCGACCTGCGCTTCGAGAGGCACCACACGTGGGCCGAGGAGCTACTGGGCTTCAAGCCCTTGAAGGCCCTCCCCAGCGAGTACATCAAGGAGCACATCTATTGGGGATTTCTCGACGACCCCATCGGCGTGGAGATGCGCCATCACGTGGGCGTTGACCGGTTGATCTGGGCCACCGACTTCCCCCATCAGGAGTCAGATTACCCCCACTCCCAAGCAGTTATCGACCGGATCTTCACCGGAGTGCCCGAAGACGAGAAGCGCAAGATGCTGGTGGACAACGTCGTGGAGTTTTTCCACCTGGACGCAGCCTAGCCAGATCTTAGGACCCATTTCAAAATGCGGCTCGACAAGATCATCATGAACGGTGGAATTCCTCTTTTCCGTTCGTCCTGAGCCCGTCGAAGGACCCAACACCGGGCGTGCGAAATCTTGGAAAAGCCTCTCGGAGATTCAGGAGAAAAGCAATATGTCTAGAGTCAGCGACATCCACCACATAAACGTCGGCATAAGGGACCGGGAGCGGACCAGCGAATGGTATCAGAAAGTCTTCGAAGCCGAGCCCATCGAGCACCCCAGACAGCTGGAGTTGCGCCTGGGATCATCGGAGATCCACTGCCACGTCACGCCGGAACCCGCCTATCTGGAGACCAACCACTTCGCCTTGGAGATCCCCGATTGGGAGGGGATGATGGCTCACCTAACGGCGGTGCGGGTCCCCTTCGACGGAGACCGGCCACCGGGGATCCGGGAGGACACCGACGGACACTACTACGCCTACCTCCGCGACCCCGACGGCAACCTGATCGAACTCATCCACCACCCGGAGAGATGGTAAGGAGACCCCCATCCCGCTGAGCCGAATTTCCCGGCTGGCCGTGTAGTCCGGAATTCATGGACCCATGCCGACAGTAGTTCTCCTCGGTCCCCCTTTCGTAAAGGGGTATTCAGTGGGATTTCTCAATTTCCCAAATATACAATCCTTGGGCTCCCGGCAGATAGCGTCATCGCCTGGCAATGCTATACCCTCTGCCTATCCTTGAGGAAATCCTTGGTAAGACACTAAAATTTGCTGAAAACACCTGTCCGAAAATTAAGAGGACATGCCCATTACGGCTGGGCCATTTTCTCGCTGGCCTTCGCTAACCTGACCGTTGAAGGAGGTATGAAGAACAGCGCCCCAGTGCTTTTCCTGGCCCTTCGCGACAGTTTCGGACGGGGAGCCGCGGCAACCGCCGCGATATTCTCCGTGGGTGGCCTGACGGGCGCTATCGTCGCGCCTTTGCTAGGCAACCTACTGGACCGGTTAGGTCCCAGATACCTCTTCCCGGTGGGAGGGGCGGTAATCTTCCTGGCCTACCTATCCAGCAGCTTTGTATCGGATTTTTGGCAGCTCTTTTTCTTCTACGGAGTACTGGCGACGGTGGGCGAGACCATCGTGTCATCTTTTACCGCCACGGCCGTTCTAGCTCCATGGTTCCCCAGGTCTCGGGGAAGAGTCCTTGGATTGGCTGATGCCGGCAACCCACTAGGACAGGGCATCTTCGCTCCACTGTCGCAAGTACTGATCTTGGCCTTTGGTTGGCGTATAGCTCTCCGGGTTCTAGGCCCCATATTCTTCCTGTTGGTCGCCCCGGCCAATCTGCTATTTCAGAGGCGTCCACCGTCCATATCCACACCGATAGAAGAACAAGAAAACGGAGCCGATGGGATACCGGGAGTCGCGGTCCAAGCCGATGACACAACCGGCGGGCGTCCCGGCGTTCCAGAGCACCCTGCGGCACGAGAGCAATTCCGGGCGATTCTCAGAGGCGCGCCGCTTTGGTGCCTGGTCTTAGCCCGAACTACAGCCGCTGTAGGCCATCAAATGACCATCTTGCACCTGGTGGCCTTTTTCGTAGCCTCCGGTTATTCCCATCTGGAAGCCGCCTCTACCATCGGAGTGGTAGGGCTCATAAGCCTGGGGGGCCGCCCACTTACCGGCGCCCTGTCCGACTACGTAGGACGGGAATTGATATACACCGTTGGGCTGGGGATGCAGGTGGCGGGCATTCTGGTGGTACTGGTGCTGGGAGACGGTGAAAGCTTTTGGCCCATCGTCCTCTTCGTCGGGTTGACCGGCCTCAGCGACGGGATCGCCGGGATAGCAGTGGGGGCCAAAGCGGCTGACCTGTTTCCCTCTTCAACCCTGGGATCGGTGATGGGATTGGTGCAAAGCGGGCGGGGCGTGGGGGTGATGGCCGGCCCTATACTGGGCGGCCTGCTGTACGACCTAAACGGCGACTACGTCCTAGCTTTCTCCTTAGCCGTGGTCATGATGGGAGTGGCGGTCGTTTTCATGTGGAGCGCCCGAATCACCGGGGGTAGGGGGAGATATTGAGGAAATGGAAGCGTGACGGAACAATGACGCTTTGATGTCGATGAGCCTATCCATTCACGTAGACCTAGCTTGAATAATCACCAGCGGACTTTGGTATGCTTGGGCGCGTTACGAGGGTTAACGATTAACAAATGTTTTCCGTAGACTGATGACTGGTGCTCAAGATTACGGGGGCGAATCAGCAATAACTTGAGGAAACGGCCGTGAGTATGCACATGCGATTCGTAGGAGTCCTGCTGCTCGTTTTTGGAATCAGCCTGTCATGCACCCAACCTCTTCCAACTGCCACATCGCCGCCAGACCCCACTCCACCACCGACATCAGTCCCAACCGCCACACCCAAACCCACCCCGGCGGCGACACCGGTTCCGACTGCTAGGCCCACTCCGATACCTACCCCTACAGCCGCCCCAACACTTACCCCGGAGCCTACATCCACACTAGTACCAACCGCTACGCCAACGCCTCCTACCGCGGCACAGATATTCGCCCGGATATCCCCATCCGTGGCCTTCATCGAAACTCCTTCCGGTTCGGGAAGCGGCGTGCTAATCGAAGGTGGCTACGTTGTGACCAACGCACACGTGGTGTGGCCTTTCGACGAGGTTCGGGTAGTCTTTCCCAACGGAGCGGATTTCACCGCTGCTCCGGTAAAGAGTATAGACGTTTTGGGCGACCTGGCGGTGATCGGGCCCATCGACTTCTCCGATCCCGGTAAGCTGCAGACCCCGGACCTCCCTCGCCCCGTGTCCATCTCTCCATCGCTACGAGTAACTCCCTCGCCGGTGGTATTCACGAACGGAGAGGACCTGGCTGTCGGTAGTGACTTGTTCCTGATAGGCTATCCCGCTGAGTCATTGCCGTTCCCCCAGCCTGCAATCAGCGGTGGGGTATTGTCCCGGTTTCGGGAGTGGGAGGCGTTAGAAATTACCTACTTCCAAACTGCCACAGCGATCGCCGGCGGCCAGAGCGGAGGAGAACTCGTATCTAGTGTTGGTGAAGTGATCGGTATCTCTGGACTTGTCTTTTCCACGGAGGAGGCCCGTTTCGGGCTTGTAGCCTCGGCTGCGGATGTCATGCCTCGGGTCGAGGGATTGATCGCTGGCGATGACGTGTCTGGCCTGGGGGCCAGGCCGGTGCCAACGCAAGGGGGCGGGCTGGCGCACAACTTATCGCTGGCGAATGCTTGGGAATTGGGCACATACGTGATCAACGTCCCAGCGCGCACTCACATTGAAGTCGCGGTGGAAAGCGGGAACAATGCGGCGATGTCACTGTTCGACGTGAACAGCATCCGATGGCTTGCCATCGACGAAAATATCGCCGGAGTAGAATCCGGGTCGGTGCGGACAGACTTGTCAGTTCCTTATTTCTTATCGGTGGGACAAACCTCCGAGGCAAGTGGAAATTTTAGGATTTCCAGCAACCGACATCTCATCCCTTACCTGGACCCCGACGATGGCAAGACGATTGGCATGGACGAGACGGTGGTGGCCGCTATGGACTTCCCCGGTGACGTTGACTATTTCTTGATCGACCTAAAGGCAGGCGAGACCATCGAAATCAACGCCGATTCCTTAAACATCGATACTCTGGTCCGGGTCCACTACCCGCGAGCAAAGGAGATAGTGCTGGATGACGATAGCGATGGCGGCCTGTCCGGTAACAATGCCAAGGTAGTGTACCGGGCAGTCCGGGTCGATAAATTCTTCGTGGTCGTTGGCGCCGCCATATTTGGCACAGGTGGATACCTACTGACTGTATCTCAAGCGGCACCCGACGCCTTGTTGACTCCCGCGACGCACGTTGAGCCGTCCCCTACGGACGATTACAACCTGTCCACCATGTTGCCCAACCTGAACGACCTACCCGCGGGATTATCCATTGGTAGCGAAGGTTTCGTAGAGGATACTGATGCTTTAGCCGAGTATGGAAGGGAGTTTAAGGCGGGGGACCCTGTCGCCCAACTGGGGATGTCGTTGGTCACCAGCTTAACCACCAGTGTAGAGCTCCAGGAAAGTGAGGCCGAAGCCAAGTTTTTCGTCAGCCTATTAAATGGATTGGACCCTCAGGTAATTGGCGAGGCATTGGTTAAGAGAATGGCAGAGGAAAATCTCAGCCAAAGCGCAATCCTCGTGAGCTCCGGATCCGTTGACGTATCCGAGCTGGGTGATGCTGCGGGGCTAGTGTTCCGAATCGAGTCCGCTGAAAGAAACCTTGACTTTTACTGGGTGGTTTTCTCCCGTGGACCCCTGAATGTTTTGGGAATGGTCGCAGGGCCTCAGGTCACATCAGTGGATACCATCTCCATAGCCAAGCTCATCATCGAACGGATCGATAACAGTCCGCCCCGTATGACCATTCGTGGAGCCGTCATCGCCGACGCAAACCCCTCAAAGACTGCCATCGACCAGATACTGTTCACTCTGACCAACCCCGGAGGGTCGGCGGGACCTGTGAATCTGTCTGAAAGTAGCACGACCGTGACTTATCTAGACGACAATCAAGCCATCGACTGTATCGCCATCAATTGGTCACTATCGCCCCTTCGAGGTTTGAGTGAAGCCGGTTGCACCTGGTCCACCAAGTGGGTAATTGGCTCTGGCGTTGATGTCGATCCAGGAGAAGAGGTGGCCTTAAAGGTGACCCTTAGGCAATTGAGGCCACTACTTGGCAAGAATACAGAGTTCACCATCCAAATTAATTCTCCGGGTAGTGCTCCGGTGATTTTTAACCGAACCACTCCGACTGAATTAAGGACCATCATGAACCTACAGGGCCAGGCAGTAGTTCCGTCGCCAGCTTCGATCCCGACTTCCACCCCTAGCCTTTCCGAGACACAGGCTCCGCCGTCACTACTACCCACTCCCACGCCAACTCGGACTTACATGATTGCATTCGCGTCTCTGGAAGATGGTAATTATCATATCCATATCTCAGACGCCAACGGGCAAAACGTGCGGCAATTGACCTTTGGTAACTCCTGGGATTGGCCACATGACTGGTCTCCCGATGGTGAGCAAATTGCCTACACTAAGTGGTCACAGACTGATGGGGTCTGGGATGCGGCGATCTTTACAATCTCAGCGGACGGTTCCGGCTAACAAGCCCTCATAGATGATCCTGAATCCAGAGACCAATGGCCACGCTGGTCGCCGGATGGTGAACAGATCGTTTACGTCTCCGATAGGGATGGCAACCGGGAAGTTTATCTTGCTAACGCTGATGGCACAAACCGGCGTCGCATGACCAACAACACATTCGACGATATTCGGCCAGACTGGTCACCCAATGGGCGTTACCTCGCGTATAGCTCTGATCGGGATGACGGTCGGCAAATCTACCTGTTTGAATTGCGGACTGGGGTCGAGAGAGCCATGACTTCGGGGGACCCGAATAAACGGCATCCGGTCTTTTCTCCAGACGGTAGATGGCTTGCTTACCAAGGTTTCGAAGGCCCGCCCAATAGCAACGATAGCAGCCCTGTGTCCGAGATTTACCTATTCGATTTGTAGGCGGAGCAAACATTCCTGGTGACAACGGAGGAACAGAGCGCATGCTGTGTAGAGTGGTCGCCCGATAGTGCCTACTTGTACTTTCAATTTGATATTCCTGGTCTAGATCGAAGCGCTATCTTCAAAACCTCTTTGAATGGTGGAACTCCCGGGTTAGTGCTCCGTGGTCATCGGTTGGTCCAGCTAGTTGTATCTCCTAATTTGGAGCAACCGAAGTAACCGGGTCGTTGCCTGGGTATCCTAACGTACCTCAACTACCATCTCTACCACCGGTTCTGAATCCTAGCTTCGAAGCCGTTCGCCCCGGCATCCAAGGGTTCGGCTATAATACCCACCAACAACGGCACACGGGAGTGACATAAGTGGCAATCAAGATTGACCTCCGGGTCCCGCCCTGCGGCCCGGCAACCGAAGTGGCTGATTTCGTTCGCCAGTGCGAGGATGCCGGATTCGACGGCGTCGGGATGCTGGATTCTCAATTATTGGAACGGGACATATTCGTCAGCATGGCATTGGCGGCTCAGGCCACCGAGCGAATCCGGATTTCAGCGGCAGTGCTGAACCCGGTGACCCGCCACATCTCGGTAACCGCTTCGGCGGCCAAAACGGTGGCCGAACTGGCGCCGGGCCGAATCGAGTTCTGGATCGGACGGGGATTCAGTTCGGTGCAAACCATCGGCGTGCCCCCGGCCACTGTTCGGGAGATGCGCCGGTCGGTATTGGACTTGAAGAGCATTCTGGCCGGTGAAGAGGTGTCCTATAACGGCGCGGTCAGCCGCATGCGCCACGGCGACGCCGATATGCCGCCCATTTACATCGCCGCCACCGGTCCGCGAATCACCGAAGTTGCCGGGGAGGTGGCCGACGGCGTATTACTTCAAGTAGGGATCCATCCCAAAGCCGTGGAAGTGGCTCGTCAGCATTTGCACGAGGGAGCCAGACGGGCCGGGCGAGACCCCAAGGACCTGAAAATCATCCTCTGCGCCACCACCGTTATTCACGAAGACCAGCACGAGGCTCGCGAACTGGTCCGCCCCATGTGCGTCCAGCGGCTCATCGAAGGTTCTCACACCCGGTACCTCCAGGCCGCCGGCATCGACCCGGGGGAATTGGAGATCCCCGCTGAACTCAACGAACTCTACCCCGACGTGATTCATGCCGAGGACTGGGAAAGGGCCAAAGAGCTTTGCTCATTCCTCCCCGACGACCTTTTGGCCCAGATGTGCGACGTGATAGGTCTCGTAGGCACTACGGAATATTGTGCGCAGCGTCTGCGCGAAGCCGAAGCCAACGGCATCGACCACCTGTACTTGATGACCTCGGCGACCTACGATTATCCCCATCGAGAATTAGCCGCCTTCAAGGAGACCATCTTCCCCGCCTTGGCTGCGGGATGACGGTTTGACTCGACATAACGTGAGGCTTTGGTGAACCGGATGCCGCTGGCGGTTCCGGTGATTTTGGGCTTGGCGCTGGCCTTGGCCGCCTGCGGTGGTCCAGCCACTCCTGGGATTTCAGGACCAACTCCGGATTCACCAGCCAGACAGGCCGCCTCGCCCGCAGCATCTCCTGTGCCAACTCCATTTCCATCAACGACGGCGGCAAACAGGAAGAGTCTTCCGTCACCGAAACCGAGCCAACCTCCGGTAGTAGCAAACCAAAGCCCACCTTCACCTGAACCGGCCCAGCCTTCGGTCATAGTTTCTCCCACCACCCCTCCATCGCTTTCGCAACCGACTGCTATCCCCCAAACCGCTGCCATCCCTCCCGTAACTACCAGCCCGCCTCTCACCCTCGCCCCGCTTAAACCCATGCCGGCCGCCAGGTCCTTCCCCAAGCTGAACTTCCGCCGTCTTACCGGCTTGGCCCAACCCGACGATGGCCGTGACGTTCTGTACGTCACCGAGCAAAAGGGATTTATTAGAGCCTTTCCGAACCGCCAGGACGTGGACAAGTCCTCGATCTTCTTGGACATCACCGGCCGGGTTAACGAAGGTGGGAACGAAGAGGGGCTTTTGGGTTTGGCCTTCGATCCCGGCTACGAGAACAACGGTCTATTCTACGTCTACTATTCTGCGAAAAATCCCCGGCGCTCGGTGGTGTCACGGTTTTCGGTAAACCCTGATGATCCGGGCAAAGCGGATCCGCGTAGTGAGTCGATCGTCCTGGAAGTTGCCCAACCTTTCAGCAACCACAACGGAGGCCAGATAGCTTTCGGGCCCGACGGCTATTTATACATCGGCTTGGGCGATGGAGGACGCGGCGGCGACCCTATGCTAAACGGCCAAAATACCGCGACGTTACTGGGGTCGCTGCTCCGCATCGACGTGTCTGACGTGAACGGACGGTTTAGGTATCGTATCCCCGGAGACAACCCATTCTCATCCGTCGCCGGGGCCAAAGCTGAAATCTGGGCCTACGGCTTTCGAAATCCCTGGCGGTTTTCCTTCGACCGGGAGTCCGGCGACCTCTGGCTGGGCGACGTGGGGCAAAACCTGTGGGAGGAGATAAATCTGGTCAAAAAGGGGCGCAATTATGGTTGGAACGTGATGGAAGGAGCCCATTGCTTCCGGCCCAGAAACGGTTGCAACGAGACCGGATTGGAGTTGCCCATCGTCGAATACAGCAGCAGCCAGGGGTGTTCGGTAATCGGCGGGTACGTGTACCGGGGAACCCGGCTGCCGTCCCTATCCGGGGCCTATCTTTACGCCGATTTTTGCCAGGGCACCGTCTGGGGTCTGCGCCACGACGGCCGAACGGTGACCGAGCACACGCTCTTAGCGAAATTAGACGTCCAGATCACTTCCTTCGGCGAAGACCGGGCTGGCAACGTCTACATCCTCTCCCGGGACGATGGCATCTATCGATTCGCTAAACCGTAGAACCCGGCCTGGCTCAGACGGCGCTAGGCCCTAGCCCCGTTTTTCCTTAAGAAACCGCCGATGGCCGCTGTGTCAGGGAAGCCAGCAGCGTCCGCGAAACCGCGGTTATATCGTCCACGGCTGCTTCAAAGACGGCTGTATTCACCTGAGAAGGATGCCGGTAGCCGCTGATTTTACGGACGAACTGGAGAGCGGCCGCCCGCACTTCGCTTTCGTCGGGTTGGCTGTCTGCGGACCGCAAGACCTTGATGCTTCGGCACATATCCACACCTTTACGCTAGAAACTAGCCCCAAGATTCTCACTTTACGCGCCAGCATAACAGGCGATCCGTTGGACTAGCGATCCAAGCCCGTCCCCGACCGCCGGCCGCTAAATTAGGGGGCCAGTGGTTACCACATGAGATTGGGCCACTTTCGAGAATAGGATAGCAGTTGACGCGCTTGGTGTATGGACTCCCCGGCCTCCTTACTTGCCGAACCGGTGACCGATTGGTGACCCGGATGTCGTTATATAAGTTTTGGGATACCAGAGAGTTACATGATTGGGGGATTTATTTTATCTGAATCCCCAAATCGTAGCTCTTGTCGAGGCTGATGCGTTGCTTGGTTCCGGGGGCTAAATATTCGGGATTACCAATTGAATCCTTGGTGACGGAATTTTTTCTTCCATCGTGCGGAATTGGCAGGAAATGACAAGATGAGTACAAGCAGAATAGTAATGTTTCTCAATCTAGCGCTGGCTTTGGCTTTCGTGTCGATAAGCACTTCGGGTGAGGCATCACTCATCACAAAGAGACCATTCGCTGAACAACCTGGTGAAGGAGTCGACATAGACTATTCAGCAGAATTAAAGAGAAACAAAGACGGCACTATCTCAGTATGCGTTACTTTTACAAACAACGGGAAGGAAGACGTTGTCATTCTTTTTTGCTTCATGATTGAAACGACAAAGGGTGAGGCCACTAGGGCCACGAAAGAATGGGTCTTGGTTAAGGAAGGAGATACACTTAAGTGCAAGGAAGATAATGAGGAAAACTTCCCTGGCACCACACATACGCGGGACACCGATCATCACACTTCCCATCTGGGTTGCCGGGTTGTAACTATCGAAGCCGGGAAGACCGCAAAGGAGTCTTTTAAGACCCCCACGGCCTTTGACGCGGGCGAAGGCATCAAATTCTCCGAGCGGGATTTTGAGCTTGCCTATGCGAACGTAACCCTTTTAAAGAAGGGTGACAAAGAATTCATTAAGTACGATGAGGAATCCTGCAAGGATGTACCGGGAGATGAGCATTATCTGAAGATTCTCGGTGGCGAAACTGATCGTTTTGTGACAGAGTGGGCGATCATCGACCAACCGGTTAATCACCCTTACGTGACCCTTGCCGACGGTAGCAAGATATACGTGACGTTCGCCGATTGGCCGTGTATGTACCCTGAGTTCCCTCTCCAATTTACCCCGTACCCAATATGCCCAATACTTACGGGTGAGCCACCTCCCGTGACCGTGACCACCAATCTGTTTGACGTGCATACCATGGCTAAAGGCCGGGAGCAGGACACATTTGCCGACCTTGTCGTGGAGATCATAGGGGGAGACCCAGAAGATTTCCAGGTCGTAACCGAGCCGGGCCTAGGTGTTCCCTTCTCCATTAGTCCACTGGAACTTAGGCAAGGAACTCTCACCGTCATTCCTACCTCGCCTTTGGAAGAGGGGGATAGCATACGGGTTAGATTGTTCATGCATGACATAGAACTGGACGAAAATCTGTTCGCCAACGTAGTCGATTACATCGAGGACACAGAGCCGCCGGTGGTCGTCGACTCCTCTGCAAGTATAAACCCACAGCAGCAACTGGAAGTGGAGATCGTGGTCTCAGACGTTACTACTACCCCAGATGAAGCTTTACTCTGGCTGAGCAGTAATGGTGGAGATACATGGGAATCGGTCATTATGGACCGCGTGACACCGTTCCCGCAAGCGGGCAAACTACAAACCTACACAGCAACAATCGATCCAATTCCGCTTGGTTCCGAGGTGACGTATTTCATCGAATCTCACGATGCGGTGGATAACGTCTCCTTCACCTTGCCCGCCTCTATCGACGCTCCTCCAGCCACTGCGGCGTCTCCGCCGCCCGATGCCGCCACGCCCTATCCGACGTCTGAGCCTTCCGGCACTCCTATTCCCTTCCCAACACCGGGGCCTGTAGAAGAGGGATGCTCCTCTTCGTCCGATATGCCGCTGGCCGCGGGCATGGCCAACTTCCTGTTCCTGCTCGCTCCATTGGGCGGTGTCTGGAGTTTACGGAGGCTCAGATATTGCCGGTGATGGCGAAGTCGACGTAGTAGTGAATTAGCGCCTATCTTGAGCCCGCCACGCTACCTTGGTTGCAAATAAACTGCCTCAACGGCTTAGAACCATCGTCAATGCCGTGAGGGATAGCACGTCAGCCAACCGTCAGTATCATTTGGGCGCCACGGCTCAAGACCCGCGTTCCGTTAAGGCACCGCACATAGCCACAGGTAAGGCACCGCACATAGCCACAGGCTACTCGGGCGGATTGGCGGGTGGCGGTACCCGACTGGTCTTCGGCGGACGGCACTACTTTGTTGCTTCGGCATTGATCGCACCAATCCACTAAACGCTGGGGACGGGCACGGTACTTTTCGACGCCAGCGTGACAGCCGGCCCTGCGAACTAGCAATCCAAACTCATCAACGGGCGCCATCGCTTGTATCCGTCAACAGCCCCTGGCCGTTGCCGCGAC
>JYMV01002531.1_pt1 | contig 16935 bp, 8 predicted proteins | sample 338911 | NCBI WGS metagenome assembly JYMV01 (sample SAMN03354496, study PRJNA234377) | hydrothermal vent metagenome | biome: Deep sea; feature: Hydrothermal plumes at the Eastern Lau Spreading Center, Western Pacific Ocean; material: Seawater | place: Tonga | collected 2009 | depth 2000 m m
AACCCAAAGCGGATAGCAAGATTGCACCATGAATTTGTGCGGGATCTGCGCGTTGTATTCCAAAGTCGAGACCAGGAAAACACCGTTGGCTCTGCCGTGCGGAACATCGAAGTGACCACCGAGACTGTGAGCCAGAGCGTGGTTTACACCTACCGATGCATTGCCGATTGCCATACCCGCCAAGCAAGATGCATTGTGCAGTTTGTGGCGCCAGACGACATTCGTCGGGTTTTTCAAAACTTCCGGCAGCGCTTCAAAGATCAGGCGCATCGCTTCGAAGGCCAATCCATCTGTGTAGTCCGAAGCGACTGTGGAAACGAGCGCTTCCAGAGCGTGTGTCAGTGCATCGAAAGCCGTGTCGGAGGTGATGTCTCGCGGCAGTGACTTGGTCAGATTGGCGTCGATGATTGCCACCGTGGGTAGTAGCGTCTCATCGATGAGCGAAAGTTTTCTCTGTGAATTGCTGTCTTTCAAAACTGCAAATGGTGTTACTTCGGAACCTGTTCCGGATGTTGTTGGAATGGCTACCAGTTGAGTTTTTACACCCTTCGGGAACTCCGCCATACGGTGACGGAAATCGAGGAAGTTGAATGCAATTTCCTTGAGTTTCAAATCCGGATAGTCATGGAAAAGACGCATGACTTTCGCAGCGTCAAGGACAGAACCGCCACCAAGCGCGATTACTGTATCAGGCTGGCTCTGCGCCATTACTTTGAGCGCATCTTCAATAGTCGGCCATTCCGGCTCCGCATCAACGCCGGAGAAAACATCGACGCGGCAATCTTGCGGCAGGCGCTCCAGCACCATCGAGAGGTGACCTCTGCGTGCTGCGGATCTCGAAGTGACCACAAAGGCGCGCTTCGTTTTGATGTTTCTCAAATGGTCGATAGAACCAGGATTGATGTAGATGTTCTTAGTTGTTTGGAAAGAAAGAGTGAAGTGTTTACGACGCGGAACACGCTTGTAATTAAGCAAATTCTTGATACCGACGTTGTCGGTAGTGATGTTGCCGCCACCGGTACCGCAACCAAAGCTCAGTGTCGTGTTCAAGTTGTTGTAGATGCCGCCCAACCCACCGATTGATGTCGGCGAATTGACGATGATACGACCGGCGTTGATGTAAGTTCCAAATTGTTCGATTACATCTTCGTCTTCAGAGAAGATACCTGCAGTGTGTCCGGTGCCGCCGCCATAGTTGATGTCGAGCGCACGGTTAAGCCCTTCTTCCACTGAGTCCACGACAACGTAGCTCAATACCGGCATCAGTTTTTCAACCGCCAGTCTGTTTTGGCGCAAATCACCTTTCATCTCGCAGAGCAAGATTTTTGTCTCAGGAGCTACCGTGATGCCGGCTTTCTCGGCGATGAGATTCGCCGGCTGGCCAACCATGCGGTAGTTCATGCCGCCTGTGCGTGCATCGATAATTGTGTCGGTAACCTTGGCTGTTTCCTCTTCATTGCAATCGTGGCAGCCATAATCTTTGAATTGCTGGATGAGCGACTCGGCGATTTCGCGGTCGACAACCAGTGTTTGCTCGGACGGGCATTCGGTTCCATTGTCGAATGTTTTGGAAATGATGATATCCATCGCCGCTTGGCGAACATTCGTACTCTTGTGCACATACACCGGAGTGTTGCCAGAACCCACACCCAGTACCGGCTTTCCTGAACTGCACGCCGCTTTTACCATGCCTGTTCCGCCGGTTGCGAAAATCAAATCGACTTCCGGATGAACCATCATGAGTTCGGTTTCTCTTCTCAGTCGAGAAGATTTCTCTACCCAACCGATGAAGCCTTTGGGCGCGCCTGCCTCAATAGCGGCTTCGTAGACAATTCTTGCCGCCATGTTGCTGGCGTCCGCAGCCATCAGGTGAGGACTGAAGATGATTGAGTTTCTGGTCTTGGCGGCTGCCATAGCCTTGAAAATAACGGTCGATGTCGGGTTGGTGACGGGAGACAGAGCGAGAATAACGCCCACAGGCTCGGCGATTTCCACCATGTTGTCTTCTGGGAATTCTCTGATGATGCCGACTGTCTTCTTGTCCTTGATCTGGTGATAATGGAATTCCGAGGCGACGAAGTTCTTGAGCATTTTGTCTTCAAAAAGACCCATACGTGTCTCGTCGCACGCAGCACGCGCCATCTTTTCGACATTCTCGATAGCGGCGGCAGTCATCGCTTTGACGATGCGGTCGACGTCCTCTTGCGAGTACTGAGTGAAGACAGCTGCCGCCAGTCTTGCTTGCCGGGTCAGATGATTTACCCGTTCCATCAAACTGGTGTCATTGTCTTTGACTGCTGTCGTCATTTATAAAGCCCTTCTGTTTGTGAAAAACCCAGACTTGAAATTTGCCGCTGGTAAACGAACGGCGCCCCAGACACAAAGTGGGAAAGGACTTTCCTCTTTGCTGCGGGCCACCGGCAACCTTTCCAAGTGTAAGTTAAAGACTCACATTTATAGATGGGTGTTCCGAAACCTTTTACAAAGGTCGGTTGCCAAAAATCCCCGATTGTGGCAGGCGTTTGCGTCAAAAGCCTGAGAGAAACACCCTCTTGGGTCATTTGTCCGGCCGCCTGGGGTAAAAACCGAACAAAACTTTGCTTTACCTCGTAATTTCCCACTTTATAGATTGAAAGGTTGTCACTAGAATATCGTTGGCGTTGCCGATATCACAAATCAGCAAACAAACGGCGATACGGTCCTAGCAAACCCGAGGTTTGCCGGTTATTCGTATCTGGGTCTTCAGACTCTGCTCAAGAAAACACTGTGACCAGCGATAGACTAAAAACAGCGCTCCTATTCCTCATACTGCCGGGCTCCTGCCTGGTAGCTGAAACGCTGGGCATTTTGTCCGCTCCGCTGGTTTTTGCGCCTCCGGCAGAGGCCGCCGACTTCTCCCGCGCCAAGCAAATTATCGTTCCTTCCTCCAGAATCAGACGGCGCTACGACTCTGAAATGCGCGAAACTTCGCCTTATTCGATGATGAATCCGAATAACGGCTCGGCCATGGACAGCGCCTACGGTGGCAGCGGGCTCAGCAGCGCCCCGATGCCTTACAACATTTCCGCTCCGTCCTACTCAGGCAGCTCAAGCTCGAAGTCTAAAAACGGCTTGATCCCTCCACCTCCAGCAGTGACTCCTTCGATCGTGGCTCCGCCAATGGGCGTGATGTCGCCGATGTCGCAACAAGCGCCTTCACCTTCTCGCTACGATTTGAGTGCCTCACAAGCTCAGGCAACACACTCTCCGCACGCAGCACACGCGGCAGCTCAGCTCGATACCCTCTTAAAAGAAGGGAAATTCACGGAAGCACAGTCGCTGATCAAGAACTACACGAAGGCATTTCCAAAAGACAAAGTCATCAAACAGGAATTTGTCCAAACCCTTCTGAACAACGGAAAAGCGCAGGTTGCGGCGAAAGACTACGATGAAGCCGTAAAACTTGCGCGCGAAGCATTGACTCTTGAACCAGGCAGCACTCCGGCGACGCTTGCTCTCAACGACTGGCTCAAGAAGAAGGGCATCGACCATGCAAGCGACACCGCGCGCTTGAAAATGGCAGACACATTGGCTCGAGAAGGCAAATACAACGAAGCATTAGTTGAATACAGAGCGGCCCTCAAGATCAAACCGTCGGCAGATGGTCACATCGGTGTGGGTTCTATGCTCTTTAAGGAAGGGAAGAAAGAAACTGCTAAAGGTGAGTTTCAAAAGGCTCTTGAGCTAGATCCCAATTCAGGCGCTGCCTTGAGGCAATTGGGCAGCTTGAGGTACACGCAAGGTGATGTGATCGGAGCAAACAACGATCTCAGCCGCGCTCTCATTATCAATCCGGAAGACAAAGTTGCATCCAGAACACTTATAGATCTCTGGCACAGACAAGTCGCGAAGAATCCGCGCGATGCCAGTCAACACCTGGGTCTTGCAAGAGCCTACCAGCTCTCAGGCGATCTAAAATCATCACAGAACGAGTACAAACAAGTTGTGAGATTGGAGCCGGACAATCCCAATCTTCCTGCTGCTCGTCAAAGCTTTAAACTCGCACTGGCTCGTCAGGAAGCCATGAAAGCATTTCAAGCTGCTCAAACGCTCGACCAAAGCGGAGCAATTCGAGATGCACATTCGAAGATTGTCGAAGCCGCTGGCATTGCACCGACGGATGTGAAGATCCGCTTGTATGAAGGAGATCTGGCGACTCGCCTGGGTCTCTACTCGCAGGCGCACGACGCTTACATGACCGTCATTCGCGAAGAGCCGAAAAACATGATCGCTGCAAAGAAGCTTCAGGAGCTGAATGCGAAGATGCAGGCGACAACGATGATTATGCCTCCAACTGCTCCACAGGCAGGTGGACTCGCGTCACCACAAGTAATTTCATTCTTGAGCCAGCAACAGCAGCCATCCTTATTGTCGCAACTGAATTCGCAAATGCGCCCGGGCGAATTGCCACCGTCTCCAACCATCCCGAAGGCACTGCCGACCGCAGCCGGAGCAGCAGCGGCTGCATCCTCAGCGGATACGGCACTGTCTACTGACACTCATGTAAATAGCTTGTCTGGTTTCCTCGGTCAACTGAGAGGCTTTCAGCAAAGCGAAAAAGACCGCATGACTAAATTCGAAGACGCAACGCAGAAAGCCATGGGAGGCAGCTCCTCATCAGGTTCGTCCGCAGGCTCCAGCCTTGGATTGCCGCCACTTCCGCCACTGCCACCACTTCCGTCTGTCTTGACCACAGAGACTCCAGTAACTGCAAGCGCAACAGCCTTCGCCGCACCTGCACCGGGTGCATTAGCAGCGAGCGCCGCCACTTCGGCAGCACCGGCTGCAATAGACAGCAATACTCTCGCGACACTGGCTCGAACTGCATTTCCCAACGGCATTTCCAGTGCCAACATTCAGGCAGCTGCGCAAGCATTGCCCGGTCTGATGAATGGGCTGATGCCTCAAACCGCACCTGGCGTAAGTCAATCACTGCAAGGTGTTCCCATTGACACCCAAAGGACGACCAATCTGGAGCTGCAAAACCGCCAACTACAAGCACAACTTTCAGAAGCAAATAATGCACTGAAAACTTTGGCACCAGCAACGATTCAGCAAAATGTTTCCAAAGACCTGGTTCCGGCTCCGCCAGCCTCTATAGCTGCTCATGCCGAGACGCCGAAGCCTCAATTACTGCCGGAAATCTCTCCCGTGCCTCAAGCGGCTCCGGACTACATTCGCAAGAAAGCGCAATCAATGGTTTCGCCCGACATGCTTGCAAACATGCCCCAGCAATCAACCGTTCCGAAAGACTTGGTCAAGGGTATGTCGCCGGATCACATCAATGCGATCAAACAAACTATGGCAACAAATGCCAGCAATGCGCATGGTTCAGTGCGTTTCGAGCTGGAGGGCATCGTTCCTTCTAAGTCCCAGATCAAGTTGAAAGTCGTCCTGAAAAACGATCGCGACTTCCCAATGGAATTGCCGCCAAGCGTTTCAGCAAAAATCCAAATGCCTGGCAAACCTGAGCAAATCGCCAAAGTTGAGTTCTCCGGCAAGCAAATCAATCCACATGGCGAAATCCACGGCACTATCAAAGTTCCCGGCAAAGACCTAAACGCATCTGCAGACGTGTTCTTGCCAAACTTCCTGCCGCCCTCGGAACAATACCGCGATGTGCATCTGACTGTGCCAATCTCCAAGCTCTAAGCAAGTCTCCCGCAGAATTTCCAAATTAAAGACTATCGTTGAGCTCAACTCCCCCTCAGAGTTGAGCGGTTTCGTTCCATCGTTGCGAGCGAGAGGCGCCAAGGGTGCGTAGTTTTCCCATGACTGCCACGTTGCTAACACATTGGAATCGTACCTTTGATGTCGAACCCCCGGTTCACATACGAGTACTCCAACTTAAGGTTGGCGGTTGCAGGGTTGGACAGCTACATAAGTTTCTAACGGAGAACTAGAAAAATGGCACGAGATATTGAATCGCAAAGCTTCGAACCCCTCAGCGTAGAGGTCACAACTCCGGCATTTGAAGCTTATTCGCGCTTTAGAGAAGACTATGAAAACACCGCCGGCTGCGCTATCAGAGGCAGCATGAGTGACAGAGAATCCGGTCGCATTGGGACGGTTGCAGACTCGACTGTGGACAAAATGGCAGTCGTTTGGCTGGCGGAAAAATATAAAGAACTGGGACGCAGCATAACAAGAGACGACATTGAGAATGGCGCAACGAGCAAGTTCGACTCACTGATGGCAGAAAGCGCGCTCAAACAATTCGAAACCATCAAGCACGCGAAAATGAACCGTGAAGGTGGATTTATCGGCATAGGATCGCGCGAGAAAGACGAGCTATCAGCAAAAGACATCGACCATACTTTGAAGAAGATCGAGAATCAACGACGCTCTCTCGATCTCGTCAATCCTCTCTTTGCCAATAACGGCGAACTGTTCGACAAACTTGCCGAAGATCATAACGGCCAATGGGGAATTACCTACTGGGATTTGAAGGACGCCAGAAAAGCTGACGACAAGGCCAGAGCCAAGGGCGACAAAGTCTACACTGACGAAGAAAGAGCAGCCATCGACACACTCTATAAGAAGTGGGGCAGCTCCGACATGCGCCGCATCGAACATCGTGGACAGGGCGACACCATGGGTTGCGACGGCATCTTGAACTATGACACCGTAGCAAAAGGTGCTGGCTTCGAAAGCCCGGAAGACATTCACGCAGCAGCGAATGCACACAGCGGCTACTTGAAAGACGCAGTGCAGAAAAAGTGCATTACCGAAGAAAACAACATGAACGTCATTCAAGAAGCAAGACGGATGAACAGAGAAAATCTTCAACAAATTGAAGAGTCTGCACATCACACCGTCAAACCGGGAGAGGGCTTCGATCGCATTGCCCGCGGCACTCTTCGCAAAGAGAACGGACAGACTCCCAGCGAACGCGACGTCGTCGACTTCTCCACCGACATTGCCGCCTTGAACGGCTTCGACCGCGATACATATGATCCGAAAGTGCGCTCCATTCACCCTGGTCAACGCATTCAAGTGCGCGACCAGGCATGGCAAGCCTCGAAGCAATTAGAGTCATATGAACGCATCCAAGAATATCTCGACGCCAACCTCAACGCCGAAGTATTGGATCAACAATTGCGCGGACGCTAAGCGCTTCTTGTTAGCCGCCACCAACCAACTCAAAAAAGGGCGATGATAGCATCGCCCTTTTCTCGTAAAGTTCAAAATTCCGGTCTAGTCAGAGTTCTACCAAGAATCGACTGAAGCCTTCGGAGAAATATTCTGCTGCCAATTGGATATAACATCTAGAGCGCCGATTTCAAAACTTTAACCCCTGGAATCGCTCCCTATGCCAGCGAATCTCTGCGCCCCCAGTATAATCTCGGCTGGAATCCAAGGCTGACTGTACCCGCATGAAGTACTTTGACGCGCAATGTCACGCAGTGAAGGCATCCCATTAGTATCGGTCATAATGCCGTATTACGACCACGAGCTGTACTTGGTCGAGGCGGTGAATAGTGTCGCCGCTCTCGAATATCCCAATGTCGAACTGATTGTAGTAGACGATTGCTCCAGGGGAATGAGCGCCGAGAGGTTGCTGAAAGATCACTCATTCAACAATCTAAGAATTGTTAAACATGAACAGAATCGAGGGCATGTCGCAGCCAAGAATACTGGTATTAAGCATTCGCATGGTCAGTTTATCGTTCCGCTGGACTCCGACGATCTACTCGAACCGGATTATTTAATACATGCACTCGCCGCCGCAGAGCCCAAGGACGTTGGAATCGTATTGACGGAAGTGTGCGTATTCGGCGATCAGAATTACATCTATACGCCTGCAAGTACAAAGCTTGACTTTACTAAATTACGAACGCCTTCTAACACGTTTTTGGCGAAGAGAGAGGTCTTCCAAAGCGTCGGATACTACGACGAAAGCTTGAAGTACGGTGATGAATCGGACTTCTTGTTGAGCGCTTTAGAAGCCGGCTGGGGGATTGCATCGGTCCCTTTGCCACTCTACAAGTACCGTATCCATGACAGGGGGCTTTCGGCCACTGTTTCGTACGTCACAATACTCCGCAGTATGTTGAAAAAGCACAGACAGACTTTTCTTGAATATATTGAGGAAACACTTCTCTACCGTGAAGAACGCTACTGGAATGAGATCGAGAACCTGCAATCAGCAGATCCAGATATCATCATCGGCGACAGCGTCGAAGTTGCAAAACGGCAGTATCAGCATTTGCATTGCGAGTTTCACAAGCTGTTGAGAGAGTATGAATCGTTGACAAAAAGATTTGATGAGACGAGGAAAGAGAGAGACAGGCTCGCCGCAAGTCGGTATTACACGCTCAGACACAAACTCAACACGGTCTTGAAGTCGCTGACAAAATACTGCCAGTAGTCTTTCAGCCCCTCAAGCTGCGCATCACGGAGCGAAGCGGCGCAGTCAGCTTCCAGGAGTTACTTCCTTGCAAATCCTCAAGACGCCTGTTCAAGAGCGCACATTGCAAGTCACCTTCACTCCTGATTCGATTGCATTCGCCAATGGAAAAAGTTGCATAACGCAGCGCCAGAAAGCAGAGTTCAATGAATGCGTCCAACACTCTTCTTTCCTCGAGACTTCCATCCCCTGAACGACTGCCCTTTCGAGCAGAAGCGATTGCATCTGCCACATTCAGAGATTGCGTCCGAACTAAATGATCCAATTGATAGGCCGCAATTTCAACCACACGTTTCTGAAAATGCTCTTCTGATTCGCCCAAATCTTGAAGTATGTTGCGATACTCTTTTCCCAATCGGAGCGCATCTAAAGCAAAGAGAAAACCAGCCAGATTGGTAGAAGTTGCACTCTCATCGTGCATTCGAAACTGCACAAGAGAATCGTCTAGCAGCAAAAGGTCACCATTTTCTACAACCCGCAACCACATCTCCAGATCACCGGCGTGAAAGTACTCGTCATTAAATCCTGCGCGGCAATCTTTGCGGCGAAACATAACAGTACTCGGCTCACCCACCCAATTAGAAAGACTGAGTAAGCTATACCTGACTACATCGCTTCCACTTACTCTGCGCCCATTCGGGAACCGATTTCTAGTCAGGACCACCCGACCAAAGGAATCAACAATCTCGCATGCTGACGCGACAAGCGAAATGGTGGGATCTTGAAAAAGAACTTCACGCATCCGCAATACCGCCACCTCAGAAAGTAGATCATCCTGCGCAAAGGGCTTTATGAATACTCCTTGAGCATTTTCTAGGCAGCGATTGTAAGCTGCGAAAAGTCCTCGATTTTCCTGATTTCGAAAGAACTTGATGCGGTTATCTTGCTGCAAGTAACGACGGACTATCTCCTCTGACGAATCAGAGGAGCCGTCGTCAACGACTATCAACTCAATGTTCTCGAAAACTTGAGACAGTGCGCTGTCAATGCACTGCTGGAGATAGCGCTCCCCATTAAATATTGGCAATAGTATTGAGACTTCTGCGGGCATCAGGCAATTGTATACTCCTAAACATCCTAGTGATCTTTCCCTCATCAGGTTTGCTTCCGCTGACTTTGGGCACTTTTACATGAACGAACAACCAAAAAGTGGCTCTGATACTTTGTCTAACACCTCCTCTATTGCGCTCAAGAATGTCTATTCAAAGGTGCGCAATACGACTCGTCTATTAATTGAACAAAGCCTATTTCCAGACCTGAATAGACAGTTAAAGGAGACCCTGGACGCGAACGAGTCACTAAAAGAAGAAGTGTCGACGCTCAAACGCCAGCATGAAAAGTGGCGAATGGAGCTAGCCCTCAATCGACTGACGACGAAAAATGAGCACCTCCAATACAGTAAAGAGGAACCTCGATTTCTCTTTCTCAAAAGTTTTTTAGCGGAAGCAGATGCGCCGCTTCCAATCTTCCTGCATATTCCCAAAACAGCAGGAACAAGCTTCGGACAGATGGTGGCAGCAAACGTCGGTAGAGAAAACCTACTTGAACTTTATGATAAGCCAAGACCTTCGCAAGACGAACTGAAAAGGATTCTGCAGGAAAGAGAAAGAGATTTGTCCATGATAATCGGACATATTCCTTTCAGTTACGGGGTTCACCGGCACGTAAAGCGTCCGGTTTTGCTTATTACCTTACTTCGAGAACCACTCGACCGCCTGCTATCACTCTACTTTTATCTACAAAGACAAGCTCATGCCCAAGAGATGGGAAGAGAGATTATCGAACGGCGCCTCGACATTGTTGAATTTATCAAACTGACAAAGGAAAGGCATCTGGACAACGGGCATGTTAGATTTCTTTGCAGCACAGACATCCGAGGATTACCTTGTTCTGCCGAATCTCTTGAAGAAGCAAAAGACAATTTGGCGAATCGAATCGGATTGGTGGCACTGACCGAAAACTACGAGATGCTTGTCAAAACGATGGAATACGCTTTCGGCTGGAAGCGTGCAGCTGAAGAAAGATATAACGCATCTACAGACAGGATGAAGGTTCAGGAAATGGATTCAGCGACTGCTTCGATACTTCGGGAAGTCAACCAATACGACTGCGAACTTTTCGAGTTTGCCAAAAACCTAGTTGCCAGCAGAATCTTGCCGCACCAAGTCCAACACTAACGAAATTCAATCAATGATCGCTAAATTTACGCAAATACTTGGCTGCTCGATTCCTCAAACGAAGACCTTTTTCTCTTAACCTCATAACTCTTGTACCTCGGAGTAAGTTCAATTCGTAGCGCAATTGCCCTACTTGACACTTAGCCGATTGCAAATGAAGCCTCTCCAGTCTCAAGGCTTTTGCACTCTGTTGCAAAAGAGAACTCAACTGATTGATCCTCAACCGAAGAGCCTCTACATCCTTAGAGAGCCGCCTGTTGTCTAGGATTAGCTGGCGAGTTCGGTCCAAATCAAAACTGCTCTTGCGGCTCACACTACTTAAAGGTGGACAGCAATCGACAAGTTCCAACCAGAGCGCTATCGCTTCGGGGAAATACTGCTCGAGCAATTCAAAATGTCCCTCAAAGTTAAATGCACGCCGATTCATGAGATCTGCATCAAATACTGACTCCGACAATTGCTCAAGTGAAATAGCAAATTTCTCTCTCAAACAATCAATCAATACTTGCGGTTCTCTTTCCAAACAATCAACACCTACAATCAAGCTTCTGTCAGGATTCTGGCGAAAGTACTCGAGCACTAATCGGTTATAAGCCATCCAGACGTTGATGGCAAAACTAGGGCTGTCCTTGAAAGCACTGTCACCTCGACGAATTAAGGAGTCGGCCACTTCCCAGGGTGCGCGAATCATGAATAAGAACTTGGCGTCAGGAATTACATCTGACCAAAGATCGAGCAGCAATGTCGTGCGCGGATCTTTCCAACCCCAAGGAGAGCGATGCTTGTGCCTCGCGAGGAGCAATTCCGCTTCCTTGCGATATCTGACCGCTGCGGACACCTTTTCCAGCATCCATCCTTCAGGACCATGCCCAGACTTTTGAAAAATCTCTTCGTGAAACCTTACGAAATCCAGATCTTCGTAGTGTCCCTGCACGTTGCCGGCAGCGGCTGGATTGAGATTACTGCCAATGTCCAAGCCGCATCTCGCCAAAATGGCACTAGCAACTGAGGTCCCCGAGCGATGCATGCCACATATAATCAGGGGCCCAGTCAATTTATTCTCATCAACAGAATCATCGCTCATATCAGTGAATCCGGCTTTCCACCCAAGAAAAAACGCTGGACAAGCAAGACATTATTTCATTACCAATGTCCGGCGATTGATTCTGTTAAAGCCAATTCACCATACGGCGTGGAAAACATGGAAAATTAAAAAACTCAAGTTCCACGCTAGAACCAGGAAATCAAAATGACAGAGTTCGTAAAATCGACATCGGTAACCACTAGCGAAGCCGGGACATTCGGCGGTGTGGATACAAGGGCAATGTATCTCGATTTGATGAAAAAGGTAGTTGCGAACTTCATTTACGGAGATCCGACAACCAATCCAGGAGGGTTTCGCCCCTACGATCCGGAGATGAGGCGGATAGGAAAAGGCTGGCCAAGAGATGCTCACACAATGATTGGTATGAAGCGACTGGACAACATACAAGATTGCGTCGAAACAGTCATTCAGGAACGTATACCAGGAGATTTTATAGAAACCGGCGTTTGGAGGGGCGGAGCTTGCATTTTTATGCGTGCCCTGTTGAAAGCCTACGGTGATTGCGACCGAAAAGTGTGGCTTGCTGACTCGTTTCAAGGGTTACCTCGTCCTGACGCCAACAAATACCCTGCTGATTCAGGAGACAAACTATATAAAGAAGCGGAACTAGCTGTAAGCCTTGAGCAAGTTCAATCCAATTTTCGGCTATACGGACTCCTTGACAAGCAGGTTGAGTTTCTGCCGGGGTGGTTCCGAGACACTCTTCCGGCGGCTCCGATAGAAAAGCTGGCGATACTCAGGCTTGACGGAGATATGTATGAATCAACGATTGTAGCCCTCGAGAGCCTCTATCCAAAACTTTCGCCCGGAGGCTATTGCATCATCGACGATTACAGCATTCTGGAGGGATGTCGCAAAGCAATTCACGATTATCGCGAACGATTTGCGATTACGGAGCCGCTTGAAACCATTGACTTTTCCGCAGTTTTCTGGCGAAAACGCAAGTAGCAATGAGCTGCTATGTATTCACGAGTGCAACAATCAATTACCTTCCAAAGGTGCGCGTCCTGGCGCGTACAGTTAAGGCTCTGCATCCGGAAATAATCTTTTCGGTCATTCTTGCAGAACCTTTACCACGTGAACTGGATAGCATCCGCAGCGAATTCGATGACCTGGTCACAATCGATGAGCTGGGTATGGCCAACCTAGAATCGTGGATTTTCAAACACTCAATCGTTGAATGCTGCACGGCCATTAAGCCCATCTATCTCTGCCGCTTGCTCGAAAAGGTAGATTGCTCGTGCGTGATTTATCTCGATCCGGACATCGCTGTTCTCTCCTCAATGCAAACTCTCATTGGAGAAGTAGAACAGAGCACCGTCGCCGTAACACCTCATATCCTGCAACCGGAAAGCTCTACGCAAGCAATTACAAGCAATGAGCTGACAGCTATGAAGTACGGCACCTTCAACCTCGGATTTGTCGGCGTGAAGAATTGTCCACAGGGCAAGGAATTCGCACAGTGGTGGCAGAATCGCCTGCTCGACTATTGCTACGAAGACTTTGCCTCCGGATTGTTTACTGACCAGAGGTGGATCGATCTCGCGCCGGCCTTTTTCGATGGCTTGCAAATACTGAGAAACCCCGGATATAACGTTGCTACATGGAATCTAACGCAGCGTAAAGTTAGAGGAAATTTCACCCACGGCTTTACCGCCAATGAAGAGCCTCTGGTCTTCTATCACTTCTCTGGATTCGACTCCGGTGCTCAGCTGGAAATGTTGGACAAATTCGGCGCCGATATGCCGGCGTTGTTTCAACTGCGTGAATGGTACGAAAAACAATGCCGATTAGCAGATCGCGATGAGCTGAGCAAGCGAATCTGGAAGTATTCCAGTTTTGACAATGGCGTGCTAATCAGCAAGGAGCATCGAGAAAAGTACAAGAGCGAACAGACGTTACAAACAAGATTCCCGAGTCCTTTTTCAACTTCAGTTCAAGGTCAATCTTTCTACGAGTTCTGTAGATTATCAGTATCTTCTTCAGGAATGCCCGAACCGAAGCCCTCTCAGGCAGCCGGGCAAGTCAGTCCGGAAATCCAACCAATCGAAAGCAGTGGGTTCTTTCCGATATTTGATCCGGATTTCTATTTGAGTCAATATCCGGACATCAACGCCGGCAATATCGAACCTCTCATCCATTTTATGAGCGCCGGCGCTGAAGAACTGAGAAATCCCGGACCTCTGTTCGATTCCAGATTTTATGCAACGCAGTTATCCAACACTACGCTGAAAAATCCACTTGCCCACTTCCTTACTGAAGGATGGAGGCAAGGGCTCGATCCGCACCCGCTTTTTGATACAAGATTCTACCTGTCAAACAACCCGGGGCTAGTGGAGACAGGAGTAAACCCGCTGTGCCATTACCTGCTGCATGGCGCTGATAGCGGGCTCAATCCGCATCCGTTGTTCGATACTGCGTACTACCTTCGTACAAATGAAGATGTCTTCTCATTGGGCTTGAACCCGCTTGTACACTTCGTCATGAGAGGCGGGGCCGAAGGACGAAATCCACATCCACTTTTTGACTCAGAATATTACTTGCATCAAAATCATTCGGCTATGCAAGGAGTAAATCCTCTCATTCATTATCTATTACACGGTGCAATCGAAGGAAGAAACCCACACCCACTCTTTGACAGCGATTATTACTTGAGCCAATTTCCCATGGAAAAGGCAAAAGCAATTACCAACCCCCTTTTGCATTTCGTTCAGTCGCGAGAGGACATTAGAGATCCACATAAGCTTTTCGATGTGTCCTTCTATTTGGAAAGTAACCCGCAGCTTGCCAAGTCAGAAGTCAATCCATTAGTCCACTTCTTACAGATAGGGATGGCAGCCAAAAGAAATCCGCACAAAAATTTTGATATGGAAAAGTATTTAGAGAGGCACCCGGAAATCGATCCGGCAAAGACAAATGCTCTCGTTCACTTCTTGAAGAAGAGAGCATTCGAACAACTCTTCGATAATAGTCCGGACACTGAGTATGCAAACGAGTGGCCAAACATTCTATTTGATGCACGCCAAAAGGATGCACGATTCAGTCAGTTTCTTTCTCTCGTGAAGAACCGGTTACCAATTGTTCTGTTTATCTATCACTACTGGGATGGTGGGGTGTCCAGGCATGTAGATGAACTGTTGAAATTGGGACACGGAAAATTTCTGCCGCTAATCCTTCGCTCACAAGCTTCAACCAACGAGAACGCTGTTCAACTCTGCGCTCCCACCGCCAATTGCCAACTGCAAGTCACGACAGACCTAAAGGCCGACTTTGACCGCCTGGTCAATTTTCTCAGAGATGCGCAGGTTCAACGCGTCCACGTGCATCACACGCTGGGTTTCGGACCTTTTGTCAAACGCCTTATAGAAGAACTTGGAGTGCCATTCGACTTTACGGCACACGATTACTACGTGCTTTCACCTCAACCACATTTGACCAACGAGAATGGAACATTTGCAGGTGAACCTGATGAGCCGAATTCCATATCGGCAGCGCAAGTGGCAATTACATCCAACCATCAACTCTGGCGTCGCCAGCAAGAATGGCTCATAAAGAACGCCAGTCGCGTAATAGTGCCAAGCAAAGATACCGAACAACGACTGCAAAAATATTTCAAAAACCGAAAATTCATCTGCGCCTACCACAATTCTTTTGAAGAACTGGAAAAGGCAATCCAAGTTCAACCGTTAGCACCGAATGCGCCGCTTCGCGTGTTGGTGCTCGGCGAGATGCAGCCACACAAGGGAGCTGCAATTCTGAACGAAGCAGCACTGAGCGCCAAGAAAAGAGAATTACCGATTACATTCGAGCTGCTCGGTGCCACGACCTATGCTTTCGCCCCTGCCGACCAATCGAATCTGACTTTGCACGGCAGGTACGAGGATAGAGAACTCCAGCACCTAATTACTCAACGCAATCCGCATATCGTCTGGTTTTGTTCGCAGTCGCCGGAGACTTATTCCTACACTTTGTCAGCAGCCTTTGCGGCAGGCTTGCCTGTTCTGGTACCGGACATTGGAGCATTTCCTGAACGCATTCAAGGTCGCTCATGGTCCTTTATGCAGCACTGGAACGCGACTGCAGATGAATGGTTGGAGCGACTGCTGGAAATTAGAGATGAGCATTTCACCCATGCAATTCCCCCACCGCTGATCGATAGAAAACTGCAAAAAGCGAGCAGCGAATTTTACCATCGCGAGTATTTCAACTGGATAGAATCACCTAGAGCGTCAGCCGCACCGCTATTGGTGCCTGCAAAGCGACGTATTAAACCAAGGGCGCTTGGTGTTCTGCTTTGTTTTAACGAAGGGGACCAGCTGCCTGACGCGATAGAGCATCTCCTGGCCAACGATCATGAACTTGTGGTTTGGGATCATGGCTCCAACGATCAAACGCCTGACGTGCTGAACAAATACCGCAAGGATCTTATTGAACACAAAGTAATCGCCAGAGATTTCGATTTTTACGAGATATATGCAGCCATGTCGCGCAATCTCATTTCCAACTATATTTCCCGCTACGACTGGATCAGCTGGCCGGATCAAGATGAAATTCTGGAAGGTCCTGACCGCACCAACACGTACTACGAGAGCGTTGTCGAAGTCTTTAACTCGCCATACGATTGGCTTCTATTCCACAACTTTCTTTATTGGTTTACCTCAGAAGATGATGCGAGCATACAGTCCCCAGCCCGTCGCATCCGGCGATACAGCCGCTTTCCACTAACGGCCGACAGAGCTCGAGCCTGGCGTTCAAAGGCAACGAACATACGCTGGTTCAATCACAATCCGCCTGAAGGAGAGCGCTATCCGCACATGTTCAATCTTCGCCATTATCAAATGCGCAGCCACGAACTCGCGCTGGACAAAATCAATCGCTCGAGATCCGGCATACAGAGAGGAAATGCTATCTTTTACTACGCAAATATGAGCCGCTGGCCTGAACGTATAATCATAGAGCCCAACCAGTTGCATTTCGACGACGGAGTCAGAGAGCTAAACCACTCGCCAATTTTCGACTGGCAGTACATTTACGGCACTGCCCCCAATCAGGGTCCTTCAGGAAATGCTCCTTAGTTGCCATTTTCCGCAAAGAGTAAAGCTACAGTGAACCTACCCACAAAATCTGAATTCGAAATCTACAAGCGCCTTGAGAAGGAGTACGTTTCGCTAGATCGCAAACAGATTCGCAGAACGAAGAACATC
>JYMV01038943.1_pt1 | contig 16934 bp, 17 predicted proteins | sample 338911 | NCBI WGS metagenome assembly JYMV01 (sample SAMN03354496, study PRJNA234377) | hydrothermal vent metagenome | biome: Deep sea; feature: Hydrothermal plumes at the Eastern Lau Spreading Center, Western Pacific Ocean; material: Seawater | place: Tonga | collected 2009 | depth 2000 m m
TAATACCAACGGATTGGTGGAGACGAGGGGGGTCGAACCCCTTACCTCAACGCTGCCAGCGTTGCGCTCTACCAGTTGAGCTACGTCCCCAAAATTTGTAAAAGGCAGGATGAGCGAAATCTATGGAATGCGGAGTGATAACGCTCAGAAAGATGGCGTCCCCAAGGGGAGTCGAACCCCTGTTGCCGCCGTGAAAGGGCGGAGTCCTAGGCCGCTAGACGATGGGGACTAGCAACCCAATATAGTATGATTGATAGTAATTTTTGTCAATATATTTTTGGCAGTGTTCAATAAAGAATGCTGAACTGTACAAATACCTAATATCGTGTCATTTCGAGCGCAGCGTGAAATCTTGCCTGAGCAAAGCACTAATGTTATTTAGATGTCTCACTTTGTTCGAGATGACAAACCGGTGAATTCCAGCAAACGAATCTTCAATTCTTCAGAAAACTTTTTATTTCCTGTGCCAGTTTTTGCGGAATTCCCGGCACCTGCAAAATATCGTCTAAAGACGCCTGTTTCAAAAGAGTTAAACTGCCAAAGTGCTTCAGCAGGAGTCGCCGGCGTTTTGGCCCGATTCCCGGAATGTCATCAATTTTCGAATGCAGCGTATGCTTTCGTTTTAGTTTACGTTGAAATTCGATAGCAAAACGGTGTGATTCGTCGCGTATGTTTTGCAAAAAATAAAGCACATCAGAATTTCTGCGCAACCGGATTTCGTTTTTCTGGTTCGGTTTCACCACATATTCGTAATCTACATTCTGCCCACGGCTGCGGCCCCTTTTCTTTTCGGAACGGCCTTTAGCCAGTCCGATCAAATCGACTTTCCGTAAAATATCAAGATCTGCCAGCACTTTTGCCGCAATATTGATTTGCCCCTTTCCGCCGTCAATTAAAATCAAGTCCGGAAGTTTTTTCCCTTCCGCCAGAGTGCGTTTGTAACGCCGCGTGAGAACTTCCTTCATGCTCGCAAAATCATCCGGAACGGAAATGCTCCTGATTTTGTATTTCCGGAAATCCTTATTTGAGGCTGCGTTATTTTTCCAGCACACCATTGAAGCAACCGTCATTGTTCCGGAAAGATGAGAAATATCAAAAGCTTCCACAAATTCCGGAATACGGTTCAATCTTAATTCATACTTGACATGCTGCAGTATATTTTTGTTTTTGGAAGAACGGTTACGCTGCTCCGACAAATTAACTTTTGCGTTACTGTATGCCATGCTGACCAGTTCCTTTTTACGTCCTTTTTGCGGATAAACTACGTGCACGCGCCGTTTTGATTTTTTATTGAGAGCGTCTTCGAGCATTTTTCTGTCTGAATATTCAAAGGGCAATAAAATTTCACGGGGCACGATTGAACCTTCCGGCATGTAAATTCGATGCAGCGCCTGTCCGAGCAAATTGTCATCGGAAGCTTCACTGCTGTCTTCAAAAAAGAAAAAGTCCGTTCCCAGCAGTCTGCCGTTGCGGATGAACAAAACCTGAACTCCGGTGGAATCTGATTCACGGAAAAGATTGAACACATCCTGATCCTTGCCCTTGACATCCAGCACCATTTGTCTTTCGAAAATCCGGCGCATGGCTTGAATCTGATCACGGTATTGAGCCGATTTTTCGAATTCAAGTTTTTTGGAGGTCTGCGCCATCCGCTTTTCAAGTTCCTGCAGAAGTTCCTGATCGCGTCCTTTTAAAAAGAGCCGAACCTGACGCACCACTTTTGCGTATTCCTCCACAGAAACGACGCCGCGGCACGGAGCAAGGCAGCGCTGCATTTGAAAATTTAGACAGGGGCGGTACGTCTTTTTGCCGTCAAGCAGCATTTTACTGGTACGCAGCGGAAAATATGTCATGACTGCTCTCAGCACTTGCCGGGCGTCTTTCACTGAAGGGTATGGTCCATAATATTCGGACTTCGCGTCAATTTTTTCGCGCACCAGGAAGAGGCGGGGATACATTTCTCCAACCGTCAGTTTGCAGTACGGATATGATTTCCCATCCTTGAGCGCCACGTTGTAACGCGGATGATGTCGCTTGATCAACTGCTCCTCCAAAATCAGCGCTTCGGCTTCTGTGTCCGTCACAATCATGGAATAGTCATGGATGCGGGACACCATCAGCTTGATCCGCAAATTGTGTTTTGCCGAGCTGTGAAAATAGGAACGAACGCGGTTGCGGATGGATTTGGATTTGCCGATGTAGAGGATGCTTTGCTGTTCATCCTTGAAAAGATAAACTCCGGGAAGGTTGGGCAGGTGAGAGAGTTTTTCCTGTGCGGGAGAAATGGTCCCGCCACTTGCTTTAGAATGGCGGGTGGGCGTATTCATGTGATTACTGCGTCAAATCTGCAATTGTTTCCGGGACTTTTTTCACAAATCCTGCCATTGTTCCATAGGGACCGATTTTCATTTTCAGGGCATGCTGAATTACAACTGTGGGCGTACCGGTCACTCCGTAGATTGCGGCTTTTCGTTCCCCTTCTTTGATCAACTGGTTTACCCACGCCTGGTCTTTTTCCTTTTGAAATTCTTTGTTGATTCCCAGTGAACGTGCCAGATAATTCGTAATTCCGGGATCAAATACATTTACTCCGTGTGTGAAACTTGCTTTGAAAAGTTCATCCTTGATCAAATCCGCTTTGCCTATTTTTTTGGCCACGTAATAAAGGCGCAAGGGCGAATCATCCTGTCCGCGGAAGACAATCGGAATGTCAATAAATTCGACTTTGTCTGTGTCTGCAAATTTTTTACGGAAGTTTCTTGAGGCTTTGTGCAGGTTATTAAATTCCTCATATACAACTTTTTTAAGACTATGTGCAGCAGGTACATTGCCAACTACATCATAGTGCCCCCGGATGGATTCCTTTGCCGAAACAGAAAAGGCGAAGGCCAAACCGCAGATTATTAAAACTACTTTAGGCATTTTTTTACTCCAATTTATTAAATTATTTGAAATTTATGAAAAATAATCATTTTTACAAAATCAGTAAAGTTTCTTCTATTTTATTGCAAGAGTTTATAATTTGCGATTCTTACAACTTTCCGGATTCCCACTTCCGCGAGTATGACACAGTTTTTACGCTGTTCATGAAAGATCCCCCCACAAAAACTGTAAAATCGAAATTGCAGTTACTGTTGCGGTTTCTGACCTCAGAATTCTCGGCCCAAGACCTACCTGTCGCAGACCTGAACGCAGAGCCAATTCGATTTCATCCGGATGCAAACCTCCTTCCGGACCAATCAGCACACGCTGGTGCAGTTGATTTGTTTCCACGGATGCTCCGGTATTTTTCCAGGAAACGGAATCTCCGCTTTCCGCAGAAAGCATCCAGGAATTCTGACATTCTGGAAGTTTATCCAGTGCTGACGCTAAATCCGGATGCAGGTAAACTTCGGGAGGAAATTGGCGTCCGCACTGTTTGGACGCTTCCAGAACAATTCGCTGCCAGCGTGTCAACTGGTGTTTGTGCTGTGAAAAACGAAATGAATTTGGCGAACGAGTTCCGCAAAAAAAATCAAGTCGGCTGACTCCAAGCTCAGTAGATTTTTGCAGAATCCAGTCCAGCGCCTTTTCCTTGGGCAGGGCTTGCAGAATTTCCAGACGCAACCCGGAAGGCGCTGGAACCGCGACGGAATGTTCCGGAACAAAGCTCAGTGAGCTGCGGTCGAAACTTGCCAAAACCGCATCGAAGCGTTGACCTTTTTGATCCTGAATCAGGAAGTGGTCTCCGGAACGCATTCGTCGGGATTTCAAAACATGCCGCGCTTCCTCACCTTCAAGTTCAAACTGCTGTCCGCATTCAAGCACTCCCTCAAAAATGAAATACGACATTTTTCCTGATCAGGAATACTTAAACTTCAGCTGATCTTTTTTTATTCCAATGCTGACTTCTCCCCCATTTTCCAGCTGCCCAAACAGGACTTCATCTGCCAGGATGGTTTCAATTTCCCGTTGAATCGTGCGTCCCATAGGACGTGCGCCAAAGACCGGATCATAACCTTTTTTGGCTAACCAAGATTTTGCAGCATCCGTAACATTAATGACCACCTTTTGCAGTTGAAGTTTCACTTCCAGTTCCACAATCATCTTTTCGACAACCATCAAAACAACGTCTTCCGGAAGACCCTTAAATGAAATGGTGTTGTCCAGACGGTTACGGAATTCAGGACTGAAGACTTTTTCAATGGCTTTTTTAGAGGGAGCTTTTGGCGTGCTTTCGCCAAATCCGATTGTAGCTGAACTCATTTCTTTCGCGCCGACATTGGAAGTCATCACCAGCACAACATTGCGGAAATCCGCCTCACGCCCGTTGTTGTCCGTCAAAGTCGCGTGATCCATCACTTGAAGCAGAATGTTGAAAATGTCCGGATGCGCTTTTTCAATTTCATCAAGCAGGATCACACAATGCGGATTTTTGCGAACCGCGTCTGTCAGCAAGCCGCCCTGGTCAAAACCGACATAGCCTGGAGGAGCACCGATCAGACGGGAAACGGTGTGCTTCTCCATGTATTCGCTCATGTCAAACCGTTCAAACTTGATGCCCATAATAAAGGCAAGCTGCTTGGCTAATTCCGTTTTGCCGACTCCGGTGGGGCCGGTAAAAAGAAAAGAGCCGATGGGATGTTCCGGATGATGCAATCCTGCACGGGAGCGTTTGATGGCTTGAACCAAAGTGCCAATTGCCTCATCCTGCCCAAAAACCTGCATCTTCAATTCTTTCTCAAGGTCACGCAGTTTATCCTTGTCGGTTGAATTCATGCGTTCAACTGGAACTCTAGCCATACTGGCCACCACTTTTTCAATATCCGGCACACCCACAGTTTTTCGTTTTGCACCCGGACGCAGTCGTACCATCGATCCGGCCTCATCGATTACGTCAATTGCTTTGTCCGGCAAGTAACGCTCATTGATATATTTTTCCGAAAGTTCTGCGGCAGTTTTCAGGGATCCGGCAGTATAACGGAGCTGGTGATGTTTTTCGTATCGTGTTTTCAAACCTTTGAGAATCTTGATCGTTTCCGCGAGAGTCGGTTCATTGATGTCAATTTTCTGAAAGCGGCGTGAAAGAGCGCGGTCTTTTTCAAAAATCTTTTTGTATTCTTCATAAGTCGTGGAACCGATACAGCGAATTTCACCTTTGGCCAGCGCCGGTTTTAGTAGATTTGAAACATCCATTGATCCGCCGCTGGTTGCTCCTGCGCCAATTATTGTATGAATTTCATCGATGAATAAAATCGAGCCCGGTTTTTTTTCCAGAGCCTTCAGCACGGCTTTTATGCGCTGTTCAAAATCTCCACGGAACTTGGTTCCGGCCAGCAATGCACCAATGTCAAGGGCAAATACCTCGGTGCCTTCCAGCATTTCGGGAATGTCACCATTGAAAATCTGCAGCGCAAGACCTTCCGCAACCGCGGTTTTACCAACTCCCGGATCACCCACGTAAATCGGATTGTTTTTGCGCCTTCTGCACAAAATCTGGAGGGTACGGTTGATTTCATTTTCACGTCCAATCAACGGATCAATCCGTTTTTCTTCTGCCTGCCGTGTCAAATTCTGGGTGTAAAGTTCCAGCGGATTCTGCTCGGGGCGTGTTTGCTGACCATCTTCCTCATCTTCTCCGCCTTCAAAATCATGACCGTCACTTTTTTCTTCTTCCGCGGGAACTTTGGCAATACCATGCGAAATGTAATTCAGCAAATCAAGACGGGAAATATCCTGTTTCTGCAGGAAATAAGACGCGTAAGAGCGGGATTCACGGTGAATTGCCACCAGCACATCACCAACATCCGCAGATGCCTTTCCGGAACTGTTAACATGCATGATGGCCAAATGCAGCACACGCTGGACGGCCTTTGTCTGTCGCGGCAATTTATTTTCATCAACTTCTTCCTGCTGCGAAAAGAAGTCCTCCAAATCCTGCTTGATGAGGTTTGTGTCGCCTCCGCAACTACGGATCACATTCAGTCCCGCATCATTGTGCAGCAAAGCATAGAGAATATGTTCGACGCACAAATATTCATGCCGCCGGTCAATAGCTTCACTTTGAGCTGCCATCAAACACATTTCTAAATCTTTTGTAAACATCACGTAAACTCAATTTTCTTCCATTGTTGCCTGCAGAGGATATTCGTATTGCCCTGCAAGTCCGTGCACAGATTCCACTTTTGTTTCCGCAACTTCAAAAGAGTAGGAACCGCATACTCCAATTCCGTTTTCATGAACATGAATCATAATCTGAGTTGCCTCGGTCAAACTTTTTTTAAACACGGTTTCCAGGATATATACCACAAATTCCATGGTGGTATAATTGTCATTATGAAGCAACACTTTGTAACTCTGCGGCGGCTTCATTTTGCGCCTTGTTTTAGTCGTTAGCCGCTCTTCAATTTCAATTTCGCCCATGCGTATTTTCCTGACAACTAACTCAAAATATCAAACTAAACCAGTCTCAGCCTGTTTATTTTACACAAATTGCTTTTATGCATACAATTGCACTTTAGACCTATTTTATGCTTTGTCAATCCGTTTTTTAATAATTTTGCACTAAACTGCCTTCACTCTTACTTCCAGGGCAGAGTCAGCGTCTTTCAGAAAAACCCGACTGTGGGGTTCGGTGCTGTGTGTCAGCCACACATTTCCGCCAATAATTGAGCCCTCTCCAATCACCACGTCGCCTAAAATTGTTGCGCCGGAATAAACTATTACGTTGTTCTCAATTGTCGGGTGGCGTTTTAGGCCGGGATTAGCCAGTGAATGCTGCGGACTTAGCGCGCCCAATGTTACTCCCTGATAGATCCGAACCTGATCCTTGATAATTGTGGTTTCGCCGATCACAATTCCTGTACCGTGATCAATCATGAGACCCTTTCCAATTGTAACACCCGGATGAATGTCAATTCCTGTTTTAGAGTGGACGTGTTCAGTCATGATTCGTGGAATCAAAGGTACCCCTCTCAGGTGTAAAAAATGAGCAATTCTAAAGACGCTCACTGCCTGAAGTCCGGGATAGGCCAATACAATTTCACGTTTGCTCACAGAAGCGGGATCACCTCTTAGAATCGCGTCAACATCGTCTGAAAGAATATCACGCAGTTCTGGTAGATATTCCAAAAATTCAAAAGCAATGTTTTCAACTTGCTCTCCAAATTCAGGCAGCTCCTCACAGCGTTTTCCTTCCTCAGTTGCCTTCCAGCAGAGAACCATTTCAATGGCTTCTTTGAGACGGTACAAAATGGAGACCGTGTGTTGTCCAACCACATGGGGTAAATTTAGATAATCAAAAGATTCCTGCCGTATTAAGCCCGGAAACAGGAGCACCTGAATATCTTCAACTAGCGTGACAATATTTTCCTTGGCCGGCAAATCGATGGTGCCGATATGTTCGATTTCTGGATGTTCACTATAAGATTCAATCAATGCATCGATTGTTTTTTGAAGCCTTATTTCCTGTTCAGTTGGCATAGTTTTTTTACTGTTTTGAAAATGATAATCCGGGGTCATTTCGTTTAAGAAATAATGTTCCGGAATTGAGTTGAGTGAAACTAACTGTTATGCTGTAAACATAACTCACAAATGACAGTCTCGCAATAAGTCTGAAATCCACACAGTTTTAGGACTTTATAAGACGCCATCAAAAATAACCGCCGATTTAGAATGCAAAGCTACAAAAAAGAATTTGCCGAATTTCTTGTCCGTGCAGACGCTCTTCAGTTTGGAGAGTTCACTCTCAAAAGCGGGCGTATTTCTCCGTATTTTTTCAACTCCTCAAAATTTAATAACGGTCCCCTGATTGAAGAGCTGGGTTTATTCTATGCCGAGGCAATTGCGGAAAATGCTCAAAACTGCACTTTGATTTTTGGCCCGGCCTACAAGGGTATCCCTCTGTGTGTTTCTTCTGCAAGCGCTTTGTCCGGCAGACTTAACAAGAATATCGGATATTTCTTTAATCGAAAAGAGAAAAAGACACATGGCGATAAGGGAATTCTTGTCGGTCAGTTGCCGCTTGCGCGGGATTCCGTGGTCATGGTTGATGATGTGATCACCGATGGACTTACAAAAATCGAGTCAGTCGCGCTGATTCGGGAACTCTGCGGGGTTGATTTTTCCGGTGTTCTTGTAGCCCTGGACCGCATGGAAAAAAATTCACATGGTAATGACGCGATTGCGGAGTTTCAGCAAAAAACCGGTGTTCCTGTCTGGTCAATCATCACGATCCGCGAAATCTGCGCATATTTGAAAAATCGAAAAATAGACGGATCAGTTGTGCTGAACGAATCTACTTTTATAAAAATTGAGAATTATCTCGCACAACACAGCGTCCGTTCTTAGTAAACAATACATCTCTTGTAACACAATCATGCAAAAAGCGCAAGAATCTGAACGAAGTATTCACCGTGCGCAAGTGACGTGGGAGCAGTCCGGGGAGGATTTGGAAATGGCCAAATCTTTTATCAAAACAAATCCGGACACCAGTTGTCTGCTGAGCAATCAAGCAGCGATCAATGCCTACAGTTCAATTTTACAGGCACTAGGTCATTTTCAGCTTCCGGCATATTCTTCAACGGAAATGCTTAATTTATGCAGTTCTGTCGCACCTGAAGTTGAAATAACACGAGTGCAGTGTGATGTACTTGACAGTGCTCTGAATCGAGATTTACTGGGACACACACGGCCAAAAAATATCCAGTTCACTCCGGCATTCGCAAAAACTTCATACGAAGCAAGCAGGAAAATTCATAAAATTGTCAAAACTTACTGGCAGAAAAACAAAGACCGATTTTTTATTCCGTGATTTGTTTTTAGCAGCTAAGCTGTCTCAACCCTTCTGTTGTTTATTTTTTTTAGAATCATGCGATCAAAGTCTGAAAATTCAGCTGTCGGCTGATTACTGAAATCTGAATGCAATTATCTTTTTTGTTCAGGCACCATGTTAACGAAATTGAGGCAAGGTCTTGCTGACCATCAACCGCGGATAAATTCTCATATCCAAAAACGTGCATCCGTGCTGATTCCTTTACTGGAATGTGAAGGTGAGCTTTTTGTCATGCTCACTCAGCGTTCAGAGAAGTTGAATTCACATGCGGGACAAGTTTCGTTTCCGGGCGGAAAACAGGATGCCCAGGACGCGAATTCGCTGGAAACTGCGCTCCGTGAAACTCATGAAGAAATTGGGCTTCTTCCGGAAAAAGTGGAAATTATCGGAACTCTGGATCAAATCCTTTCGCTCCATTATTATTTGGTCACGCCTTTTGTAGGTCTCATTCCGGATGATTTTATCCCGGTTCCGAATGAGGAAGAAATCGAAGCAGTCTTCAAGGCGCCTCTCTCATTTTTCATGAAAAGTGATCAGCACTGGACTGAGGAATTCAAAACACCGATTGCGACCGTACTCGCGCATCATTTTGATTATGAGGGTTATGATATTTGGGGGCTGACCTCTAAATTGATTTTGCGTCTGCTTGAAATCGGTTTGGGTCATGTTCCGGATTTTCCGGTACATCATCCGGACTCTCCAACCTGGATGGAAAGAACCTTGGATTATTCCGGAGATGAACTTCCCTTTGATTCAGAAGCGCTCAGCCATTCTGAACAAAGGAAGGTACATTGATAAGAGAAATCCAAGAACACCCAAAGCAATCAAAATCATTAAAATCGGCTCAATCAGCGTATTTGCCCATGCCATTATTTTTTTCAGGTGTTCCTGATTCTGTGTACCGATTCGTGCAAAACTTGAGGGAAGGTGTCCACTGGATTCGCCTAGTGCAATCATTTTGACAAACATCGGCGAAAATATTGGCACCATGGAATAAGCTTCGCGCAGCGACTTTCCGGAATCAACCGCTTCACGTACCGGAGCAATCTGTTTGCGCAGCAGTTTCGGCAGCAACTCTTCTGCAAGAGCGAGAGCCTCCTGCAGGTGAACTCCTGTGCTGAGCATGATTTCCATTCCTCTGCTGTAAAACAGCATGCGCACACTTTCCTGCAAACGCTTTCCACCGGGAATCAGATTCAGGAGCCAGGACCAGCCAAGTAATCTGGAAACAAAAACAATCAGAGTTCCGGAAAGCAGCGCACCTGCAAGCCAGTTTTCCGGATGAAATCGGAGCGAGTTACTAAAATCGACAAGTATGCGCGTCAACCAAAACAACTCGTCACCGAGTCCAACGTACATTCGTTTAAACATTGGCACCATAAATATAACAGAGCCCAGCGACAGCACAAGAAAGATACTGAAGACCACCAGAGGATAATTGAGCAAACGTTTTTGTTCCCGAATTATTGATTGTTGAAACTGGTAAAAATCCAGCAGCATCCCTAGAACTTCCGGAAGCCGTCCGGAACTTTCCGCGACCTCAATCATTTTCCCGACAATCTGTGGAAAGGCGCGGTAGCGTTGTAAGGCGTTACTTAATGAAAGTCCATTCCGTAAATCCTGGCGCATCCGGCAAAGCAGGAAACTCAAAAAACGATCCTTTTGCTCATGTAACGCAAATCCCAGAGCATCATCCAGTTCAACTCCGGATTTCAGCAGACGGTGCAGTTGCAGTAAAAATTCTGTGACTTCATTATTGTTTAAAACCCGGTGCAAACGTGTGCGCTCAATTTTCCAGAAGCGAACCCTGAAAAAACCTTCGCGCAGGAGTATTTCTTTAGCCTCGGCCAGGTTTTGTGCCTCAAGCGCGCCTTCGTGCTGAGCACCGCTCGTCTCCGTTCCTTCCCAGTAAAAATGTACCAAGTCTTTTTAATTTCTTTTCAGATTAATACTTTGAAACTCAGAAACTGTTGACCGGCACGGTATGCCGTGCCCCTACTCTGAAACTTCTTTGCCTTCATTACATATACTCCTGAAACTTTATGCTGACAAGAGAAAAGCGCCTGTTTTGAAAGATTATTACATTGGTGAAGAAAACAGAAAGTCAGTACGGATCATGTCTGGTGATTATGCATTCAAGTAAAAAAAATGACTTAAAGCTTACGTAGATTCGGCTGTCCAGGAGGCATTGAATTATTTCTGGATGATAAGCAAAATAGAGCTTGACATAAAGATAAGGAAAAGTGGAGGGTGTTGTTGTTACTCATGCGGTCTGTTTTTCTGCCGTTTTCACTAAACACTTTTTCAAAATAAGGGATACCTATGAAAAAGATAATCAGCATACTCTGCCTTTCATTTTTGTTTTGCGGAGGTCTCGCTTTTGCGGCCGACTCTGCGTCCGACAGAAAAGACATGTCGGTAAGATTAGGAATGAAAACCGGGCTTCATCTTTTTTACGCGATATCAGCTCCTTTTGTGCTTGAATTTCCAGGTGAAGACTTTACTTTTGGATTGGTGTACGGCACAGGTGATTTAAAAAGTACCACTACAAGTTCAACATATAGTTCTTCATCAGGTAAGTCAATCCTCAGAATATACAGAAAGTACATCTAGTGGTGATACTACCAGTTTAAAAAAAGATATTGAAAAAATAGGTGATTTAGTAAATGCTGTTTCTACTGCAGGCAGATTTCTGGTGCTGTCCGTAGGTTTTGCATTTTAAAACATAGTTAAAGTCACATCAAAGCATAGGAATTGCATATACAGTCCTACCAAAATTATGATGCCCTTCAGGTTTATTCCTTGAGGGCATCATTGCTTCACTTAATCTGTTACTGCAAGTCTGGTTTTTCAAAAAAATAGTTATATCCAGCCATGGACAGGAGGATTCTCTTTAATAGAAAACTTTGCATACTGGCTCTTTCGTTATTATTTTGCGGGAGTCTTTCATTTGCTCAAGAAGTAGGCGGCTCAGCAACCAACAGGTTGAACCAGACAGCAAGAATAGGAATCAAAACCGGCATTATTAAATGGAAATCTCATTTAATGTACGCCACAACAAGTCCATATGTACTTGAGATGCCCGGTGAAGTCTGGAGTATTGGATTGACGCAAGGCTCCGGGAAGTACAATTATTCCTACACAGACTATAACTCATCAACGGGTGATTCGACAAAAACCCAAAGTATCAACTTTAGTACTATGGAAGTAACCGGCAGATATTATATCGGAAACTCATTCAATATTCCGTTCGGATATGCAATTTACAAAATTTCTTATCCGGACTGGGTTTATTCCGGTGTTACTTATGACATAGAGTACTCAATTACCCAGTTGAATTATGGAATTGGGAATGAATGGACTTACGATTGGGGTGGATACTATGGCATCGACTGGTATCAAACCGGCAGTAAACTGAGCGACAAAATAACAGTTAAACACAAGTCAGGAACAGAAACGGCCGCGACACTGGCGGAGGCAAATAAAACACCTACTGATATTAAGGCTTTTGCCGGAATATTTGTGGTAACTTTCGGATTTGGCTTCTAAGCAGGGAAAGTCACCTCAGCAGTTAAAGTACTGAAAGCTCCTTAAGATTATTCTTCATTTCCCGGCAGCATATTTTATTCTCAAATTGCTGTCGGGAGACTCCTTGTTCTTGCCACCAAACTTAAAACTTTTCCAGAATTTTTTCTGACCATTCCGGAGGAAATTCAGCGTTCCGGACTTCCAACAAAACTGACTCAATTGTCTCCGTATCCTCCACCGGAAGTAATACACGGACACCTTTTTGATATCCGATTCCTTCCGGAACTTCCATGTCACGGTTTGTCCGGCTGCATTTGATTCCTTTTCCAATAAACCATTCAAGCACTATTTCTCCAAAAATGAGCTGAATTTGACGGATCTTGTTTTCAGCGTCAATCCAGAGGAATCCGAACGCATCCGCATGGTTTTCACATCCCAGAGTGATTTTTTTAATACCGTTCACTACTTCTTCAGATTTTTTGGAATTGATGAGATAAAATTGAAAAGGTCTCATAATATAGTTTTCCGAGTCTTGTCTTTTTATGTCATTTCTATGATGATGTTGACTGAACTTTGACTGCATTACAAAACAGTATCAAGCCTGTTTAGTCTTTCTATCATTGAGGCTGTTTTGAATGCAAGTGAACCATAATCCAACTTAGCTCCATGAGTCTCATACGAGTATTGATCAACGGATCCAAGGGCCGAATGGGGCAGGAATCCGTCAAGGCAGTCAGCGCGGATCCTGAACTGGATTTAGTTGCACAAACTGATTTAGGTGATAATCTACCTGAAATAATTGACCAGACAAAAGCCCAGGTCGTGGTGGATTTCACTACTGCCGCGGTTGCGATGGAAACCTCGGCTGACATCATTCAAGCCGGTGCACGTCCAGTGATTGGCACCAGCGGCTTGCTTCCGGAACAAGTTGCCGAACTCAAAAATCTTTGCAAAAAACAAAAACTCGGCGGAGTTATAGCGCCGAATTTTGCCATTGGCGCAGTGCTGATGATGAAATATTCCCAGGATGCAGCCAAATATTTTCCGCATGCTGAAGTGATTGAAATGCACCATGATGGAAAAGTGGATGCGCCTTCCGGAACTGCAATCAAAACCGCAAATTTAATTGCCGTTGCACGAAGTTCGGTTCCGCAAAAGATTGCCGAAAAAGAAATTATCCCAGGAGCACGAGGTGCAAATGCCGAAGATGTTCGTATTCACTCTGTACGTCTTCCCGGACTGGTTGCACATCAGCAAGTCCTTTTCGGAGGACAAAGCCAAACCCTGACCATCCGGCACGATTCAATCCATCGGGACTCGTTCATGCCCGGTGTTTGCCTGGCATGCAAAAAAGTCATGGACTTGAATGAGCTCGTTTATGGACTGGAACATCTGCTTTGAGATATAACTCAAACAAAGTTCAGTCACCTTCAGTGTGTTTTTGACCCCGTGGATGCAGTTCATGGTAGACCTCGAAAAAATCAGGTCGGTTCACATGCGCATACTGCAGGGTTGCATCCAGACTAACGTAACCGAATAAATCCCTGATATCAGAGAGGTCAATACCGTTCTGAAGCAGGTGTACTGCAAATGAGTGACGCAAAATTCTCGGATTGATACGGCTGTTGATGCCGGCACGGAGGGCATGTTTTTTGATCATAGCCCAAAATCCGACCCTGCTCATACGTGTACCGTTACGACCGGGAAATAAACATTTATCCGCGGGATGCAGTAAACGTTCAGTTCTTGCTTGATCAAGATAGGGTCTGAGCACCTCAACAGCTTTTGTGGTCATCGGCACCATGCGTTCACGTTTTGAGCGAACTTTTAAAAATTCCAAATCCAGGAATAAATCATCTACATCCAAACCCAGTAATTCGGTTACTTTCAGTCCGCTTGAATAAAGCAGTTCGAGCATTGCACGGTCACGTAATCCCAAATAATGATCGAGTGAGGGCGCTTCAATCAGAGCTATTACCTCTTCAGTTGAAAGTATTTCAGGTGCTTCCGGAATGACTTCCGGAAAACGAATTTGATGTGCCGGACTGGTTTTGATCAAACCATTCAATTCCAGGTGATCGAGAAAGAGCTTCAGTGTGGAAATGTGACGTGCTAAAGTTCTCGGTTTGTAGGATTCACGCAGGAAAGCAAGGTAGTTTTCAATATCTTCCGGGCTTAGTTTGCGGATTAAAGCAAGTAATTTATGACTGTCAGAGTCCTCCTCTTCTATCTCCAGCCACTTTAAAAATTTCCTCAGATCCAGCCGGTGACTCTGGATGCTGTTTGCAGAATATTTTTTGTTCCGAAGTGATTCTATAAATTCCAAAACCAGCGGCTGCATGAGATTCAACTGGTCAAATGGGAAGAGTAATGGCTGCTTTGAAGAGTGTGCTGTCAGCCGAATAAGTGGAATGACCGCGATGCCGTGTGTAAAATATTAGCTTTTGTTTCCTTGGGCTCACAAGGTGGAGTAATGTGATAAAAGGTTTAGGCGTCCTGCTCAGCGGCAGGCTGGCACACCCCTTCCAGGGACGAACTCCTTTTTAAATAAATCAGGAAGCAAAAGTTTCACATCACGAACATCGCAGACATTAATGTTCTTGGTTAAAGATACCCGGCACTATTTGAATAATCAAGGATGATGCAAGAATAATTCTTTTTCTGTTTTGTCTGCAGATTATCTTATCTTCAACAACAATGCCGAATTGTTGAAGAGATTAACAGTTCAGTTTTTTCAGTCTTGCCGATCAGTTTATTTTTCAGTTAAAACTTCATCCAGTCGATAACATAAAGTTTCCAGATCTTCTTCAATACCTTCGAACTTTGAGGCTCTTTTTTTCAATGTCAGCAGTTTATCTGCTAAATTTAAGGCAACCAGCAAAGCAATATTTGTAGGACCAAATGCGTCTGTGTGTTCAGTGACTTCAGAGATTTGCTGGTCCAGAAATTTCTCCACCTCACGGACGTGCTCTTCTCCATAAGGGCTGGAAATTGAGAAACGGTTACCGCTGATATTTATCTGGTACTGCCTGTTGTCGTTTTCCTCCACAATAACCTCTTTTCTACAAACGGTTCAGTTGTAATCCGCATCAAAGCGGATCACGGATTATATTTGCACTTGATTCACATCCAGAGAAGCTGATGCGAATAATTGCGGGATGTGATAAAGTAAACCTTGCAAAAACTTATAGATAATTTTCTAACAGGTTTTATTTGAGAAAGCAAACCCATTTTGGTGCCAGTTACGAAGTTAACACATTTTGTTCTGAAAGTTAAACATGAAAACCTCCTCTTTAAATTTATTAAGCAAAGAATCACGGCAGGAATTTGGGGCACTGCTTTTGCTGGATCAGCTGATGCGCTACGAATTACCGCTACACGAAAGAGATGATTTGCAGGAAACAGTCACTCAGTTGAAAGAAGAAGTTGCGGAACTCAAAAAAGGATTTTTTCATACCGATGAACAGGATCAGGAACTCAACTATGAAAAGGATGAACTGTACGAAGCACAGGAAGCGTTGACTCAAGTTGAAAAAGAAATGGCGGAAAATGAACATTGCCGACTTAATATCGCACTTGTTGAAACGGATGATGAAGGTCTGGAGCCACTACTGAAATTTATGGAGGAACGGGGTACATTGATGGTGAATGATGAAAACTTTTATCAGCCGTCCACAAAAGGGCAGGAAGTTTATCAGCATTTAGTAGAGCAGCTCGAAGCTTATGTCATGCATTTTGACGTCTTTGCTTATGTTGATCTGGAAGAGGGTGCATTCGGCGATCCGAAAACGGATTTACTGGAAGGCGATCAATGGTCTGATTTACGTGTTGCAGTAGCGGAGTACAAAGGCATCGATCCATATCGTGTAGTTTTTTTAGCGCTGTTGAGCTCAGATAAATTTTATGAAAATCCTGATTGGAAATTTGATTTAAGCTTGGGAACGCTTTTTGATGAAATAGAGCAAGTAGTTCAGGACCAGCTCTGCGTGGAAGATTTAGGCTACAAAGACGATACGGGTCAAGTTTACGGAGAAGATGTTATCCGTGACATTATTGAACAGGGCAAAATTCTGGCAAAAGAAAGACGCCGGGAGGAACAGGAAACCGAAGAAAAAGAACAAGCTGAGGCAGAACCGGATGAACAAGTCATTACACAAACCTATTATTGGTAAAGCAAAAACACGTAACAATTACGGAGTTATGGATGCTCCGGAATTGATGGGTAAAAGCTGGGATACTCCGGATATTAACTGGTTTATCCGTATTTTATCGCATCGGTGATTAAATACCCATCAAATAACTAATATTACTTGAGATAATTTTGACGATATATTTGGTATATAGGTCAGATGGTGTATAAAGTATCGTATAAAGGTGGCAAAAAAACAAGTGGCATAATGGCACTGAAAGTAGCATTGAAGATTGGGAAAAGGATAGTTTCTGAGATATGCAACCGTAATTTTTCTATGATGATGAATGATTAACTCGTCTTATCAGACGGAGAATTTGAAGAGGAATCTTGTTTTAATAATAATTTGTAAAGAATGGCAAGAAATAATCCTAAGAGAACTATCGCAAACAATAACACAGTGCA
>JYMV01034382.1_pt1 | contig 16920 bp, 26 predicted proteins | sample 338911 | NCBI WGS metagenome assembly JYMV01 (sample SAMN03354496, study PRJNA234377) | hydrothermal vent metagenome | biome: Deep sea; feature: Hydrothermal plumes at the Eastern Lau Spreading Center, Western Pacific Ocean; material: Seawater | place: Tonga | collected 2009 | depth 2000 m m
GGGGCGAGTTTCACTTGCTGAATTCAACGGCCTTGTGGCTTGTGGAGGATTCTCCTATGGCGATGTACTTGGTGCGGGTGAAGGCTGGGCGAAAACCATCTTATTCAATGAACAGGTCAGAGAGCAATTCCAGACTTTCTTCGAAAGACCGGATAGCTTCTCACTGGGCGTTTGTAACGGCTGTCAGATGTTGTCTAATTTAAAATCCCTGATCCCAGGCGCAGAACATTGGCCGCACTTTGTGCAAAACTATTCAGAGCGTTTTGAAGCCCGCTTCTCTATGGTTGAAGTGCAAAAAAGCCCATCAATATTCTTTGAAGGTATGGCAGGTTCTGTTATTCCTATCGCTGTTTCTCACGGTGAGGGAAGGGCTGTTTTTGAAAATGAGTCTGTGCAATCTTCAGCACAGAATTTAGTTAGCCTTAAGTATGTTGATTATGCGGGTAAGGTAACCCAGCAATATCCCATGAACCCGAACGGCTCGCCGGATGGTATTACCGGATTAACCACTCAGGATGGTCGTGCAACTATTATGATGCCTCACCCTGAGCGGGTTTTCCGTACAGTGGCGAATTCATGGCATCCACAGGATTGGCAAGAGGACGGTGCCTGGATGCGTATGTTCCGCAATGCCAGAAAGCATTTAGGATAATGCTAAATAGCTGAGAGCAAATTTATTGCTCTCAGCTAATTTCGGTGATTTTTTACTAAAAAAAGCTGATTTTTAGTAAAAAATCATCAATTTTGCGCGATTTCCTGGTTGTTTGTGAAATCTATATTGTTTATCATTGCTCAAATAGTAATCTATGAGTATGGATTGCTATACGCTACAGGAACGTAGAATGAGCGACTTACGGATCTAATGCGGTCTTAAATTTCGGAAATACCTCAACAACAAAAACAAAAAGAGTAGGTTATGAATCGTTCCAGTAAAGGTTTCGGACTCACCGGTGTATTGCTCACCGTTATAGTGCTGATTGTAAGCGCTATCATCAGCACATCAGTATCATCCCAAGACGCGCCTGTCGCAAAAGCTGTTAAACTAAAAGCTGAGGAAAAGAACACATCTAATAAGCAAAGTTAAATATCATTCTTGTTAAACGCTATTTGAGTTTATGGCGTTCTCGATTTTCCGCTTTTTGTTGTTTGTTTTTCTTCAACAAAACATAAGTACTTTTTATTCCACCGTGGTGCATTTGGCTCGAGTGGAATGCCAACACTTCTGGTATTTGCTGTAACCAGACATTCAGATAGCTTTTCAGGTAGCCTGAAAATGGTTTCTTTTGTTCGTTTAAACCATGCCTCAGCAGCACACACCTCAATCCACGTAAATGACATTGGGTTATGAAATCAAACACTTCTTTATGCGCCACCTGTAAACTCATGTATTGCATATTTAAAGTGCTATCCAGCGCATACTTACCAAGACGCAGGTTTTTGTATACTAGGTCTTGTACCCCTTCCTGTTTAAATAGGATGGGATCATTTAGGGGCAAAGGGTCGATATCGGCTAATGTCAGATAGTTCTTACTGAGATTTTGCTCGTTTTTGATGGCTTCTCTGCGCAATTGCCTCGCTAATTCTGAGCCATCTTTTCTCTTCAAAAACACTTTGTCGTCAGTTTTAAGCTGTTTTACATCTGCTACTTCTGCGAAAAATGCACTGAAGTCTTCTTCAACCGTCATCACATCACCTGGTTCTACTTCTTCACTAGAGCGTATTACTCTATACAGCAAAATTGTACCGCAAAGATCAGCACGCTCTTATTTATATATGAACTAATTAGGGTCCTTCAAGGTTCTGTCATCTGTGGAAATGAGGGGAATTAAAGCGGAGACAATACGGAAATATTGCAAGGTAAAAAAAATATCCATTTTGTGTTGTCATTTTTATAGAATTTGGTTAACGTGCGCGGTAAGTAACTTTATCTGATCTCCAAGGTATTTCAGGTAAAACGATTTTATTGAACAATCTGATAACTCAATATGAGGAAGTAGTAGTAGAACATGGCCATTAAAAGTACAGATGTGTTACATATTGAGCGTTCCGAGGTGCTAAGGGGGCTGCGTCTGGAAAGTAGCTATACTCAACAGCAGATCGCAGACAAATTGGGCATCAGCCGTGAGAAAGTGGTAGCGGTGGAAAATTGCCACATTAAGTCAATGTTGGCATTGGAACTGGATATTGTAAAAAATTGGTGGGAGCTGTGTCGCCCCAGAGCAGACATTCAAACCCAAAAGCAGTTTGTTCGTTTGATGAAGAAGGAGTTGAGTATTTAAACTTTCATCACTTCATTTTGACTACGCAATGTAGATAAAGTGATTGTGCAATGTATTAAATTGGCGTCCCCACCGCGACTCGAACGCAGATCTAAAACTTAGGAGGAAGTTGTTAATGCTTCCTCAGCCCTTTATTTATAAGGGATTGTTAATTTCAAATACCACTAAATGCCCATTTCGTGCCCATGAAGATTATTTACAAAAGACACTTGGAGCTTTCCGCAAGCGGTCGGGCTGTCATGAACAGAACCAAATTAATTAGTCGGTCAACGCTCTGACGTTTCGGTCGTAATTAATTGGTTTCTGCCCTTCGGGTGTCCATCCCTAAGCCAAAAATACCACGATGTTTTTTCTTAGAAATTCCCAAAAATGGGACTAATGTGCAGTATTACTATGCACCTAATGCGCTTCGCGCCTTCCCTTGTGTGGATTTAATTCCCCGCTTGCGTTGCAAGCATCGGAATTAAATCAAAGTACGCTGTTACCCCTGCCGGGGGCCTCGCTGGCCGCGAGAGGCAGCCCTTTAAAAGCAAGCCCCTGTGACGGCTCAAAATTCGTCAATAAAAATAGCGGTATCCCAGAGGGAGCCCTCCGCGATTTTTCTTTGACTAATTTTTCTGCCTTACACATTCGAATTATTAATTCGAAAAGCGGCGGTAAACCGCTCGCTTTGCGAACTAATAACCAAGGGGCTTAACAATGGTAATTTCAGTTACAGACATCAAAAAAATCACAAACCTTAGCCAGTGCGAGAGAAAGAGCGGCTTCTATTTTTGGGAGTTGGCGGAAGGTGCATTCAGATGGAAAGCTGGTGATGAATTCATCACGTTCATAAGCAAACAGGGGTTTAAAGATATCTACCCAATCGAGTCAGGGCAACTTAAGTACGCCAAGGCAGAGGTTTTCACACTCATTCAAGAAATGAGATAGGACAATCGCTAGCGAGGGGATATAACCATGAGTCAGAAAGATACGAACTACAAAAATAAAATGTCCCGTCAGGGGATCGTACAGAAGAATATCAGGGTGCCGGAATGGTGCGCATATGACTTCGAATTAATGGCTAAATTCTGTAGAGATAATCCGGATTATTATCCTGCACATTGCAGGAACAGAAAGACAGGAAGGATTAGCAAGTCTATTAACTGATAATGCGCCTCTTTGTCGCAGCCTGCGCGCACGTATGTGCTCGACTGCTCCTCAGAAGCGCATTATATACTGACTTCTGCAAGAGGCTCCTGTATTTCTTTTGGTGGGCAAGTGTAGAAAGCAACATGCTCACCATAATTAAGCTGGACAAGGCATTCTGAGCGCAATAGAAAGCTAATCCCCAGCGCCTTTAAATCATCCGTTGTAAATGCCTGCTCAGTGCCGTTCTTAATGGCTGTAAAAACACCATCTATTGAGTTACTGGTTTTTGTGTAGCCACTGAAATAAATTGCGTCATATTGTTGCAGGTATTTTTGCTGAAGCTTTGTTATTAAAACAGTTTCAGCAGTAGGTTTATTACCTGAATTGTCAGATACAGTGCGAGCAGCCGAAGCGCTATCACTTTTACCAGATACCTGAGCACTTTGATTAACAGGCTGTTTTTGTTCAGTCTGGCCGCTACTACCGCCCATAGCTTTAGGGGCAGGCTTAGACAATAGATAACCCCATAGACAAACGAGAAAAACCAGCATACCCAGTATTTTAGGATTCTTATAGAACGGGGTTCTCGGCTCGATATTGTTATGGTCCCCCGTGATAGTTGACGCATAAAGTTCGAAAATCTTTTTCGGGACATATTGCCAGAAACGGACGGTTGTAATTGATGCGGCTGTTTTTCCGTTTGATTCACTGTCATGCTCCACCGTTTTATAAAAGCGCCACAGGCCCATATTGACGTGACGAACCGCCACCTTAGCCATGACACGGGCCATTTCATGGACCTTTTTAATGTTGGTTGTTGTAAATACAAAATCCCAGTTGTAATGACGCTGCATATCCCATGCAACGTGGATAGTTTCTGGTCTGCGGTCAGTTTCGGGTAAATGGTCTTGCGGCTCTGGATAGTCCAGCAATCTGAGGTCTTTTTCTGTCCATTTGGGCGGGAATATGCGCTGCACTTCATCAATAACAAAGAAAGCCCCTTTCGGTGCCCAGTGAAAGAAACGGGCCAGTTTATCCCGCCCCGCCTGTACATCAGTATCTATATGAATGACCTGAAAGTCAGGGTGAACCGCGCCTTCACCCAACACCCTGACCGTATTTTCGCGAGAAAAGCCGCGAACATTGGTAATCAATGTGCGGCCTGTTTTGATTATCTTAAGAATGTCGTCTTTGATAGCGCCTGATGTTTTAAATGTTCCGTCAGGACCATGATGTATTTTTATGCTCATTTTTTAACAAAGCTTAATGCGAATTTTGCGACAAGTGACTGAAAGACCCAGCTCAGGCCAGTAAAGACATTAAAAAATTCCAGCGATGATTTTAATGATGGCGATATATAGCCGATTGCTGCGGCTAACCTTGCAGCCAGCTGCAAATCAGCAATGAAGGCGCTGGCTACTGCCCACGCTGTAGAATACAGCCAGATGGTAAATTTGATTCTGGCCCAAATCAGTTTCAGTGCCAGATACTGAATGGCATCGTTTGCCATGTTGTAAACATCGACAGTAAAAAAATCATAAATCGCCTGAAAGAAATCCATGCTACTTCCTCAGAAAATTCAACTTTTCATTTGTATAAAATGCCCATCTCAGACAGCCAATAACAGAAATGGTCAGAATGGCTATCCCAACATTTTGAAAAAACGATAAAACGGAATCACAAATAATGAATGTCATTCTTACCTCAATAAAATAGCTATGCTGATAACAGCAAAAATAAACAGGAAGGCCACAGAGACTATCTGTAGTTCATCGTGAAAATTGGTAAAGCAGGTTTGCTTTGTAGCACCCAAAAACTGGATGATATCGACACAGCCGTAAAAACCAGCTTCTGGTACATCGACTGTTAATAAGCCACTCATTTCTGTTCTGATGCTTTCGACAAGCTGTTCATATTCGGCCTGTATGTCTGCTATTTCCTGATTGGCGTCGTCCTCAGATGTAATCGAGCCTTTTTCTTTTTCTTCCACTTCGCCTATCGTTGAAATCTCATTACGAATTTCACCCAATGTTTCATCCATCTGGCTTAGTGTGGAGTTTGTTGTATTGAGTTTAGAATTTGCGCTGGATAACAGGGATTCAACACCGGACAGGTCAATGTTGACTGTGATTTCTTCGGATTGTGGAGTGTCATTATCGGGATATTGCGGGTCGTCGAATCCATCACCATCGGAGTCTAAATCTTCATTGTTGGCAATACCGTCTCCGTCAATATCAGGGTCGGCATAATCAGGAATGGTATCCCCGTCTGTGTCATTGGTGTAACACACAAAATGGGTCTGGCCCTGTGATTCTACGGTGCCACACCCTTCATAACAGGTATCCCCCTGGCACATGTTATCGGGTGTCTCTGTGCAAATTAAAAAGCCGGAGTCAGTAACGCACTGGCCCTCATCTGGTGAAGGTGTAATTTGTGAATCTGCATATTCTTCTTGCGGGTTCTGGTAACAATTAGACTCTAAATCCGGTACGTAATAACCTTCACCTGTATTTGTAAATGCGCAGTAAGAGCCATCATCACGCATAGCGCAGACATTTGGCGCGGTGTTGGTGCCGGATGGAAGAATAAAGTCGGGGTCAGTCGGGTTTACCGGGCATGTGTCTTCATCGCTGAGTTGTTCAGGGTCGAAACAGACGTTTGTGCCATTTGAATAGCCGATTGTGGTCGTGTAATACGGATGGTTATCGGGAGGGCATGAATAACTTGTTTCGGCATAGGCGGCAACTGATGTGTCTACTTTAATGCCCGTAACTTCACCGCCAGCCTGTGTTTGTGAAGTGCATGTACATTTTGCTGTCAAATAACCCTGCTCAAACTCTACATTCGTATAGCTACCATCACATATACGTTTCGGATAGCGATTATCTATGGTTTTACCTAAACAATACTGAGTCAGCTTGTCGAATGCGTTGGCACCTGTGCCAACCTCCAGAAACGTAGATTCCTGTTTTTGAGTTTTTGATTTACTGATGTGATACATGCTGTTCTCATCAGTCATAAAGTCACTGTCTACAACGACTTGCGAATGTGCCGGAAGCACAAACGCAAACCATATAACAGCAACAACAAAAGTAATGGATATGGTTCTGTTAACGTGTCGCATAAAAGCCCAGCCCCACTCCAAGAATGAAAGATAAACCATCAGCGATTCCGAGTAACATTCCCATATCCATTTTTGTCACCTAGATTTTGCGAACCATGGTCACAATCAGGCCGATAACCACCAATGAGGCCACTGTTCCGATAACATACTCACCCGTGGTGAGCGCATCAGTTTCAGCGGCAGTGATAGCGGTTTGAACTGCGGTTGTGTCGATTGCGTAAGATACGCCAGACATCACCGTTGAACCGATTGCAGCAGTAGCCAGAAGGATTTTTGATTTCAAATTTTTCATGGGATTTCTCCAGTTATTAAAGTTTAGGTACGTCTTATTTTGGCAATCATCGCCAAAATCCATCCAATGCCCAGACCGCCAACCCACACTTGCAGCATTGAGCCAAAAGCGAGGTCGTAAGCCTGTACATCGAAATTCATTTCATAGCCAGAATCTGGCTCGGTAGTGTGTCCTGGCAGGTTCCAGTAATTGGTGCCTGTATCCAAAACCTCTAATTCATATGCGGCACAATCTGAGGGGGAGAACGGAAAGACTGTGAATGTGCCGTTGTTAGTATCCATCTGGCCACATTGGCCTGTGGTGTACGAGACACCACCGTCCTGGTCAACATTAAATTCCGCCAGCGCGTTGTATTCTGATGCCGAAGACAGTGCGTAATACGGGTCCACACATTCTGCGGCTGGTATGCCAGTTAGTGTGTATGGTGTGTCCGCGCTTGTATCGTACCGGTAGCAATTCATGGTCTGTGCTCCAGTCGCTTGATTACTCCGATTATCAGGCCGATACCCGCGCCAATGGTCCACATCATGATTGTAGAATCCACGCCAAGCTCATAAAGTGCGGCTGCAATCTGTGTATCAGTTTCGGTTGTTTGTGGCTGTTCAGCCTGATAGTTCAAAAGGTCGTTATAGGTTGCTACGGGTAAAATGATGTATTCATTTGATGCAATGCATTCTGAAAAAGTGTTGTAATCAATGCGGGCAAAGGCAAAGTGTGCGCCAGACGAATGAATCTGGTTGCAGCTAATGTATGAGGGCGTTGTTAAATTCTGCTCAAGTGGCTGCATTTCTGAGTAAGTAATTGCGTAGTAGGTATTACAGTTTTCTACTGTCTGAGTCTCAGAGACTTTGAAATGTCGCCCATTTCTGTAGTATTCAGCGCAGTAACTAGGCATTTTCAGGCTCCAGAATAAAAGAGACTTTGCCCAGTTCATCACGAACAAATTCAACAACCGGCGACACGCACAGATTGTTGAATGCATTCCTGAATGTTTCGAACTCGATTAACAACGGAAAGTGCAAGCCCCCGTTGTGGAGGCTCGTATAATGTCCGGCCTGCTGTATCCGCTCAAACACAATGACCGTGTCACCTGCTTTGAACAGGTAACAATCGCCAGCCATTGTGATTTCTGCGAATACGTTCATTAGCTGGCCTTTTTAAGCTCAGTAGCTTCACCGGAGGACAGCAACACTTTGAACTTGTCGTCAAAGAAGTTTGTGGAGTAAACCCGGTCCTTGTAGGCGTTGTTATTGGTCCAAAACGGTACACCAATGGTTTTGCCTGTCAGGTGGTTAAATTGCCCAGGTATTCCGGCGTTAATTTGCTTAGTGCTGAGTTTGATATCAACAAAAACGCATTCGCCCTCATAACCATTCTGTTTAGGCACTTTAAGACCCAAAAAGAAGTCTTTGCGTTGTTCACCCGTTGATTTGATTACTTTGTCGATAATCTTCACGCCGCAATATTCACCGAAAATATAAGCGCCGTGTGTGGGTAGTGTTGTTTGTGTTGCAATATTAGTATTCATAATGATTAACCTACGTTGTATATAAATGGGAGTATGTTGTTGGGTATCTCGGCGCGCTGGGCCTCGATTACGTTTAAAAGCGGTATGACGTTATGTGAAACATCATCCCGATTTACTGGGGGTAAGCTGATATCAATGTCTAACAGCTCTTTAATTTCTTTCTTATGTCTGTAAAAGGTTGTGCTGGGTACGGTTTCGTATAAGTCGTGTCCGGCTTTCCAGAGTAAATAAGTGCATCTAGCTGCGCGTGATAAATCTTCTTCGTCTTTGGTGGCGACATTCATTTGTGCGGACATATCTATTTTCCTCACGTATTCGTTATATAAATCGTTTAATCGGTCTGTGATGTGGTAGGCGTAACAATCGTTTGTGTACTGGTCTTGCTGCTGTGCAATGCGCACCAGCTCCATTTTTCGGAGAACCAATTCAGCGCGAACCTTTTCGCGGCAAAATTCAATTAATGGTGTGTCGTAGAAATGCTTGGGGATATCATGGCCTTTGCCACCGTAATGGATTTCATCAAACTTTGAATAGAACTTCATAGCCCAGTAACGGCTATGTTTGTTGATATAGGTTGTGCCTTTTACTTTCGTTGAGCGACCAGAGCGTGTACGGGATTTCTTGGCGATGGCATCTATGAACTGATTAACGTTGTAATGTGAGCCAACATCGTAGTAATACGTGATGTCTATGCGCTTTAATTTGTACTGACCCTTTTTAATTGCGCCAATCGTTGCCAGTGGTAACGGCTGTTCAATGATTTCAAACAGTCGTGTAACTACAGCCAGTACCAGTTCATTCAGATTGTCAGAGCCAATAATGTTGTGACCCTGTAAAAATTTCGCTGGGTTCCCATCAATAAACAGTAAATCAGCCTGACCATTGGGTAATCCTGTATCACTACTGAAATTACTGACAGCCGCCATTTTGGATTCATAGGAGCCATTAAAGCGTCTGGTGGTTTCAAATCTGCGTTCAAGCTCGCCTTCATGAGTGAACTTGATTACCTGACCTCTCGGGATACGGTCATGGATACAGGGGATAACAGCGGAAACCCAGTCAATCATGATTCACCTTTTTATATTTAGGCATACCCTTGCCGACACAGGCCAAACACCTAACAGACCAGACTCCCCCTTGTTGCTTCTCAGGGTGTCCTTTGCCTTGAGGGACGTGCTTATGGCAAAGAAGGCAATAGCCGGGGAATTTATTCCTCATATAACCCCCTGCGAAGACAGGCGCTTATACATTGCTAATGTATCCTCATAGGATTGATTCTTTAGCTTGTAAGGTTTAAGCCCTCTGGCGGCATCACTGAGGGTTGATGCAGTCACGTCCCTTGATTTTCTGTTATGGGCAGCAACCAGCTTTCTTCCGTCAGGTTTAATTAACTGGCTTTCTTTTACTCCTTCATTGGTGATTTCAGGCTGATAAACGCCAGTTTTGTGGTTAATCAGTCTTTTATAATCGCTAGCGAGAAAGCATTTGCGGGATGATTCGATTTCCAGTGTGGATTGCTGGGAAATCGTGTAGTCGCCTGTCAGAAGAACCGCATTTGCCAGTGTTTTTACATAGAGGATTTGTTCATCTATTTTCTTTCTGATGGCGATTACTTGATTATTTGCCTGGAGTCTTTGCCCTGCTACTTCTGCAATTTCTGCCCTGATAATACTCGTGCTTTTCGCTGTTTTATATTCAGCTTCAAGGCTTATCAATCTTTCACCACATTCAAACAAAGAAGCTTTTAATTCAGCTAGTCTGCGCTTTAGCTTTTCACGGATATCTATTGCAGACATCAACGAGCCATAAAGGGATGAGCGCTGCATATTTGTCCCATTTTTGGAAATCCGGTCATAACAGCCCGTTGTGCAAAGACCGTCTGGGGTGCAAGTTTGGCAGGTCATCAGCTCTAACTCGCTTTTACGAATTTCAAGCCATTGTCTTTAATGGCATCCATCTGGAGTTTCATATTGTCTACAAGGAGAGCGTGGTAAGGGCGGGTGCTTCCTTTATCTTTAGCTTTAACAGATCTTGATAGATAGAAACGTGGTAACTGTCCGTTTTTCAATTGTTGCTCTACCGCGCATTTTGTTTGCCCTGTGCGTTTTGCGAACTCGGCAGGGGTGAGAAATGGCGCATCAATGGAAAAAACGATGTTCATGCTTTTATGTCCTTGTGATAACCTGCGGTTGTTTATTTGGTAAATTTGTTTTACGGGGTGATAATAGTTTGTAATGTGTTCTAAATAAATAGAACGCATTCTAAATTATTAGAATTTATGGATATATCTTTAGATGATTCTGATCTGGTCAAACGTATTTATGAGGTTACTGGAATGTCGAACCTCACTGCGGTAGCTAGGTCGATTGGAATGAATAAGAGTGCGCCTGGTAATTGGAAGGCTAAAAATAAAATACCTGGCGAGGTATTGGTTAAAATTGGGGAAACGCACAATTGTAGTATTGATTATCTGGTGTTTGGTAACTCAAGAATTGGGAGTTTAAAAATTTTTGAAGAGGCGTTTGGTAATGCTTTAACTGCTTTAGTTGCGGCAGAATGTATCGACGTAACAGAAACTTACAATCCAGATATTGTTCGAGAAGTTATGAAAAATATGGTTGAAGAGTTGGAAAAAACCAAGCCTGTATCAAAAATTGACCTTCTACGCCGCTCTAGAATATCTGGAGAGTAGTTCTTTATACTTTCGCGCTCTTTGTTCCGGCGGGCAATTCACCAGCTCTTCAAAGTCTCTACCCATTCTCAGGTGTTTGATAGTGTTCATCATGACAACATTGGTTTGTTGTCTGCTTTTTAAAGGCATGCAGCGGTAGCATAGATATACTAGGCAAACACTAAACAGCGTTGTTAATATTTTTATCAAAAATAGCGTATCGAACAACATAATATACCGCGTAAACAAACAGCCCAAAATTAATTGCCTGAATAGAGTAGGAATAGAATAAATCTAAGTAATGACTCCTTAAAAACATAGAGTCTAACATTCCGACAAGCTGAATAAAGGCAAAGCATAGGTATGAAAAAGCAAACATTTGATATAACTTGGTAGGCTGCAAATTGAATTCCTTGTGTGCCACCCTGAGCAGGAAGAGGTAAAGCAAATCGCAAAGAATCCAAAAAGGATACCATATCAAATCTTTGTATTCGTAATTAAGTCTGGCGAAATGAAGTAAAGGATCCCTGACGTCCCTCATTAAAAACTCCAAAGGCACAAGAAATAATAGGGTTACAGTTGCGCTTTTCAGTCCAAATGCAAAAACGCTAATAAACAATGCAATGGTGTACAAATACACCAAAGCATCGCCGAATTTAAAAAATATTTGATAGTCCAGAATAAACTCTACTCCTTGGGTCTTCCTCCGTCCCCATTACCGCTGGACTGAGGTCTGCCACCATCGCCATTACCGTAAGATAATGTCGGCCTAATGCCTCCGCCACCACCTAAATAATTAGGGACTGAAAAACCACTATCCCTAGCTTGAAAAGCATTATTATCAGAAATGCGATTGTACCGAGAAGGATTAAAGCCGGAGCCATTTCCAAAACCTTCAAAACAAATGCTAGCAATGCATATAGTATTCCCTGAATTGCTTCCATTTTTGTTCCTTTTTTCGTCTGCAACTACACTAAACATCAATGTAAGTGCTGTGAATGCTAATAAATATTTTGCTCTTTTCATAGTGTTAAACTCCACATATAGGTAAAAATTTTACTTAGCCCTTGAGAATCAAATACTTATAATTAAGGGTTTCCATAGGTTACACTGGTTACACAATGTGGTTAATTTTTGTTTTTTATGGCTATCAAAAAACTACCCAACGGAAAATTTAAACTCGATATATATGTCGATGGCCCCGAACGGCGTCGAGTTAGAGAGAAATTTGATACAAAAGGGGAGGCGTTAAGGCGGCAGGCATATATACAGGAGCAGGCGGCACTTAAGTTGCCGTGGAATTCTCACAACGAACAACGCAATTTGCAGGATATTTTAGATTATTGGTTTAAAAGCTATGGAAGCTCAATACCCAGTGGAAAGGGGACGTATGCGCGGTTGTCCGATGCGTGTAAGGAAATGGGGAATCCTAAAGCTATTGAGTTTAACAATTCCGTTTTCGATAAATGGAGAAGCTATAGGTTAAACAGGCCAGCAACAAAAAATAAGAAGCCAAACAAGCCACAAACGTTAAATGGAATCCAACGTAAATTTGTTGCGGTGTTTAATCGTATAAAATCAGTAGGGCAATGGAAGCATGAAATACCACTTAGTGGATTAATGAAGCTCAAAGAAAAGAAACCGACTCCTGGATTCTTAAATGATGATGATGTTGAGCGGCTTTTATCTGCTCTGGAAGCGTCAAAAAATATGGACCTGTTATTGGTGGCTGAAACGTGTTTAAGAACTGGTGCCAGATGGTCAGAAGCAGAAGGGTTGTTAGGTAGGCAGGTTTTTAGTGGAAATCCACCTCGTGTAATTTTCACAGAGACTAAAGGCGATGAAGATAGGCTTGTGCCAATCAGTCAGGAGTTTTACGAAAAACTACCCAAAGTCAAAGCTGGTGAACGATTATTTAAAGATTGTTACTCACATTTCAGGTCAATATTCAAACGAATGGAATTTGATTTGCCAAAAGGGCAATTGTCCCATGTTTTACGCCATACTTTTGCAAGTCGATTTATGGAAAGGCATGGCAATATCAAGGTATTGCAAAAAATACTTGGCCACAAAGAAATAGAGATGACGATGCGATACGTACACTTTACCCCTGATTATCTGACCACAGCGATTGACCTGAATCCGGTTTCTCATCGTGACACACAAACACATTTAATAAACTAAACCGTGCCCATTTCGTGCCCACGCAGAATAACTTTCTTCACCTTTTTGGCTCTTTTTTGACCTTTTTAGGTTTTCTGAGTGTTGCTTGAATTGATTTGCAAAATCCTTTAAATACGTGGGTTGTAGCGTATTTAAAGGGCTGTAGGATTGGCGTCCCCACCGCGACTCGAACGCAGATCTAAAACTTAGGAGGTTCTTGTTTTATCCGGTTAAACTATGGGGACGCACTTGCTCAGGCTGGCTTGTTTAACCTGAATTGCAACAATTATTACCCATCCCTATCTGCTTTAAAACCCCTATCTTCTGACTACGAAATCGTTTGGTTGAATATTCGCCAGAGGGGTGCCGTCAGAAACTCTGAGTAAAGATGAATCATAAAAAGCTTCTGCTACAGTCACTTTTGAAGGGTGAATTGAATATTGGATATGCGGCATACCAGAAGGTGAGAAAAACTGTCTCATCTGGAAAACGGCCAGTTCATCACCTTTTTGCACACCTTGTTTGGTGCCAAGGTTAACCGATAGACTGTTATTGTGAATTGCGATAATTCTACCGTAGGTAGGTTTACAGGCGATTAGGTTGTCAACGTCGGCCGTTAACTCTCTTAGTAACTCTTCGGTTACCTTCCCAAATGATGATTGCCACAAGGTTTTACTATTCGTTTCCAGTGTCTTGTGGCTGTCAAATTCCCACACCGAAGAGGTGCGATAGATCTTGTCTAGTAATATGTCCCCTTTAGTTCCATCGATTAATAAAAAGCGAATGGCCAGGTTGCGTTCCGGATGCCTAGTTTCCCAAAACTTTGCCACATCCAGATAGGTTTTCTCTGTGGAATCCAGGCTAATTTCGACAATGTCTCCAATCAGTACGTACTGTGCATTCGACTCAGCTGACAACAACATCGATTGAGTTTTTAAATCGTGAGCCTGTGGAAAAAAGGTGTAGGGCTCTATTTGGCTGATAAGTGCCCGCTGAGAAAATGTGTCAAAACTGGTTTTAATCCGTTCAGATATGGGGCCTGATACGTTATTTAAACCACCAATAGCGGCCTGACGAAATGCACTGATGTGCAATTTACTGGTAACAATACTCTTTTTGTAATCTGAGGCACTACACTGATCTCGCTGAGGGAAGATATCCGCTCTAATTGCTACTTCAACATAGTCATCGAAGTAATGTTCGCTAATCAACTCCACACTAGCTACTTCACCGCTGGCTCGGATCTCCAGCCGATCATTTTGTAGTAAGCCATCAGTCATTTCCTGAACACTGCGAACTGAAGCGCCGGCAAACAAAAGTGCCTGCCTGATGGCTTCATGAGTGGCCTGCTGTCGTGCCAGCTCTTTGTTGTCATTGTGAATAACAGCCTGACCAGAAGCCTCAAACCAGGCGGAATGAGCGCTCATCGAGAGCAGTGTGATGGCACACAATAATATAAATTTGTACATGGCAACCTCATTCTGAACCATTTCAGATCTTTACTCAGGGAGTGGATCAGTTTCTTACTTTATAAGTGTCAAAAAACCGCTGCTACCTAAACAAAAACGATTGTTATGCCATGTGTTAGCAGGATGTATACCATTGTTGTTATACAAATCAGGATAATTTAGCTGAGGTGGCAGAAAACTTGCTTTGTGTTGTTATCAAAAATTCAATGTCAATATTTTAACTGTCATTGATAGCAATAGTGTCGGCTGATTAATAAGGCTGAGCAATACTTAGGTGAGTTATGATGCGTAAATTAGTTAACAGGCTTGATCAGGTACTGGTGGTTGGTGCACTAGCCTTTGGTATTTCCGGGTGCAAATCACTGGAAGCCATATACTACGATGACAAACAGGTTGAGTGGGAGTATGTGCAGCCTGAATCGTATCCGGTATTGACTGCTGTAGGCTATGCGCCCATCAGCTCTCAAATGGGCAGCAACGATTCCGTCAAAATGTTGATGGCTATTAAAGCATCGAAGTTGGATGCCTACAAAGAGTTAGCAGAACAAGTGTATGGACAGCGAATTGATACCGAACAGTCACTAGCGAATCTGGTGTTGAGGGATAATGATTTAAAAGCTTCAGTTGAGGGCGTTATCCGCGGTGCCGAAGTGATTAAGTCGTATCCGGTCGGGGATGATGTATACGCGACAGAGCTTTCTCTGGATTTCCAGAAAGTCTACGATATTTACCTGTCAACGGCACGGCCACGCAAGGTAAAAGAAGTGATTTATTATTAGTTCGCTTCATTAGAGCGTATTGATCTTTGCGGTACAATTTTGCACACAGGCGCTGCCCGAAGGGTTCGTCATATAAGCGCTTTACTCTTTGTCACAGTCCTTTGACTTAGAACCACTAGGCCTGTAGGACTGTTCCGTGATTAAAGCGCTTATATTTAGAACAAATTTCGTACAGCAAAGGTCAACACGCTCTAATTTGAAGTAGCCATTATAAAAGCCTCCATTCCGGAGGTTTTTTGTTTTATTGAAGTAACGAGTTGAGTATTCGTTTTTATTGCTGACGAATAGGCTAGATAACTAATTTGATATTGGGAATAGAAAAAAGAACTTAGAAAGGATAGGGGGTTAGGCTTTAACGCCGCTGCCCAGCATTCCGCCTTGAGTTTTACCTTTGTTGGTGTAGGTCATGGATTCTTTATTGCGAGTCGCCAGCATAACATTGCGCAAATGCTGTAAGCGAATCTGGTTTTTCTCGACGGCCAGCGCATTAACATCGGTCTGATGTTGGCATTGTAATAACAGTGCTTTGCCGTTTTCAGCTAACTGCTGTTGCTCTTCTGAAAGTTCACCGGATGATGACTTCACTGATTTTAAGAGCTGATCGTTCTCAGCGATTTTTTCCAGAAGCTCTGATTTCTCGTTAACCAATGTCAGCAGACCATCAGCATTACGGGCAACAATCAATTCCAGCTCGTCGTTGAGCTTTTCTTTCAGAGCTTGCAGCAATGAAATTTGTTGTGTAAGTGCTTTAGTCATGTCTGACATTCATTAACCTTTAGATAAACCAAACAGCTCAGACTCAGCTTTTGAGATCTTAGAAGCTAATTGCTCTGCGTCGATCTTGTATGAACCGTTTTGAATTGCTGCTTTAAGTTTGTCAACTTTGTCCTGGTTTACAGGTGCATCACTGCCTTTCTTTTGCACATTTGCTAACTGTTGCGCTGACTGAGTCAAAGATACGGAATCCTGACGCGGAGCCGCAGCTGCTGTCTGTGCCTGCTGTGCAGTATTTGCATTCTGGCCTTGTTGAGTTTGCTGCTGGTTGAGTCGTTGACTCTCCAACTGCGGTTTCTGGCCTGCACCATTTACATTGTTAATAGCCATGATTAATTTCCAATACTTTTGATACCCTCAGTTAGTGTATCGGCATCGACACAGTTAACTTTAATAAAAAACCTACAATTTCGTATTTTTTTTGTGCATCAGATATCAATGGTTTAAGTGTAATCCATGAACACCAAAAAGTCTCTACAAAATCAATAACTTCATGGGGTCAGAATGGTTGAAAGCAAACTGCGAAACCGCGAATTTCAACAATTCTGACCCCATTAAAAAGAGATAAATCAGATGTGCACCTGAACCTCATTGACATTCGCTACTTGTGCTTCAATTTGTTTCTTGGAACGGCGATTTTTCACTGATATGGTATCGCCAATGTTACCGTCCTGAAGTGCTATGCCACTGGTTTTAATTTCCAGACCGCT
>JYMV01041259.1_pt1 | contig 16920 bp, 18 predicted proteins | sample 338911 | NCBI WGS metagenome assembly JYMV01 (sample SAMN03354496, study PRJNA234377) | hydrothermal vent metagenome | biome: Deep sea; feature: Hydrothermal plumes at the Eastern Lau Spreading Center, Western Pacific Ocean; material: Seawater | place: Tonga | collected 2009 | depth 2000 m m
TATGTGAATGTTTACTGTCAATGCTCACACCCAATACTTGAGTGTCTGCCTCCTTGAATCGATCAATCATCGACTCAATTTTGGGTATTTCTCTGCTTCATGTGGCTGTCCAATCTAATACATAAAACACCAGCATTACATTCTTTTCTCCCTTGAACTCACTCAAGGAAAACTCCGTATCAAACTGACTGGCTAATTTGAAATCAGGAGCTTCTGAACCTACTGCAATCATACATACCTCTCATGAGATAGTTAATAAAACCTCTGAAAACAGCTTGATTTCAGAGTAGATAAAAACCATGTCATACTGACCCGAATAATCAGGCAGTTTTAAGTCAAACTATTTTCAGCCTTAGATTATTTACTCAGCTGATTCAGTGTTTGCCCTATAGGTAGGAAAGGAAGGACGTTCCCACCGACAGCCTTGTCTGCAATCACCTTATTCACCTTGGGTAGAATACTGGCCATCGTCTCAAGCAGAATACGATCCCTGGTGATCTCTTTGGCCTTTCTATATTCTTCATAAACCAGATTAAATCGTTCTGATTCACCTAAGGCAACCAAAACCTTTTCTTTAGCATATGCCTTTGCATTGTTGATAATCTGCGCTGCTTCTCCTCTGGACTTTGGCACAAGATTGTTCCTGTAACCTTCCGCATCATTGATCATTTTTTCACGATCTTCACGGGCACTAACCACATCTTTAAATGCCTCTTTAACCGCATCCGGAGGATGAACATCCTGCAGTTTCACATTCTCAATCTTGATTCCGCCATCGTAACTGTTCATTGTCTGCTGCAGAAGCCGTGCTGTAGTATCTTCAATTATTCCCTTTCCAACAGTCAGTGCTTTGGTGACTGTTGTATCACCGATTACTTCACGCATTGCGGATTCTGCCGCGGATTTCACCGTTTCATCCGGATTAGTCAAACTATATAGATAATTTTCTAAATCAGAAATGCGATACTGGACAATGAACTGTACATCAATTATGTTTTCATCTCCGGTGAGCATCAAAGACTCTTTTAAGACTCGCCGATATTTTGCGGGAGGTCCAACCTGTATAGTACGAAATCCTATCTCAAGTCTGCGCACTTCTGTTACCGGAGCAATCTGAACGGTTTCGATCGGAGAAGGGAAATGATAGTGCGGTCCGGGACCTACTACATTCGTAACCTCTCCAAAGCGCTTAATTACTGCCTGTTCTTCCGGATCGACAATGAAAATGCCTGTCCCAAACCAAATGACAATCGCAATAATTATTATGAATATCACCCCTCCTTTTTTTGGTAACCCAATCTTAAATTTATCCTGCAGATTACTGAGAAGTTCATCAATATCAGGAGGTTGTTTCCCTTTTTCCCAAGGCGATTTATTTGGTGGTTTGCTCCAAGTACCCATGTGATTCCGTTAAATTTTATGGTGTGTAAGTTTATGTTCGTATTCTATAGGAAATCAGCAGAAAATACAAGTGAAAATACTTGCATGTACTATATGCGGCTGGAATTATTATGTTGTGTAATCAAGAAAAGAATTTCGTTTTATTTTTTTGCCGTTCATAATCTTTTGAAAATTGTTGCTCATATCACGGGTGAAATCACTCATGCGGTCAACACTTCCACACCGTTTTCAGTTACCAGCATAGTATGTTCCCACTGCGCGGATAACGTTCCATCCAATGTGACAGCAGTCCAGCCGTCACCTAAGACTTTGCACTCAAAACCACCCATGTTGATCATAGGTTCAATGGTAAAAATCATATTCTCACGCAATGCTTCGCCAATTCCAGACTGTCCGTAATGCAGTACCTGCGGCGCCTCGTGAAACTCAAGGCCAACTCCATGTCCGGCAAAATCCCTCACAACTGAAAATCCATGTTTTTCCGCATGCGACTGTATGGCGTGACCGATATCACCCAGTTTGTTCTCGGGACACACCTGCTCAATTCCAAGGTTCAAACATTCACGTGTGACTTCCACCAGCTCACGTGTTCTATCCGGAACATCCCCAATGATAAACATTCTGCTGGCATCACCAAAAAATCCGTTTAAATCGCAGGTAACATCCACATTCACAATATCACCATTCTGCAACGGCTTGCTGTTCGGAATTCCATGACAAATGACATCATTCAACGAAGTACAAATACTTTTAGGAAAAGGTATCCTCTGCCGCCCTTGTCCGCGTCCATAATTCAGTGGTGCCGGCGTTGCGCCCTTTGCCATGGTTTCTCGATGAACCCACTCATCAATTTCGCTGGTTGTCACACCCTCTAATATCCGTTCCTCAACCATATCAAGCAAGGCCTTTGTCAACTGACAGCTTTTGCGGATTCCGTCTATTTGCTCTTCAGTTTTCAAAATAATACTTCGACCTTTGTGTCTGGATTTTTCTGCTGAAGACGGCACCTGTTTTTGATCTTTTAGCAGATGGCATTTTTTATATTTTTTCCCACTTCCGCACCAGCATTGCGCATTACGGGAAATTGTATTTGCTGCTGTCTTCATGTTTTCACTAAAATGAAACTTCTCTGCAAAATGTATTATTTCAAAAAATCAAAAATGCGGCCCAATCGATAACCACCAAATAGACTTTCCCCGGGATCATGCGACCAGTAAATTATCTGTCCTTTTCCTGAAATCGTTTTTATATCCACAAACCCCCAGTAGCGGCTGTCCGCACTGTTGTAACGGTTATCACCCATCGCAAATATTTTGCCTTCCGGAATCGTTACCGGACCAAATCTGCTGACCGGAGAAGATGACGTTAACCCCATGGCCTGCCGTGACAACCGTTCCTTTGGCTCAAAATAAGCGTAAGGCTCATCCAACAGTTCCCCGTTGATGAAAACTTGATCATACCGAATTTCCAAAGTTTCTCCGGGCAAACCCACGGTGCGTTTTATGTAGTCAATCGAGGGATCGCGCGGGTATGGAAAAATAATGATGTCGCCCCTGAGAACAGGTTTTTTAAACAACTTGATGTCGGTAAATGGAACCGGGGAACCGTAGGAATACATGCTTGCAAAAATATGGTCTCCAATCTGAATTGTCGGCAGCATCGATCCGGAGGGAATTTGGAAAGGCGCGAACATATAAGTCCGAACGATTGTCGCAACTACAACCGCAAAAATCAAAGCCTCGATCCATTCTCTTATTGTACGGTTCGGAATCAGATAATCCAGCCGCAAAAACCCTTTTGCAATTTTCAGGAGATCATCTTCTTTCTTCATAATTTCGTCTGCTTGAGGAAGTTTGCGGACACGGTTCAAAAATGTTTCAGGACTCGAAAAAACCCTGCTTTTTAATTCAGTTAGATCATTCAGCGCTGCTTCGCTTAGTCCTTTTTTCTGAAGTTTATTAAATGATTTATCTGAAAGTTTGTAGGTTACAAACATATTGAATTGAAATAAATGAATGGTTGTCAACTTTTCTTTGATTGTGTTTAAGCAGTCTTTTTTGTGCCACGTCTGGAAATTACCGATTGTTCTCGTTCGTCTATTCTGCAAATATAATAGCTTGTATTTTCATCAAGTACGGCTCAGTTCAGCAAAAGTTTAACTTTCATTCTGAATTACCTGCCGAAAATAGTCAAATTATCACACAGCCTTTTTAAAGTTTTAAACCGAAAATTCTCGTTCTCCGCGAAAATCACGCCATCCGCGAAACAGTGAATAACCCATCACCCACGGAAGTACGTGAAGCTGGTAAACAAACACCAGCCAGTCTTTCAGCGAAAGATCGCGCAAATTAGCATAGCGCAAACTCGCTCCCGCTGTCATGACTAACCCCGCAAAGTACGTGCTCATGGAGAGAAATAAACCACTTCCCGAAAAACCGAACAGCAACGCACCCAGAAAAACAATTTGAGAAAGCGCAAAGATAGCGTATAATTTTCTCTTTAAATGCGGAATCTTCAAACCAAAAATCTGATGCGCGTCTAATTCCAGTTGATACCGTGAAGGAAACCTGCGGGCAAGCAATCCATCATAATAGTAACGACGCGCCAAAATCAGCGGTCGAGAATAGCTCGAAGAAAGAGGTGGATGCTCGACTATCAATTCCGGAGCAAAAATGATCGCATATCCTGAGGCTAAAATGCTGAAAGCTAAATCAGTGTCTTCCCGGAAAGGGATCAAATATGCCGGATGAAAATGTGCCAGACTTCGGCGAACAATAAAATTACAGGTTGGGTAACGACCACCGTCAGTATTTTCGGTTTGATGCGTGAAGGGTGTCGCGCGGTTGCGCTGAGTGACTTCGGTACGCCCCTCAAACGCTCCGGCATCCGGTTTTTGCTGAATCAGCTTAAGTGCGTTTTCAACCCAGTCCGGATGAGGAATGACGTCTGCGTCAATGAAGCCGATCCATAATCCGGAAGACATTATGACTCCCGCATTGCGCGCATTACCAGGTCCGGAGTTCGGAATTGTGGTCCATTGAAGATTGAGCTCAGTCCGGACTTTAAACTGAGACAACATTTTCAAAGTTTCGTCTGTGGAACCGTCATCTGCAACCGTAACTTCAAATTCAGATTTTTTCGCAGATTGTTTTTCCAAGGCTTCAAGACAACGTGTCAAGAGCTTCGCACTATTGAAAGCAGGAATCACGATGGAAAAAATTTCCGCATTTACTTTACTTTCAGGAACCGGTTCCGGTACAACTTTTTCAGCTTGGTAACTCATGCCTCAGAATTCTCTCGATCCGGAATTATCTGGATTTATTCACAATTTACGCGCCACTTTGCCCTATCTGGAAGAGTTCCATCAGCAAACATTCGTGATTCAAATCAGCGGGGATTTGCTGGGAATTCACAATTCCAGAGTCATTGAAGATCTGGCGCTTTTGCAGCAAGTTGGGATAAACATAGTTTTAGTCCACGGAGCAGAAACACAGATCCGAAAACTCCTTAACGCTGAAGGTCACGATTACCAGACAGAAGATGGTATCTTCGTTGCTGAAAAGATACATTTGCCGCTGGTCGAACAGGCCATTTCTTCTGTCAACTGGCACTTGCTTTCAAGGCTTCGCAGTTGCGGCAGACAACTTCAAACCATTTCCGGTCATTTTTTGTTTGCAGAGAAAAAAGCACTAAGCGGAAATTTCGATTCACACTGCACCGGAAGTGTTTGCGGATTTGAACTGGAAACCCTCCGTCAGGCTATTTCTGATTCAAAGCTCGTTATTTTACCACCTTTTTCACTTGGAGAAAAGGGACGATTGTGGATTCTCGATCCAAACGAGATTGCCTTTGAAGTCGCAACACGTTTACGTGCCAAAAAGCTGATCGTGCTGGACACCTCACCATTACCGCATTTTGGTGAAGCGGATCCATTGGAAATGACAACAGACAGTGTTCTGCAGTGGCTGAAAAATAATCCTGATTTGCCTCAACCCCAACGCCTACAATTGAATTCACTGACTGAAGCCTGCATAAGTGGAGTTGAGCGTTGTCATTTGCTGGACGGCAGAGTGGAAGGTGCTTTGCTCGCAGAGTTGCTCACTCCAAAAGGTGCAGGTGTGATGATCACCAATAGTACATATAAACATACTCGTCCCGCAAGGTTGATCGATTTACAGTCAATTTTGGAAATCCTCAACACGCCGGTACAACATGCAGCAGTTGTATTACGTTCCGCCGCCTACATTGAGCAGCAAATAGAAAATTATTTGGTTTTTTGTGTGGATGAAGACGTGGTTGGCTGTTGCGAAATTATTAATTTTTTGGAAGGTTTGACTGTAGAAATTGCCAGTTTGGCCGTCGATAAATCTTATCGAAATCAAGGAATCGGCAGTCAACTGATTCAGGCAGCAACCGAAAAAATCCGTTCCGGCGGAGGCAAACTCGTCTTTGCTTTAAGTACCGCATCTTCCCATGTTTTTACACAATGCGGATTCCGTGAAATAAGTCCAAATGAACTTCCAGATGAAAAACGAAGGAGCTACGATTTTCAGGAATCAATAATTTACGCGCGAAATCTAAATTGATCGTGCTTTTTATTCCGGCAGGACCACGATCTCAACCCGGTTATTCAAGCTGCGTTGAGTTGGAGAAGCTTCCCGGAAACGGGGACGGGTTGAACCGAAGCTCTTGACAGATATTTTTGTGGGATCCAGCCCGTTTTCAATAAAGAAACGGGCCACTTTAGAGGCTCGCGCACCTGCCAGTTCCCATGTTGAATCCCAATTCTCGGATGTTGTTTTTTCAGTATGTCCCTCGATTTGAATTTTGTTGGGCAGGAGAAAAATAAGTTTGGAAAAACGGGTCATTTCCTTGATGGCTTTTGGGTTCAACTTGGCAGAATCTGCTTTAAAATATGCACTTGCCTTAAATGAAACAACAACGCCTTTTTCCTCAATGTTAATACTCGTATCATCTCCTAATTCACTTTCTTCGAGCTGTTGCGCAATTTGCTCAACAATGGAATCTTTACCTTCATTCATGTAAGGCGTGCCTGCCGGAAGCGGTTTAAAACTTGCGGCCAGACTTTTGAACTTCATTGTCTCATATTTACATGACGAAAAAAGCAATATGAAAAAACAAAGCAGGAGCGTTACCAAATCACCATAAGTAAAAATCCACTCCTGGTCGAACGGAACACAAACTTCACAATCATCCTCATCAATGAGTTGTCCCATTTTCTGCTTCGTTAAAAAAAAGTTTAAAGTTTTGGGGTTAAAGCTTCAGATTAAGCCTTGATATGGCCGAGCGAATTAATCATTAATAATTTGAGTTAATGGTCATCGAAAGCAAAACTAGCGTGTTTGATCTTCAGGCATAAGCACAATTTGTACACGGCGATTCAGGTTACGCTTGTATGCGGTGTCCGGAAAAAATCTTGGGCGGGAATCGCCATATCCGGCAACCTGGATACGTTCTGCGGGAATTAGTTTTGATTCCAAAAAAGCTGCAATCACACTTGCGCGTGCAACTGAAAGTTCCCAGTTTGAGGGATATTTTTGATTTGAGTCTGATTCATCGGTGTGTCCGGAAATTTCAATATTGTTCTGCAACTGCCCGATAATGGGCAGCATTTTGATCAGCGTGCCTTTTGCTTTCTCCGTTAATTTTACAGAACCTTGTGCAAAGGCTACCGTTTTGCTGAAAGAAACTTCAACACCGGCATTTGAGGCATTGATAGAAACATCATCCGGAACCTCCAACTGTTCAAGCTCTCTGGACGCTTTATCTAAATTTGAACTTTGTCCACTGAAAATAAATGGACTGCCCGGCGGCATGCTTTTAAAACTATCAGAAATTCTCTTACTTTTTTCAACATCGGTCTTGCACATCGAAAAAAGCAAAATGAAGAAGCAAAGCAGGAGCGTTACCAAATCACCATAAGTAAAAATCCATTCCTGTTCGAAGGGAATACATACTTCACAATCCTCCTCATCAATCATCTGACCCATGATTTACTCCTTTTTCAGGTTCAGATCACCCTCCGCCTTCAGCAGCAGCAGCACCGCCAACTTCAAATTTCAAAGCTTCATACATGGTTTTTTGAGCAGGAGGCAAGTAGTTCATCAAATCGTTTTCAATAAAATCCGGACGCTGTCCGCCCTCAATGTAAAGCACGCCGTCACGGATCATTTCCATCAAAACTTTTTCCTCACCCGCATGAAAAAATCGTGTTTGCAAATAAAGAACCATAAAAAGTTGTGATCAAAGCCACTGCCATTGCGGGCCCAATCGCGGAAGGATCATCGAGATTCTGGAGGAGCAGAACAAGTCCAACCAGCGTTCCCAGCATCCCCCAAGCCGGACAAAGAGAAGCCATGGTACCAATCACCGCAATCTCATTATCCTTGCCGGCCATTGTATATTTTACTTCATGCGCCATCATGTCCACAATTGCTTCACGGTCAGCACGATCCACAACTAGTCTTAAACCTCCACGTAAGAAAAGATTTTCAATGCTGGGCAGTGCGTCTTCAATTGCCAGAATATTTTTCCGTGCAATTTTAGAAACATCAACAATCAATGTCAGAGTTTCCACCAGCTGAACCGGACTCTTCTTCCAAGATTGACCAATGTAACCCATGAATCCTTTTGCGTCTCCCATAGGATGAGAAATAAATGTAGACGCGATAGTTCCTCCAAAAACGATCATTAATGAAGGGACGTCCCAGAAATAAACTACGTTTCCGGCTTTGACCGAGAAAGTGGCAAAATCAAAAGTCATGGCAAACAACAACATAAACCATGCCAAAATGGTCCCAATTAGCGTTCCCTGTTCCATAAAAAATATTCTCCAGATGTCAAGAGTGTGAGGTTCTTCAAGCCTCTAATTCAATTTAAAAAAGTGTCAATTTTTGCAACACGCATTAGATTAGCAATAACTGTGAAAATACCGGTTGTTAACTCGAATTAATTGCTGAACCTGTGCTAATCACGCACTCAAGTTTATGACTACGTAAAATACCAGGAAAATATTTCCGTTTCTCAACCTCCCAAACGGGAAGTCCAAAAAACATTTTTGTTATTCGGTATGAATAATTACAATCCTTTGTTTTTACAGAATTTTATATGGTCTTTTGGTGGGAGTTTTTGCTGCAGAAAATATTTGGATTGCACAAAATTCAAACGTCAAAGTTGAACAGACGTTGAGCGTTTTCTGAAGTTTGCTCTGCCAACTCCTGCAGAGAAATATCTCGCAGTTCTGCAATAAAAGTTGCAATTGCAGGAATGTGTGCGGGTTTGTTGGGTTTCCCGCGGAAAGGTATGGGAGCCAGAAATGGTGAATCTGTTTCCAAAAGCAGTTTGTCCAAAGGAAGCCAGCGCACTACTTCACGTAGATCTTCCGCATTCTTGAAAGTTACAATTCCGTTAATACCAAGATACCATCCCATTTCCACCAGAGTCCGGGCCATTTCAAACGAACTCGTGAAACTGTGCGCAACACCGAGAGACTTTACCGGAATATCCTTAAGAATTTTTAGTGTATCTGTTTCTGCTTCCCTGCTGTGCATAACAACAGGCAGATTAAGCTCTTCCGCAAGCCTGAGCTGTTTGCGGAATACTTGCTGCTGAACTTCAACAGGACTGTACATGTAATGATAATCAAGTCCTGTTTCTCCAATTGCAACCAGTTTTTTCTCTTCCTGCGCCAACTTACGAATTCTGTCTTCCAGGGCTTCCGTGAGTGCGGAAGCATCATGTGGATGAAATCCGACTGAACCAAAAACTTCAGTAAATTGCCGCACTGCGTTTGAGACAAAATCCAGGGATGACTCATCAACTGAAATAGTGAGCATACGCTGAACTCCCGCATCTTTTGCTTCAATAACTGCTTCTTCCGGAGTTGATTCCAGTTTGTCCAAGTGGCAGTGCGTATCGATAAAACTTGTCATAGAACTCAAAGATGGGCTAAATTTATAGGTTTAATTGTCAATGTTTCCGTTTACTGTTGCCGGTTTCCGCGCCCTGCTTATTTGCCTCTAAACCATCAGCCGTAAACCGTTAACTGCCCTGCACCTCATCAAATTATCGGCAAATGAGCAACTTAAAATTTAACTTTATTCATTTGGCAAGTACACGTTTTCTGATCGCTACCGGTTTGCTGCTGACGATTTCCGGTTGTTATACAGTGCGTTTTTACCATGATTCAGATCTGTTACGGGAAAAGCACGACGGAGAAATTTCCAGCATCAGCATGCCCTTCACTGACACTCAAATAGGCGGCCCCGCACAAATTCGCACTGCCTGTCCCAGCGGTGCTTCACTAGTCGAAATTGAGCAAACAACCCTTGACGGTTTGACGCATTATTTGAGTCTTGGCTTATACAGTCCACATACAGTTCGTGTCTGGTGCAAACGAAGAAACAGGTGAAACGATGAAAAAAGAATGGATCGACCTCTGTCAACGTCTGGATTATCAATTTCAGCAACCGACAATCCTCCGTCAGGCACTGACACATAAATCTTTTCTGCCTGCTGAAACAGAAGAGAATTACGGTAATAACGAAAGAATCGAGTTTCTTGGTGATGCTGTTCTGGACCTTGTGATCAGTGATATGCTGATGGAAAAGTTTCCGGAACTGGACGAAGGCGGCCTCTCCAAATTCCGGGCAAGTCTGGTCAGTGAAACGGGGCTCAGCAAACAGGCTCGAAGCTTGGATTTGGGCACATGTTTGCTGCTGGGCCGTGGTGAAGAAATTACCGGAGGACGCCAAAAAACCTCTTTGCTGGCTGATACCTTTGAAGCGGTCATGGCGGCCATCTATCTCGACAGCCGTGAAAAATACGGGATTACAAAAATTACACGTGTAATTCAGACTTTATTTCTCCCTCATTTACCAAAGGACGCAGAAGGTTATATTACACGTGATTATAAGTCTGAATTGCAGGAACACGTACAGAAACTATTTGGCATACCATCAACTTATGAACTGCTGGAAGAAACCGGTCCTGATCATGAAAAAGAATTTACGATGGCGGTTTTTGTCAAGGAAAAAGAGTGCGGAAGGGGTAGAGGAGCCAGCAAAAAAATTGCCAGTCAATTAGCTGCGGAAAACGCATTGAAGCGCATCCTGGAGGAACCCTCTTTGCTTCAGCATGAAATTTTCAGCTGATGCAGAATTCCACTTCACGGGAACAGATCCGGATTCAAAAAGTAATTGCACAGGCAGGAATTGCCTCAAGACGTGCCGCCGAGAAATTAATTCTTAGCGGTGCGGTGATGCTGAACGGCGAAATAGTCAAAGAAATGGGTCAAAAAATGATCCCCGGAAAAGATCATTTGAGTGTCGAAGGCCGGAGAGTGAAAATTTCGCAGCATCAAAAAACGCAGGTCTACGCACTTTATAAGCCTAAAAATTGCATCACGACACTCAACGATCCGGAGGGGCGTACTAAAATCAGCGACTTTTTCCCGCGGACTTCTGCCAGGCTTTTTCCGGTAGGACGACTTGATTATGACGCGGAAGGCTTAATCCTGCTCACAAATGATGGTGATTTGGCACAGCAGTTGATGCACCCAAGTCACAAGGTTTGGAAGGGTTATTTTGTCAAGGTACGCGGTCTTGTAAAAAATGAAACATTGGCTGCTCTGCGGCAGGGTCCGGTAATTGAGAAACGCAAACACCAGCCGGTGCGGATTAAAATTTTACATACAGTCAATGACAAAACGTGGCTGGAAATATTTCTTAAAGAAGGCACAAACCGGCAGATTAAAAAAATGCTCCTGAATCTTGGTTATCCGGTGCAAAAAATTAAACGCTTCCAGGTTGGACCAATTTCTTTGGGTGATTTGCAATCCGGAGAATGCAGAGCCTTGAATCAGGAAGAAATTAAACAAATTATAAATTAAATCAAAAAGTCACCGCCTGACGCCAGCCAGGATAAAAGACGTCCTACTTAAACCATGCCCAAGGCAGATTTATATAAAATTTCGATTTCAGATGGGAGAGTGCTGTTACGGATTCCACAGCAGCTGGTGGGTGCGGAAACTGCCAACATGGACGAGATTCAGGCAGAACTGCACTTGAAGGGCGTCGATTACATTCCGGAACAATTGCAGGAAATCTACAATCGAACCACCGGTGAATTTGATTTTCTGACAGATTTTAAGACCACCAGTTTCACACTGCAAATTGAACTGAGCAAAGATGAGGGCGAGGCCTACATCAACATCATTCCTCCCAGGGAAGAAGGAGATCCTTTGACTCTGCAGCATGTCATTGCCGCACTTAAAGAAAAAAATATTCTGCTGGGAATCAACAGCAAAACAATAGAAAAAATTATTGGGGAAAGGATTTATTACGAACCTGTTTTAGTTGCCTGCGGAAGAGCGACTGTAGCTGGAAAACATGGTTTTCCGGAACTACTTTTTCTTCCGGAGAAGTCGCGTCCTGCTTCGGGTACCCATGTAAATCTTCAAGAGGTACCGGTTTTACAAAAAGTGCAGGAGGGACAGGAACTGGTGCGTGTAGAATTGGCTACCAAAGGCGAGAATGGTTTTACAATAACCGGAAAACTGATAACCTCCGCACCTGGAAAACAGTACCGTATTCGACCGGGACGCAACACCAGATATAATCCGGAAGGAACTCATATCATCGCAACAAAATCCGGAGTTGTCTGTCTTAATAATGACAGCATTTCGGTGGAAAAAATAAAGGTCGTAGAAAAAGTAGATGCCTCCACAGGTCATGTGCGCTTTGACGGAATTGTCAGTATCCGCGGAAATGTTTCGGATCGCTGCAGCATAGAGGCTGTGCGGATTGACATTGGAGGTTCCGTTGGCAAAGCACGCTTGCGTTCGATCGGTGAAATTCGAGTTGCGCAGGGTCTAAGTGGTACCGTCGTTCAGTGCGGAAGTTCCCTGCACGTGAACAACATGACTGATGCTCATGTCAGTGTAGGTGAACATGCTTTGGTCGATGAGTTCGTAATCAATTCAAATATCTTTTGCGGTTCAACACTTCAGGTCACGTCAGCCAGCGGTTATGTTTCGGGAGGGGTGCTTCAGGCCGGAAATCTAATCCGGCTACCGAATGTAGGCCTGCCTGGAGCTGAAACGAAAAAAGATGTTGCAGAAAAACCCGCAAGCGATGCTCCACAGACTATTTTGGAAGTTGGAATCTCACTCAAAAACCGCAAACAGTTTAATGAGCTTGAAAAACACGCTCAGGAATCACTGCACTCACTGCAGGATGACCTCAAAGAGATTACCTCAATTCTTGACGAAATGGAGGAGATCGGCTGGAATGAAGAAAGAATCGAAACTTTGACTGAACTGGAGTCAAAGGCCAATAAAAATGTAATGAGTGCATTTTCTGATCTACGTAAACGGGAAACACATGATGGAATCAATGATTTGAACAGAAGCACAAACGGAGGCGTGGTTTTCATTACAGGAAAAATTCCAGCCGGGACCGCAATTAACGTCCGCCGTTCGCGCTTCAATGTACGCGAAAATACGACTGACAAAGCCTATAGTTTTGCTGAAAACGGAATTCAGGCCGGCCCCTGCAAAGAACTTATGAAACGATATCAACAATATTTTTTTAATATGCCGGGTTAATTTTTCAGGCTTAAATCAGCAGTGTTTTGCTGTTCAAAAAAAGTAAAAGTTACAAAAATGCACTGAGGCAAAGGGGAAAAGACACTGAGGCACTAAGGTACTGAAACCGTAATCAACTTTATTAACTTTAAATGATGCTTTCGCAAAAATCCTAAGACGGTGTCATTTCAGACTTTTCACGACTGAAAAATTTAAGATCAACTTTAAAACGAACTGATGGCCGATATTACCAGAAAAGATGTTGAGCGTCGGGTAAAGCGCCGATTCTCATTTAAGGAAATCGATATGACCGGACTCAATCTGGATGACTTTAATTTTGAAGGCGTCATTTTTAACAAGTGCAAATTTACCGGAAGCAGCTTCAACCGTTCGAATTTTTCCTTTTCACGTTTTGAAAAATGTCTGCTCAATGATTGCGAAATGCAGGAATGCTACGTACAGGAATCTTCTTTTGTGGAGTGTGATTTCAGCAAGTCAGATTTACGCGACAGCGTTCTAACCGAAGTCAACTTTCGTCAGGCAGTTCTGCATAGTACTGATTTCAGCGGTTCCTATTTTCAAGATGTAATCCTGATTGAAGCGAATGGAGATTTCTGCAATTTTTCTTTTTCAACATTATCCACGTCAAATTTAACAGGCGCAAAATTTCAGATCTGCGATTTCAGCGCCTGCCGGGCCATTGAGCTTAAAGCAGCCGCTGCGGACTTCACGGGTTCGGAATTCAGGGGAGCTCGGCTGGATTCATCCCAACTACAGGGCGCAGTTTTAAATTTTTGCAATTTCACAGAAGCATCTTTGCAGGAATGTGACCTGAGCAAAGCCAAGCTTTTTTCCGCGACATTGCACAACGCGCGTTTAAATTCTTCGGTACTGCACAAGGTTTTATTAATGAGTGCAAAGGCCGGCGGAGTTGAACTGAATGACACAATCCTCGATAACGCGAATATGACAAAAGCGGATTTCTCCAACAGCATTTTTGATGGCGCTGCCATGAACGGAGTTTTGGATCAGGACACAATTTTTGATGGCGCCAGTCTTAAAGGAGTAACCCGATGATCTGTATAACGCGCTGGAAAATTACCATACTGTTTTTTCTGCTGAGTTCAACCGCGGTTGTTGCCGAATACCGCGCCTATGAACTGGAAGTTTTTGACCGCATCGCAAACACTTCGCGCAAATTAATCACTTCTTTTTCTCCATCGGATTTTATTCAGGTGAATGGCGGTCCACAGCGAATCGGTATTATCATCCGGGCTTCATGGATCTGCTATGGAGATACATCTCTATATAAAAAAGTATGTCCGATACCCAAAGCAATCAACCCCCGTTTTCAGCAGGGCGACCGCGTGCAGATAGTTTTGAAAAAACACCTGACAGACCAGTGGCTTGGTGTGATAGAAAACAGTTTTTTTCGTCCGGGACTGCGGAGCAATGTCTATGGTGTGCGCTTTGCGGAACGTGGAAATCTTTACACACGCTATTACGAATCAAATTTAAAGAAAGCTCCTTAGAAGAAAATTTGTTCGCCTGTCTTGAACGTTTCTGCTTTTTGCGGTAAAATTCTTTCTAACTTCTAACTGTAAAATCGGCGTTACTTCAAACAACGCATTAAATATCAAAAAAAATAAAAATCCCGCCCTTTTTGGCAGGAAACAAATCTACAAAATAAAATGGAAAAAATTAAAGCCGCGAGTCTGATGACCGCAATCAAAACACCTTATAAGCCCGACGGTGAAGTTGACCTGGAAAGCTATGACCGTCTGGTTGAAACACAAATCAAACATGGCGTGCAGGGACTGATTGTCTGCGGCACCACCGGCGAAGGTCATTTGATGGACTGGGAAGAGCATCTGATGCTGATTGCGCACAGTGTTAATAAATTCGGAAACCGACTGATTATTGTAGGCAATACCGGCAGCAACAACACCCGCGAAGCACTTAAGGGCACCAAATACGGATTTTCTTTTGGGATGGACGCGGCACTCCAGATAAATCCGTATTACGGCAAAACATCAGACGCAGGTTTAAAAGAGCATTTCCAGCGTGTTTTGGATTTAGGCCCCTCCATCATTTACAACGTCCCCGGACGTACCGGGCAAGATCTGCAGCCTGAAATAATTGAAGAACTTGCAAAACATCCAAATTTAATTGGTGTAAAAGAATGTGCGGGCAACGAACGGATGGCGCACTATGAATCAAAAGGGATTGCCTGCTGGTCCGGAAATGATGACCAGTGCTTTGAGGGTCGTCACCGTTACGGTTCACACGGTGTGATTTCTGTGATCAGTAATTTATTGCCGGGCATGATGCGGCGTCTGATGGATAATGATGATCCACAACTCAATGAGCGTTTACAGCCGCTGATGTCCTGGCTTTTTCACGTACCCAGCCCCAATGCTCTTAATACTGTACTGAGCATGACCGGTGCGACAAAACCTGTTTTCCGGCTGCCTTATTCACCCGTTGATCTGGATGCCCGCAAAAAGGTTATTGATCTTCTGCTGGAATTTTCACCTGACGACTGGGTTGGTTCCGGACTGGAACTGATGGATGACGAGCAGTTTATTCTATGTTCATGAGAATGATGAATCAGTAAAAAGCCCTGAATCCGTGTCATTCCGGGCCCAGTGCAGACCGGTAATCCAGGAGTGTTGCTAAAAATCTTGTTTTTAAACTAACCGGGGGATCCGGATCATGGATCATGGATCATGGATCAAATCCAGGATGGCCAAAGATTTTTTTAAGTCAACTTGAAAGTTGAGTTACACCGCAACCAAAATATCAACCTTCCTGTGCCCAATCCAACAAACTTTCCATCAGCTGCGTTTTGAAGCGTTCCGCGTCAACTTCAAGCGCCACCAGCATATTTTCCTCACCCAAAGGTGTGCGGCCGCGCCGGTCCACCACTGTCATTCCGCGGGTTAATTCTCCAGTCAATTCTACATCCACATAACGTTTTTCGGTTTTCACCAAATCCGGAAAGAGGCAGACTCCCGCAGCCAGAGGATCATGCAGCACACAGCGTTTCCATCCGGAAAGACTTTCGTATGCACTGGAAATGAAATCAATTATCTGCAGCAAAAATCCTGAGCGTTCATTTCCGATTTTCACTAAAGCCCGTAAATCTTCCTTTTCCCAGTAAACTTCATGGGTCACATCCAGACCAACCAGAGTCATCTCCATTCCGGAGCGGAACACAATTCGAGCGGCTTCCGGATCGTTTGCAATGTTGGCTTCAGCGACTGCGGAAACATTTCCCGTGAAAACCGCTCCACCCATTATCACAACATTCAGGATTCTTTTGGCAAGACCCGGATCACGCAGCAAAGCCACAGCAATATTAGTCAAAGGCGCGGTTGTGAGCAAAGTCAGTTCTCCGGAATATTCATGACTGAGCCGCAATATCATATCTGCGGCAGATTCAGCGGACGGCAATTTTTGAGGAGCCGGGAGGAAAGTGTTTCCCAGTCCGTCATCACCATGAACAAATGGCGCTGTATTTAAAGGAACCATCAGAGGCTTTTTCGCACCGGCCGCAACCGGGATATCGAGTTCCAGCATTTCCCATATTTTAAGCGTGTTGAGAGTCGTTTGTCGTACCTCAACATTTCCGGCAACCGTAGTGCTGCCTAAAATTTCGATTTGCCCCTGTTTTTGCGCATGCGCCAGATAAAAAAGAGCGAGGGCATCATCAATCCCTGTATCCGCATCCAGCAATAATTTTTTCAACTTGTCCTTTTTGGTCAGAAAGATATTATTTAAGCGATCGTAAAAATTCCAAAAAACCGTGCGTTTTAGAATAATAACCGATCAAGTCTTAAATTGCCTTCTTTTTTACTGTTAAAAAAAAATGAAAAAAAGTGATTTTTTTCTTGACATTGTTTATATAAGCC
>JYMV01034536.1_pt1 | contig 16918 bp, 18 predicted proteins | sample 338911 | NCBI WGS metagenome assembly JYMV01 (sample SAMN03354496, study PRJNA234377) | hydrothermal vent metagenome | biome: Deep sea; feature: Hydrothermal plumes at the Eastern Lau Spreading Center, Western Pacific Ocean; material: Seawater | place: Tonga | collected 2009 | depth 2000 m m
GGGTCGGTGCCCAGCTCTTTATGAACCCAATCTGCCTTGAAAGCGAGATGATCGACAATCTGCTCGGAATGAATGATGGAACCGCCTCCGGCGGAAGCTTCAATATTGTATCGGGGCACCAGGACAAATCCTTCCATAGACGAATCGCCAAGAAATGACTTTTGCGTGTTTTCACTTCCCTGACCCGTGAGCAACCAGCCGGGATCACATTCGACAACTCCGGCCAGCTTTGCCAGCAAAGCAGAGTTTGGAATCCGTTTTCCGCTTTCGTAATGGTTCATGGTAGGGAGAGAAATATTTAATATTTCGGCTAAATATTTTTGCGTGAATCCCTTTGATTTCCTTGATTTAATTATTCTTTCGTTAATATTATTAGTCATTAGTTTATATTTTTGATTGACAAAAGTTAATATATGAATATATTAGACTAATCCATTTAAATAATCAATAAATTTGGGGTTTTGACATGGCCGGCCCCCCATCAGGAGGAGTGAGTTATGGAACCGAATGATCAGGAAGTGAATTGGAGGGAAGTCGCTTTTTTGTTAAATGGAGCTAATGAAATGCTGACGGAAAAAATTCGTGAACAGGATAAGGAGTTTGCCCGGCTCCAAGCGCAACACAAAAGAATACAGGACTCAAAGTTAATGATCAAAAACAATTTGAACTAGAATAATTAATCGGTCACCTTCGGAAATGGGCTTTTCGCAACTGGTATTTTTGTACCGCCCGGTTATGTTCGATAAGGGTGGAAGAAAAATGATGGCTACCATCTTGCCGGGAAACAAAATACAGGTGATCGGATTCAATAGGGGATATCGCCGCCACAATGGACTTGAGTCCCGGATTCGCGATAGGGCCGGGGGGCAATCCTTTATGCCGGTAGGTGTTGTAAGGGGAGTCGATTTTCAAATCGCGTTTGCGGATATTGCCGTCAAACTTCTCCATAGCATAAATCACGGTTGGATCGGTTTGCAGACGCATGTTTTTTCTTAACCGATTATGAAAGACGGATGAGATTATTTTTCGTTCCGAGTCCAACCCGGTTTCTTTTTCTATCAGGGAAGCCAGGGTAATGATTTCATACCAGGCAAGGGAACTTTTTTTCGCACTCATTAATAACTGGGGTTTTAAAACTTGTTCCCTGAAAGTGTCTACCATTTTTTGGATAATTTTTTTTTCTGGAGTGAATTTGCTGAAATGATAGGTTTCTGGAAATAAATAACCTTCCAGATTGTCAGCGGAAATGCCCAGGGACCGGATTAAATTTTCATCCTGAGTTTGGCGGATAAAAACTTCCTGATCCGCCAGACCCTCTGAGTGAAGAAGCCTGGCAATTTCTGTTATTCGGTAACCCTCCGGGATGGTGACAGGGTAGAGGACGGTTTTACCGGATGTGATCCGAAGAAGAATTTTGGAAGGAGGCATGGAGGGTGACAGGCTGAATTCCCCAACCATGACCTGTTTCTGTTTGTCTTGAATATAGGCAATAGCCTGAAAAGCACTGGGACTGCGGATCAGTCCTAGACGAGAAAGTTCCTGAGCCACCTGTTTCAGAGTCATTCCCGGTTGAATCTCAAAGATTATGGTCTGGTTGTTTTCGTTGACAGGCCGGGAAGCCTGATAGTAGAACAAACCTATCACGATCCATGCCAGTGCCAAAGAGCCCCAGAAGCCAGTGAAAAAAATTCTTTTTATCCAGCGCTTCATAAGTTTACAAGTTCCGGTTTATGATGCGGCCTTTCGTAACTGGCTTAGAAACTGGTCATTTTCCTGTTTTGTTCCTATAGTGACGCGCAGGCAGTTTTTTAATCTGGGGTGAGAGCCCAGGTTTCGCAATAAGGTTCCGTTTGCTTTCAGGTTGTTAAACACTTTTTCTCCATCCTTAGAGGCTCGAAACAGAATGAAATTAGAATTCGAGGGGTACGCAGTTATGCCGGGCAATTTTGATAACTCATCCATCAGGCGGTCCCGTTCTTCTACAATGGAATGGATTTGATTTTGCACCGGGGTAAAATCATTGAGAAGTTCGTTAGCGACCCATTGCGATATGGAATTCGAGTTATAAGGCAGGCGGACTTTGTTAACTTGTTCTGCAAGCATGACAGGGAAAATTCCATAACCTACCCGGAGTCCCGCCAGACCGATTTTTGACAAGCTCCTGAGAATAACCAGGTTATTGTGTTTTTCCATTTGCTTGATAAAAGTTTTTCCTGAGAAGTCATGATAGGCTTCATCCAGAACCACGATGCCCTCGAACTGCTCAATGACTTGCTGAATTTCCTGCTCAGAAAAGCAATTGCCCGTTGGATTGTTGGGGTAACTAATGAAAACAATTCGGGCCTTATGTTCGGCGATTATTTTCAATGCGGATGAAGCCTCGAAATCCCAATTGTCATTGAGGGGAAAACTGACGGGGTTCAACCCTAGGCACTGTGCCGTGATGCCATACATGGCAAATGTAGGGTCCGGGAAGGCAATGGTTTCCCCTTCATTACATAGAACCTGCATCAGATATTGAATCAATTCGTCCGAACCGTTTCCGATGATGATTTGTTCAGTGGAAGCACCCGTTCTGTTGGCGATGGCTTTTTTCAGCTCTCTGCAATCAGGATCGGGGTAACGATTGAGTTGCAACTCATCCAGCTGTTGGAATATTTTATTTAACAGTTCCGGTGAGGGCGGGTAAGGGTTTTCGTTGGCGTGTAATTTGGTGCCCTCATCCTGGTTTTCCACTTGATAGGCTTTCAGTCCTTTGATCTTGTCCCGGACCAGTTCCATGAGATCGATGTGGGACATGGTCAATCAACTCCATCTTTTAATAGTTCTTTAATATCAGGTGAGGATGGACTGTAATGGGACACTCTGACCTTTTCTGCCTGCAGGATAGAAAGGATGGCATTCACCGTATGTTCGACCTCATGGTTGGTGATGACGTAATCGTACATTTTATATTTTTTGATTTCCTTTTTTCCAGTTTCGATTCGCTGTTGGATGTGTTCTTCTGAATCCGTTCCTCTTTTTCTAAGCCGAGCCGCCATCTCTTTAATGGAGGGAGGCAGGATGAGAATATAAATTCCCTGGTACTGCATTTTTCGCAAAGCTTCAACGCCTTGAACATCCAGTTCCAAAAGAGTATCGCATCCGCTTTTTAAGATTGTATCGACAGACTGGAGAGAAGTGCCATAATGAAAGTCATGAACACAAGCCCATTCGAGGAAATCATTGTTCTTGATTTTATCTTCGAATTCTTTTTGGGATATAAAGATATAGTCCACACCATCTGTTTCTCCATTCCTGATTGTTCGTGTGGTGTGAGAAACTGATATTTTTAAATCAGGCAATCTTTCCCGCAAAAATTTGCAGGTGGTGGTTTTTCCTGTCCCGGAGGGGGCGGAAAGTATTATGGCAAATCCTTTAGCCATGATGGGGGCTCCAACAATTTATAAAAAAATGCAGTGAAAAAAGCAAAAAATCAATCACTCAATGTTCTGCAACTGTTCCCTTATCTTTTCAAGTGCGCTTTTTATCTCTATAACCAGATTGGCTACTTTGGTATCGCTGGATTTTGAACCCATCGTGTTGACCTCTCGGTTGATCTCCTGGGTGATGAATTCCAGTTTCCGTCCTATAGGCTCTGTCGAGTCAAACAATTTTCTGAATTGTTTGAGATGACTGCCCAACCGCGTGATTTCTTCGGTAATGTCGCACCGGTCAGCCAGGATAGCGGTTTCCTGAGCCAGACGACTTTCGTCAACCTCAATGCCGTCATTGATTAGTTTGATTCTCTCCTTAAGACGGGCCTTGTATTCCTGAGTGATTTCCGGTTGGCGCTTTTCTATCTGCCCCGCGTGTTTCTCGATACTGTCAATGCGTTCTGCAAGATCTTTTTGTAAATGCTCTCCTTCTTCCTCCCGCATTTTCTTAAGGGAGATGAGGGCAGATTCAGCCATGTTTAAGAGCAGGCCTTCTTTAGCCGGGTCGATGGCTACGGGCTCTATTTTTATGATATCCCGCAGGCCGACCACAGAATCGATATTCAGTTTGCCATCAAGCCCCAACGAAGTCTGAATTTTTTTCAGTGCTTCCACATATTGAGAGGCAAGAGCAAGGTTGGGTTTGACTTCCCATTCTCCTGAACCCTCATTGGTGTTGGCTAAGGTGATAGTGATGTTAATGGAGCCCCTTGCGCAATGTGCCTTGGTCAGTTTTTTCAGGGGCCGTTCCAGGTCTACGTAGGCTTTAGGCAGGCGGGTAGTGATTTCTATAAAGCGGTTGTTGACCGAACGGATTTCCGCCTTGTAGGAATAATCCCCATCCTGGCATTCTGCCCGGCCAAACCCGGTCATGCTGATTAGCATTAATTCCTAAGCCTTTTCCACGATCAATTTGTAATGGCCGTTTTCTTCAGTCAGGGAAACAACCTTGTGCCCATCATTTTTAATACTTCGAGGGACATTCTCAGAGGGCTCGCCCTCATCCAGCAATACTTCCAGTATGCTTCCCGAGGCCATGGTTTCCAGCTTGATTTTTGTTTTAACGTAATTGAACGGGCATTTGACTCCAAGAAGGTCAATGCTCTGTTTACTATTGCCGTTTGCGGCTTTAGAACCTTTTGGGTCTTCCCCACCGACCCGCATTCTTAAAGACTTGTCCTCCTGCATTTTGTTTTGTACGTTTTTGCATTCCTCCAACAGTTGTCCGGCTTCGCTCAGCCACCACTCAGCGGTTTTAGCATCTGTGGCTTCAGGGATTGATTCAAAACCGTCGATGAGTTTGGCAAACTTTGCCGATACAATTTCCATGTCGATAACCAGCGACTGGAATTTTTTCAGGCATTCCCAATCATCATTGAAGTCCATGCCCTCTGTAACAAGTAGGGCTCTGGCAGAAGCAATGACCGAATGCTTGGCGTGTTCACCGGTTCCTTTGTATGCGTTTTTCTCCAGACTGAGCTTGCCTTGGAAGAGGGCTCGCTCGGCTTCGCTGATACGGTCGGTGATCATGTCGGTGACGGCGCCGGCACACTCCCCCTGGCCACGGTCTTCGAGACTGAACTTTTCCGTCGAGCCATAGTCGATATAAGACTGTGGAGACTTTTCAATGTCCGGTAGATCTTTTAGCGGCTTCAGCAAGTCGCGGAAATGGATTTTACCCTTGCGGTCAAAATATTCGCCAAACGTTTCATTGTTTTCTTTTCCGGCCTTATAGTCTGCCAGAGAAAGTTTCATGGCCGACGGAGCGTTTTTAGCTGGGATTTTAATGACCGATGTGCCAAACACTACCTCGTCTTCAGAAACTCTGCCACCGAGAAAAACTTCATAATGCGGGGTTAGAATTCCGTTGAGTTTTTTGGCTCCGCCATGAAACCCGATGGAGGCAATATGATGCTGTCCGCAAGAATTCGGGCAACCGCTGGCCTTGATAGAAATATGGTCGAAATCCTTGGATTCCTCAAACCCACTTTCCATCTCCGTGTTCAGTTCCTGAACCAACCCGCGGGAAGCCGTGATACCGAGGTTGCAGGTTTCTGAACCTGGGCAACAGGTAATATCGCGGATCTCTTCGGTTCCGGCTTTATGCAGCCCTATTTTTTTGAGCTCGCCAAAGATCGCACCAAAGGCATCTTCTTTTGCCCAGGGAATCATCACGTTCTGGTTGACAGTACAGATGATGGTTTCCCCTGCAAATTTTTCAGCGATGCTTGCCAGTGCTTTGGCCTGCACAACGGTGAAATCACCCAGGATCAACTTGACCTGAAGATTGTAAAATCCTTCTTGTTTTTGTGGCTCGATGTTTCGGTTTTTCCAAAGTATGAACTCCGGGTCGGACTCATGTTGATTATCAGGCTGATACTCGGGAATGTCCGGGTTACCCCCTTCCGGCAGTTCAATTGATGGGTAGGCCTTTGTATCAAGCGCCGCATACTCTTCTTCATAGAGTTCTGTGATTTTATCCATGCCAAGTTTATCGACAACAAACTTCAACCTGGCTTTATTGCGGTTTCTTTTGTCGCCGTATTTGTCGAAGACAGAGACAATCGCTTCACACATCCTCAGCATTTTGTCGGCGGGGATGAAATCCACTAAATGTTTTGCGGCATGAGGGAATGAACCCAGCCCCCCGCCAATCAGAACGCGGAACCCACGCACTTCCTTGTCTCCATCTTTCTGGATAACCGCCTTCAACCCAATATCGTGGATGGGCGCCAGCCCGCATCCGCTACAACCGCCGAAGGTGATCTTGAACTTTCGCGGCAGGTTCTGGGTTAAATCTTTTCGCAAAAGATATTTGGAAACCGCCAGGGCATAAGGGGCCACATCAAATACTTCTGTAGCGCATGTACCTGCTTTGTGGCAAGCAGTTACGTTACGCACAGTGTTGCCACAGGCTTCCCGGGTGGTGACTCCCGCTTGCGCGAGGTCCTCAAGACCCTGGGGAACATTTTGAATGTTTACATAATGCAGTTGGATATCCTGACGTGTGGTGATGTGAAGGATTCCGTGGGAATATTTTTCGGCAAAATTCCGGCAGGGAGTTTGGTTCGCACCATTTGTTCCCCATCCTGACGTTGACCATAAATGCCCTGTTGCAGGCGAAACCGTTTGAAGTCGTCATCGCCAACTTCACCCCGGTTCAGGCGTTCTACTTCTGCGGCGAACGCGTCAATTTCCTGCCTGACCTCGTCCGGAATATTTAGAGTTTTTGTATCCATTACTTTCCTCAGTTTCTATCAATACAGGCCGGTTATGAGCTTAATTAACCTGCCAAAATAAGCCGTTAAATTCCTAATTTGTGGGATTGACCGAAAAAATCAGAAAAGGTCACAAATTGGGTATACGAGCCGAATATTATACTATCTTATAATAAAACTACCCTGAAAAACAGTAGTATAGCAGATTCAGTATGGGGCATCTCTAAAAATTGCTTTTGGTCCAGGTATTTGCGTGTGAGAGTTAGGCATTATTAAACTACCCTCACTGCGGCTATGCCTTGCCTCTCCCTTCAAGGGAGAAGGGTAGGATGAGGGGGATTCAATGTGGTTGGAATCTTTTCCATTTCATAGAAGGAGTTGTTGAGTTGGACGCTGTTTTCCTGATAAAGATTAATTTTGCCATATATTGCATCGTTTTTGCCGCCTGTTTAATCAAAAATCGCAATTTCAACATCGCTCTGGTCGGCTTGACCTACTTGGCGCCGCTGGTACCCTTAGGCATGACCGATGCCAATATCGAACGATTCCTGCTCGTTTCCTTCATCAATTTTATTTTCGGCATCATAGAGATGGTCATTTTTGTCCTGACCGAGCGGCCCGAAGACATTGTATTTGACAGATCTTATCTGCAACAGCTCTTTGGGCACGTTCTACCCATTTGCATGGCGTTGGTGGGGATGTCTTTTGTTGCCCGTGCCACCGGTATTGCCGTAGGCTGGGGGGAAGCGGTGATGATTGCCGGACTATTTTTCGTCGGCTCGGTATTTCGTATCTGGGCTATAGTTCAGTTGGGGGTGTTGCGCTTTAAGTTCAACATCGCCTTTCGGGAAAAACAGACCCTGAAAACCGATCAGTTGCACGGCCTCATGCGTCACCCCACCTACACGGCGATGATGCTGGTGATACTTGCTTATGCGGTAACCACCCATTCCTGGCTCGCGGGAGGGCTAGGCACACTTTCAGCTTGGTTTGGTTTTCAGTTTAGAATCCATTTTGAAGAACGGGCTTTGAAAGAACAGTTTGGCGTGGAATATGAGAGGTACCGTTCCCAAACCCCAATGTGGTTGCCGTTCCTGCATTTTTGAAGGGGGAGGTGGTGTCACCTTGAGTCATTCTGAGCTGGGCGCCCACCACCAGACCTTTTATATCTCTCAATTCTTTTTCACAGCCCGTGCAACTCACGAATGTAGGGCACAACACCCTCTTCAAACGTGCGCAGGGGAACGAATTTCAGAAAGTTGAAGCGGGCAATGCCGAGTTCGATGGCAAACTCTTCCAATTTATGGGGCTCTCTAGTCTCGACTACCCAGAGGAAAGTGTGTTCGAGACCCGAATGATAGCGGTCCAAAATAGAAGTGACGCCATACTTCTCCATCAACGGTCGCAGGTCCTTCGCACCCACCGCGACCACTCTTTTAGCCGTCTCAAGATTGTTGATCGGGCAGGCGTGGACGTCGTGCGTGCCGTAAATCCCCCACAAAGTGGGTTTTGCCAAACTACTTTGAGCCGAGGCGGTTGCAACGAAGAACGATGTGATCATCATTGCAATGACGAGAAGTTTCATTGTGCCGAGTCCTTTGGCAATGTTTTTAACGAACAGCGTAAATGTTGAATATCGTGGTCTAGACATGGGAGTTCTCCTGTTTGATAGTTACTTGCATATTAAAAGTTACTGGAGTGTATCCTAATCACTTTTATTTTGCAAGTGACTTTTTTTGGGGCTATACTGTGACCATGAAAAGGCCTATGAAAAAGAAAAAACCTATAAATATCAAAGACTGCGGAGAGCGTTCTAAATGTCCGATGACCAACACGCTGGATTTGATCGGCGATAAATGGACGCTTCTCGTGATCCGCGACATGATATTTTTCGGCAGAAAACAGTTCCGTGATTTTTTGGATTCTCCGGAAGGGATTTCAACCAATATCCTGACCGAGCGCCTGAAGCGGCTGGAGAAGCACGGCATTATTGAGAAACACTCGTACCAGGACAATCCGGTACGCTACGAATATTCTCTTACCCAAATTGGTCAGGACCTCGAACCCGTATTACTGGAAATCAATCGCTGGGGAAAAAATAATATAGAGGGGATTCGCGTCCCGAAGGACGAAGAGCTCGAGCAGTTCCAAAAAAAATACAGCAGAGACAGGAAGTGATGAAAAGTACCGCCAGGGTGATACCCCATCCGGGGCATGAGATAAATGTTGGGGATATCATGGAAGCCTCAGCATGACCCTTCGAGAACCTTAGGGTGACAGTAGTGGCCCTACGCCTAGTAGTCAAATCGCAATTTCATCGATTTGATCATCCTTCCTTTTAGGTTTATAGGCTGGGGTTTTGTCCCTTTTCCTCTTAACTTGCAGCAGGATATTTGAATACCAGTCCTCTTTTCTATTTCCCTCACGGACAAAACTGAAAGTCTGGAGGTTTTGCAAGGAATGCAATCGGACATATAGGAAAGCCCAACGGAGAGGGGGTAGAGGTAACATGCTTCTGTAGAGAACGACATTCGGAGCATTCAAATATATGGAGAATCATCGGTAATCCCTAATGAATCAAATAGTTATTCTGGTTGAACTGGGGATCAATATAATCCCGATAAATTAAATTGTCAATAACTATTTAAAAATCAGTTAGTTATGGCGGCGAGGCGTCGCAGCCAGGGGCCACCAGCAGACAAATATAAGCGTAACTGGCGCAATGGGGAGGTTATCCGCTATAATTTTCTACATGGACAAGACCGGGCAATATTTAGAAGACCTGAAGAGTGAGGACCCCGCCGTTCGCGCGAAGGCTACTCGCGGGTTATGGATTCTCTGGCACGCACAAGCGGGAGCTGAGATGGAGCAGGAGCTGAATGAAGCAACCCGGTTGATGGATCGTCAGCAACACGAGCAAGCTCTTGCAATGTTCCAAGTCCTGGTCGAGAAATGTCCCGAGTTCTCTGAAGCGCATAACAAACTCGCGACCCTTCTTTTCATAATGGGGCAATTCGAAGAGTCCGTCAAAGAATGTGAGGAAGTGTTACGAAGAATCCCGCACCATTTTGGTGCTTTGAATGGGATGGGGTTATGTCTGTTTGATCTGCAACGGCACGAAGAGGCTATCCGGTGTTTTCAAAAAGCCCTCGAAATTCAACCCTACGCCGAAATCAATCTCACCTATATTGCCCGTTGCCGCGCAAGCTTGAATTGAGTCGGGATGGCCCGACTGCCAACTCCTGGGCGGAGGGCCAACGTGCAATAGCTTGCTCTGGCTAGTACAAATTTATCTCGGCTTAATGTGTCCGCCCAGAAGTCAATGAAAAGGTAATCCCTAGGCGGAGGGCCGACACTGCATTGCCCATCAAGCAGTTTGAGCACACAAGTGTAATACTGTTATTATCTTAAATCGCGGCCTAAAAGAGAAGTGCCCGCGAAATTCAAGAGCCCCATGGTTTTATAGCGATTGATTTCTTCATCGTTTCTGCAACTCTGTAATAATCTAATTTGAGCTTGTATCGTTTCCTCTCGACACTTGAGCCAGTTATCCAGAGTCCCTGAAAGTTGCTGAAGGCTGGTTGAAAAGGTTTGAGCATTAATCGCTTTATTGTTGCGTGGGTATTTTGCTTTAGTCATCTCCATTAAGGATTATTTGTCATTTGCAGGAGAAATTGATTTGAGGTTTTGTGGTTCGTGTACTTCTTCAATCCCTCCGGGGCACGCGTGATGCCTCTTCATTTGCCTTCATGCCCCGTATGGGGTCGCCTAGTGGCGGCTAGTGGGTGAAATCCAGTGTTGGGAAATAGAGTGCTAATGCGATCAGCAGGAAAATATAAGCGTAGCTGGAAAAATAAAACAGGGGTGGGTTTATTTTGAGCCCTTCCCATTTTTCCGGAGTGTTCTGTATCTTGTCCCGCACACGGTAAAAATTGGCGACCAGTATCAGTAATCCCAGGGCATATGGTTTGTATTGGAACACGGTCATTAATCCTGCTGCAGGAATGGATGCCCCGAGCATTGCGGGAATTTTTAGCAGGCTGTTGCGGGTGATGTCATCCAGAACATTGAGCACCGCTACATAACAAACCAGATAAAACAATCCGGATAAAGCCAGCCAGACAAAGAATGAGAAGAGGGGAGTGCCTCCAGGTATGTCTTCGAGTCCAAGAATCATAGTATTACAAAGTATGAGTGAAAAATATTATTGTGTCACCCTCACCTCAATCCTCTCCTTTCAAGGGAGAGGAAGCAAAAAATCCCTTCTCCCCTTGGGGGAGAAGGATAGGATGAGGGGGATTTGATTTGTCATGCTGATTTAGCTATCAAAGCTTTAACTATGTCGAGATAGACATTTTTATGTGAGTGGATTTTGAATCCTGCCCTCTCGGCATTTCCAACGGTGTCGCGGTCCAGATAGGTGCCTTCCAGGTATTCGGTAACGTGTGACATGAATTTCAGGATGAGGGCGTAAACCGGATTTTTGCTCAACACATGTTCAAACATGACCAGTTCGCCATCGGGTTTCAGCACCCGTTTCAGTTCTTTCAGGCAGATCGAAACGGTTAATATGGTATCGAAAGTATTATCCTGAAACGCGGTGGCCTGGGCATCCATCTGGCAACGATGGATTTTGCCACGATAGTTTTGCACACGGGCATGGGAACGCTCGAGCATTGCATAGCTCATATCCACTGCGGTGATATCCAGTCCTGGCGGGAAATTAACAATTTCCTGTCCGGTTCCTATTCCTATATATAACACTCTGCCTTTCAGGTTTTTGAACAGGGCGCGTTGATCGGGACCCCACCGGCGCATATCTCCGGCGCGAAAAAAGTCAAAAAACTTGGCAACGCCGTCATAAGATTTATTATTTGTTTTCATTGGTTTACAAGTCTCTTATTAGCAAAATAGATGATGGTGGCAACCATGCACCCGGCGAGGTTGCCCCAGGCAATCACAACATAGCCGGAGATGCCAGGAATCGCGGATAACATTCCGGCTGTCATTCCTACCCCCATTCCTATGATTCCCAAGGGGATCATCACCTCAAACGCGCCGACAAAAGGCATGAGGAGAATTTTAAGTGGCAGAACCAGCACCATGCCGATCAATCCGCCCAGAACCATGGCAATGAGCATGTTGGGCTGGGTGGATAGGACCAGGTACACAACTAGAGCTACCAAACCCCCGGCAAATGTGCCGATAAAAAAATCTGCAATTTTTAAGTTCATTTTATATGCCTTTTCCACCCACCTGTGCCTAGTGGTTACGCCGGTGGATTATACGGATAATTGTTATGGTCCACAAATTGCACCGTAAGGGGCCAACTGGGTATTCCGTCACTTTATTGGCATTTAGGGTTGACAAGTTGAGCTGGCGGGGTCATATTAACGGGAGTTATATTAACTTAATCTCTTTAAAAATCAATAACTTATGTCAAGAAAGCTATCGGGTCCAGAAAGAGCCGCAGTGTTGTTGATGAACTTGGGTGAAGAAATTGCCGCCAAGGTTCTGCTTAATCTGGATGACCGGGAAATTCAGAATATTGGTAACTACATATCTGACCTTGGTGATGTAGACCTGGATACCATGGATTCTATCAATAAGGATTTCTATAACATGGTGGAATCGGGAATAGGTGGTTTGGGTAAGGGCGGGATGGATTTTCTAAAATCCGCTCTTATGCAGGCTTTGGACCCAGCCAAGGCAACAGAAATTTTGAACAATATCACCACGCCGGGTGGGTTGCTGGATCCCAAAATTATTTCCTCGTTTATCGTCAGCGAACATCCTCAAACGGCGGCGATTATATTGGCTCACCTGGACCCACCGGTTGCCAGTTTGACAATTCGGGAATTGCCGGAAGAAAACCGGATGGAAATTGTACATCGCCTGGCAACTCTGGAACGGGTTGCGCCCAGCGTGATCCGCGAGCTTGATGAAGCCTTGCAGGCTGAGTTCAGGACTTCAGGTGCGGTTTCCGGTAATAAACTGGGTGGTGTTGAAATCGCGGCGGAAGTGATGGGTTCCTTGGATCGGGAAACAGAGACTTCTATTTTATTAGCCATGGACGAGGTAGACCTTGATCTGGCTAATGAAATTCGTAACCTCCGCTTTACGTTTGAAGATATTCTTAAAATTGACGACGCCGGTATCCAACAGATCATGAAAGAGATCAACCAGGAAGATCTCGTGATTGGTTTGAAAACCGCTACCGATGAGTTGAAAGAAAAACTGTTCTCCAATATGTCGGAACGCGCCGGATTGATGATGAAAGAAGACCTTGAATCTCTTGGGCCGAAAAAAATCAGTGAAGTTCAAAAAGCCCAGCAGAAGGTTATTGCGGTTTGTAAAAAACTTGAAGAAGATGGAAAGATTGTTATCGGTGGCGGTGCCGATGAAATGGTTTAACTCTTTTCCCCCGTTTAGAAAATCAGGTGACCTGAGCGTTGATGGGGATCAAGTGGGATTTGATGCCTTTTTCTTTTTCCAGCTTTTCCAGAATTTCATAGAGAGTGTCCAATCCATTCGAAACGGTACCTTCGAGATGGATATAATAGGTCCCAGACTCTCCAGCTTCCCCAACATTGGATTCGAGATGCAGAATATTTAATCCGGCCTGAGCGAGTGGGGTGGTGGCATCTTCCACGATTCCCATGCGGTCTTCAGCAAATAGGCTGATTCTTACATCCGGCTCGCAATGGTGCTGGGTTCCATCATCCAGGCCCACTAAATGGGCGTTGAGTTTAAGAGGTTCACAAATGGAAGCGATGATGGTTTCCAATGAATCTTTGCCGCCTTCATGTTCGACCATCAACATGATGGTAAAATATTTCCCCAACCGGACCATGGAAGAGTCGCCCAGGTTGCAACCATTTTTACAAAGTCCCGCACTCAAGCGAGCTACAATGCTGGGTTGGTCGAGTCCTATTAGAGATAGCATGAACCAGTTTTTCATGAATTTGAGCCCACTTATTGCAGCAATAAAGACGAATTGGAAATTATCTGTTGCTCTGTTATAGTAATATGCTATAAGAATAGCATAATTGCTGAAATATATATAGTTAGAGCTGAGGGATCAATCGGGGCCGCAAACTTGCAGAGGGTATTGTGCGGCACCTGGTTTTATTTATAAGAGTGTGTTGATTAAGAAGTAATAACAGTTGACTTCGAGACTTGGAGGAGAAAATGAAAGTAAAAATGTTTTTCTGTGCTTTGATATTGATGTTTGCGGTTGCCGGTTGTGCTGGGGTTCAAACGGGTGGCGGTGATTCAGGAAGTTCCAAAGGATGGTCAAATGATGATTTAAAAGATATGGGTGTGGAAGAAACTAAAGGTTCTTATTAGCCGTTATTTTCTTACTACATTCGGAAGTTTAAACCCGGTTCGCTTGAGCGGACCGGGTTTTTTTTGGATTATTTTCCGATCTTATCTAGATCGTTACGCAGTTTTACGAAGGCTCTGAGGATATGGGTCATTGTTAAAGAGCGTCAATCCTAACATAAGGTGAATAAAAAAAGCATAAACCCTATCAATATTAGGTGTAGTAAAATATCTAACCAAAACTATCGAATTATTTATTCGGGAGACAGGCCTATGAATTTATTTATCAGACGCATTTGTTTAGCGGCAGTTGCTATAATTTCTTTTTTATTCTTATCTGTAACCCTGTCTTGGTTTTGGCGGATGACTGTGTGCAAAAAAGAGAGACTCCTCAAGCTCCCAGCAAAATTTATAAGCAAACCAATCCTCTTGAAGTCACGCCGGAGATTATTTCAGCAGGTAAAAAACTTTACACAAAGGGAGCAAAACCATTGGCCTGTTTTCAGTGTCATGGTATCAACAAATTCCTACCTTAAATGAAACGGGTTTCCTTATTTCAATCTTCGCCTTCTTACCTTACAGTTTTTTTCTTTTTGCTTTTGTTTGTGTTTATCGCTTTTGGTAGCGCGTTAAACAACGAATTTTTGAGTTGGGATGACGACAGCTTTGTTTCCGCGAACCGGATGATCCAGTCCTTCGACAGCGAGAGGCTGTTTCAAATGGCAACCAGCTTCCACACTGGCAACTGGTATCCGATCACCTGGTTTTCACACGCTTTAGATTACAGGTTGTTCGGCTCCAATCCGGCAGGGCATCATCTGACAAGTATTTTGTGGCATGGTGTAAACATTTTTTTGGTGTTTGTTCTTTTTCAGCGCCTGTTATCTTTGGCTAAAGTCGATTTTTATTCCGCTGATCTTTTTTGGGCAGGGATTGCGGCGGCGCTTCTATTCGGTCTCCACCCTCTCAGGGTGGAGTCGGTGGTATGGGTCTCGCAGCGCAAAGATTTGCTTTGCGCCTTTTTCGTTCTGGCCGGTTACCTGGCCTATCTGTCTTATGCCAATGCGCCTGATTCCAGGTCTTCCCAGTACCGGTATGGTGGGGTGTTGTTTTTATTTTTTTGTGCCCTGGCGTCCAAGCCGATGGCCGTAACCGTTCCCTTTATTCTTTTGTTGTTAGACATCTACCCCCTGCGCCGTTTTGGCCTCAAGGCAGTGTTTGAAAAAATCCCGTTTTTCCTGATCAGTCTAGGGCTAGCGGTGGTGACCCTGATGGCCCAGCGGCAGGCGGGAGCGATAGTTTCCGTGGAACAACTGGACCTCGCCGACCGGGGACTGAATGCAGTGAGGAGCATCGTTTTTTACCCGATGAAAGTCCTGTGGCCGGTAAACCTCACCGCGCTGTATCCTTTCCCGAGTCAACTCACTCCGGCGAGTCTGTGGTTTTCCGGATCTTTGTCGTTGATTATGGGAGTCAGCGCATTTTGTGTCTGGCGGGCCAAAAAAAGACAATGGTTTTGGCTGATAGCCTGGTTGTATTATCTGATTTCTCTCGTCCCGGTGCTGGGTATTGTTCAGGTGGGCGGACAGGCTGCCGCCGATAGGTACACCTATCTGCCGACGATCAGTTTTTTCCTTTTGGCTGGCCTGGGTCTGTTTCGGTTAGGCCGGGTTCTAGGGCAATCTGCCGTTCCCCGGTTTTTGATCGGGGCATGTGGTGTGGTCTTGGTAGTCGGGTTGATGGGCCTGACTCAAAAGCAGGTCAAAGTTTGGAAAAATACCGAAACTCTTTGGCGGCATACGGTGCAGGTTTTTCCTGAGCGTTTGCCGAGAGCAAGGTTTTTTCTGGGAACGGACTATTTAAATCGCAACAAATTGGCAGATGCCGAAAGAGAATTCCAAACCGCCCTCAGGATGAACTCCATTTATACCGAAGCTTATAACGGACTGGGTTTGGTGGAATACAAACGCGGACGATTGCAATCTGCCGAAAAAAAGTTTAAAAAAGCCCTTGCGCTGAATTCCGAATTTGTCGAAGCCCGTCTTAATCTCGGTTTGGTTTTATTTGATCTCGGACGGTGGTCTCAAGCAGAGACTCAATATTTGCAAGCACTGGCACAGGAACCGGATAGTGTCGAAGTGCACAACAACCTGGGCCTGCTTTATTACCGCCAGGGACGGATGCAAGAAGCAGAAGCCCAATACCTGTCGGGTTTGCATAAGGACTTTGAATATTTCGGCTTGCATTTCAACCTGGGGAATCTTTATCGTGCCATGGGGCGGCTGAACGAGGCGGTTGCGGCATACCGGCTGGCGATCCGCTTCAATGCCCGTTGGGCGGCACCGCACAACCATCTCGGTGAGGTTTATTTGGAATTGGGACTAAAAGATCAAGCCGAAGTTGAGTTCACTGCCGCAGTCGCGGTTGAACTCAAAAATGAATCGGCTGACTAGTATCAACCTATGAAAACGCACCCCACAAAATAAAAATGAAATTTATTAATCAAAATATTGTCATAATTATATCGTTGGTTTTGGCATACGCCATCATCCATTTAACGGCGGAAGATTTGCCCGGTGTGATTCATTCGTTATTTGGTGTGTATGTCGAGGAAGGGTTTTTTAGCAAGTACAGGTTTCCTATCGCCATTTTAGCCTTTCTAATTTTCCCAATAATACGCGGGCTTAAAAGGAAGTTGGATTTATAACGAGGATAACTATCATTAGATTATAGGGAGAAGGCCACCCATTTTAGATATATGAACGCATTTTCAACAAATCATCGTCTTATTAAATCACCCGTGTTCATGACCTGCCCCAGTTAGTTGTACCACTTTTTAAGTTAGAATTTCCACCTTCACGGGCTGTATAGCCTCTGGTGCTGGAGGTCTATATCCCA
>JYMV01023852.1_pt1 | contig 16910 bp, 10 predicted proteins | sample 338911 | NCBI WGS metagenome assembly JYMV01 (sample SAMN03354496, study PRJNA234377) | hydrothermal vent metagenome | biome: Deep sea; feature: Hydrothermal plumes at the Eastern Lau Spreading Center, Western Pacific Ocean; material: Seawater | place: Tonga | collected 2009 | depth 2000 m m
CGTGATGCTGCAGAGGCGTGGGCAGATGTTATCTCAGATGGAATAGAATTCGTGTGTAAACCAGATGAAGTAGAAGAGGCACGCTGGTTTGATGTTGAAGAAGCGATGGCAATCGGAGCTTCCATGTTTGATATAGATGCATTCAGAATGCTTCTTGAAGAGGATTGAATATGTTTGAAAATTACGATCGTAGGACAAAAATATTGTTTTCGATGGTTGAAATTACCTTCTTGACAGCAATTGTTTCACAGATAATGATGCAATTAGGTGGTGGAGCGAGAGATGAATTGATGGATTTATCAGACCAATTAATTGTATTTGGGAAAGCAGTAATTTTTGAAAATGGCCTGCCACCTTACATTTCTTCGGCAGGAGTATTTGCTCCCGAAAGTATTGTGTTTGGAATCGGATTTTCACTTGTTGGAATGTCAATCATCTGGTTATCAAAAGAAATATGGAAGGAAACTTGCAACCAATTCCAAGAAAAATACACTACAAATCTACACCTGCGGACAAATAATATTGGATTAATTTCCGGAATGATTGGGGGTATTGTTCTAGTATTTCTAGCCTGGACTCCAATGAATACCCAATTAGTTACACATCTTGTAATGGCGACAATAGTATTTTTAGGTTCGATTTTGTGGACTATTTTAGTCACAGTTTCTAGAACTATTCTTGATGCTGATAAGCAATGGCGTGGTTACAATATTATCCGATTACGTTGGACTTTGATGTCTGTTGCATTCATCTCATTACAACTCTCAATAATTTCATTTGTCCTAATTTCCACTACAGTTTCTGCTGCATTTGAATGGTTGCTCTTGATATCTCTTAATTGTGGCCTACTAACCTTCTACACTGTGTTTGAAAATCCGAACATTGAGGAGGAATAAATCTGGATATATCTCTACTTATTGTCTCACAACCAGACATAGCCTCAACCATACAAGGTGATGCACTGCTCGCACGCGGTGGGTGGACAGAAGTAACAACTGTTGAGAAGGGTAAAAGTTGGGCTCACAACTCCAAGCCTGTACACCTTTGGTGGTTCCCCGGTCGGGTACTGATGGAGGATAATCTAGATATTAGGTACTCTAAAGATTCAGGAGTTAACGTAAGGGAAGTAATTTTTCTATCACGCCACTTTGCGTCAAGTGGTATCCCAAGTTTGACACTACATGTGATAGGGGTACCTGGTGAATCGCCAGTAGGAGAAACCGCAGAATTTGGTGGAATTAAAGGCGAAGTAGTCCCCCCTAATACGCGCTTTGCAGAATGGTACCGCCGCATGTATCAAGCAGGCACAGAACATGGATTAATTCCCGAATTTGATATGACTATTGAAACTACACATCATGGGCCTAGTTTATCAGTCCCAACAATGTTTATCGAAATTGGGTCTTCGGAAACTCACTGGGATAGACGTGATGCTGCAGAGGCGTGGGCAGATGTTATCTCAGATGGTTTTGGATTTGATTCGGATGATGGACATGTTAGTTTAGGTGATTGGAATATTCTTTCAGTTGATGAAAAACAAAATCAAAAAGTAATGCTGGGCATTGGTGGTGGCCACTATGCACCGCGGCATACAGATGTTATTCGTAAAACCGATTGTTGGGCTGGCCACCAACTTGCTTCTTACGCGTTAGAAATGATAAGACCTGATGCAGAAGATTGGGACCCTATTACTGGAGATTTGCCAAGCGGACAATGGCAACATTCGATAAAAGTGGCTTTGGAAAGCACAAAACATTCTTTTCCAGGGGGCCAAGTAATTGCCCACCTAGACCGAAAATCGTTCAAAGGATGGCAACGCCAAGCAATAAAGCGATATTGTGAAAGACTAGAATTACCAATTGGTAGGACTAAAGATTTCCAATGAGATTTGATGGGTAATTGTCAAAGAGCGGGCGCGGACTTCCGATATGCGGGGCGAAGGCGATGGGTCTGTTTGGTCGGATGATTGTTGGAGTTCTACCCATCACTCCGAAGTTTCTTGTTCGCTGGGTTTCAAAACGATACGTTGCTGGCAGAGACCTAGATTCTGCGATATCAGCAATGAAAAAATTAGGTGAAAAAGAAGGATGTTGCTTTACAATAGATGTATTGGGAGAGGACATTTCCACCTTGGCCGAAGCTAATTATTTTCTCACTATCTATGAACAAGTTATTGATGCAATTGTTAGTCAAGGGATAGACGCTAATATCTCAATTAAACCGACTGCTTTTGGGCTATTAATTGACGAAGAGGTTGCCCTTGCGAACATCCAACAATTACTTGAGAAGGCTGCACGACATGGTATGTTTGTACGCCTTGACATGGAAGACCATAGAGTAACACAATCAACAATTGATATTGTACTAAAAATGCATGAGATTGGATTGAAAAACATTGGAGTCGTGTTGCAAGCAAGGCTGTTCAGAACACTCGATGACATCAAATCCATCTGTTCATCCCTACAAGGTGATGCAGATATTAGAATCTGCAAAGGCATCTATCTTGAACCATCGGAAATTGCCCACACTGAATATAGAGCCATCAATACGGGGTATTCTGAAGCACTTTCAATGATGTTGAAAAATAATTCCTATTGCGCTATTGCCACGCATGATAAACCAGTGGTTTCAGACGCACTTTTGCAACTTAAAGAAAAAGAGATGGGTGTGGGAATATCTGATCCCCGCGACGGAGCCCGACAAACTGGGGATGATAAAGGACCAGGATACGAGTTTCAAATGCTCTTGGGTGTGCGAGGGGATATGCGACGGAGACTACTCAAACAAGGCCACAAAGTTAGGGTGTATGTGCCGTTTGGAGAAAAATGGTATGAATACAGCATTCGTAGATTAAGAGAAAATCCCGACATAGCATGGCATGTTGCTAAGTCGTTTATGATGCCATGGTCACGTTGAACTAGGGATTATTCACTACGTTCTCGATAAACCTTCTTTGAGCGGATATTTGCTGAACGAATCTTTTCTTGGTGGTCTTCACGACCAGAGAAATTCTGGCCTTTCCAACTTCCTCGTTCGAGTCTCCTCTTTTCCTGAGCATCCTCATAAGACGGTGGTAAGTGAAGGAAAACTCGGCGAATATTTGCGGCTTTCATTTTTCCATTCAGACTTCTACCCTTGCCACTATGCAAAGCTCTAATTCGCCACAATCCGCTTGAATGTTCATAAATTGCACCACAGTGAAATTCTTGGTCCGGTTCACACATAATTGTATCTGAAAATGACTCTTCACCCTCGGTAAAAGTCAATCTTACCATCACCTTATCCACTCTAGTAGCCCATACCATCCTAACATTTTCGGCACTAACCCGGTTAGAAGATGTTGCATCTGGCATTTCAAGTCGAGTTATTTCAAAAATAAATTCATCATGGTCAAATTGGTCACCAAGACTGAATATTTCATCCACATCAATCTCCATCATTATCTGTCTAGAATCTCCTATTTCGGATAATGTGAAACGTACTTCGGTACTCTTTGGCGGGCGTAATTCAATCTTGTGAACCCCATTACAAATATTACATTGCACAAGGTGGTCAACCCCTTTTCCTTTCTCAGTAGTCCGTAAAATTTGGTGGGAGACTTCTTCCTTGCAAGTCGGGCATAACGCGAAATTATCGAGTTCCACCTCCTCCTCACTCGTCTCTTCCATGAGCAACCGGCCAAGCCCATCCCTCTTGAACCCGACCCACACTATGAAACAACGTCCAAGGCAATCCTTGAACAGGTGTTGGTGGTGCGAAGTGGCATGGAGGAAGAGGAGCACCCACTCGACGAGTTGCTTTCCAAGAGTGAACTGCTAAACCGTAACGAACCAGAGGTGGCGGCAAATATAGGTGAGCAATTGCTACACATGGAATTACAATCCTTACCACTTAGTGTGAGGCGTCGTATCCGTGATGTAGTTGCCCGAGTTAAACCTCAAAACGTTGTTGAAGTAGGGGCTGGAATCGGCCATTTATCTGCTTGGTTGTATGATTTATGGCAAGATGAAGATTTGCAACCGGAACGATATGTTCTGGTTGAAGCGGGTGGTAAATTCGGAGTTATTTTGAAGCGATTGATGCAGAGATATGATGCTGGAAAATGGAGCGATGTAATTGTTGGGAATTGGAATGATATCGTATCAACTCAAAGGGCTTGGGTAGCAGCAAATTCTAGTAATCCACTAGCTGCAACTGAAAGATCACCACTTCCTCAATCCATTAATGTCTGCATTATAGATGTGGGTTGGAAAAATCAAAATGAATGTGTGATGGGAGCAATACCGTTACTCGGCGAAGATGGCTTACTTCTAACATCCGAACCAGAAGTCCCTACTGAGGATGAAGTAGATGAAGAGAAAGTAGCCGCCTTCAATGAATGGATAATGTTAATCAAAATGCTGAATGAAACTCATGATGTCGGATTCGTACCAATGTTTGGCGGCACTCTTATCGGAATAAAACGCCGATCTGCAAATTAACTTGCATTGTCTATTCAAGAATTGGCTGTAGAAATCAAGGCCTGAACATTGAAAACCCCGTATCCATAATGGTCATCATGACCATCTTGACCAGTAGCGCTATCAGAAAGCCATTGTTTAACATCTGAAATTGCACCACTTCCACCCGATGACCCATTGTGCGCTAATTCTGGTTTTTCTTCTAACAACAAGGCAATTCCCCCTGCCACCCAAGCAGTTGCAGCAGATGTTCCAGATGCATGGGCATATGGACCATATCGGCTTGGTTCGTTAGATTGATGTGATGGCGGAATCATGACTGGTACGTCTTTCCCTGGACCTGTCACTTCTGGTTTCATATCCGGATTATTTCGTGGTAAAATTGGTGGGAGTGGAAGAATGCGACCATTATTATCGCCACTACTTGAGCCGCTCCAAATCATCCCAGTACGGTCAATACCCCCAACACAAATCACATCCTCAACTGAACCGGGGCTAGCAACATCACCATCGTCATTTTCTCCATCGTTACCAGCAGCAGCAACTACGAACACACCCTGTGAGAGAGCGTTGTCAACCGAATTTTCCAATTCGTCTGTACTACTGATAAAGAAATTAAATCCACCTGCACCACCCAAACTCATCGAAATGATATCAACACCTGAATCAACACACCAATCAACTGCTGCGGCAATTGTCTCATCTACACCTTCTCCTTGTGAATTCATTGCTTTTGCAACATATAAGTCGGCATTCGGTGAAACACCTTTCATCCAACCATCGGCCCAAATTAGACCCGACATTGCAGTTCCATGGCCCTGGTCATCATAGGGTGTTTCCTGATCTTGGATGAAATCCTTCCAGCCTGCTAATTGGCGACCGCCAAAGTCCTGATGTGAAAGGTCAATGCCAGTATCAACAACACAGATTCCAACTCCTAAACCTGTGGCAGAAACACCATCAATTCCAGTTATCGTTCTGAAGTCACTCTGCCAACTGATATATTCATCTGGAGGGGGTAAATTAGCATTATTAGAACCATCATAATTCTGGTACCAATTGTATAGCATGTACCCAGAGGAGAGTAACAATAGTGATGAAATAACCGCTGAAACAATAGCCGTTATTTGTTGCTTATTTAGTGAAATTGATTTTCTAGGAGTGATGTCAAGTTCAGGCATTTCGGTGGTTGCCCAATCAACGCCCTCTCCTTCGTCCATGTTAACCCAATTGCATGGCAAATGGTCGGTTGACTTCAAACCGTCGGAATATTGGACTCACACTCAATGAGTTTAGATGATAATTAGTATTTCCAAAATTGAATTTATCCGAGTGCTGAAATGGCCTCGGAGAACACATCAACGAATTGCCGCGCCTCTTCTTCCGTGTTGTATAGATAGGCGGATGTTCTCAATGAACCTCCCGCCAACCCTTTTGATTCAAACCAGTGGTTAACACAATGGAAACCTGAACGTACCATTATCGAACCTGCTTCATCAAGAATGATGGCCAAATCATGCACATCAATTCCGTCGATTAGCATCGCCGTCATGCCCCCACGAACACTAGCCTTCGATGGTCCGATGATAGTAATCTCGTCTAAATCCTTTACTCCGTCAGTAATGATTTGATTTAACCTAATTTCATGGTCAGAAAGCCACTCAAAGTCTACATTTGATAGGTAATCAACTGCCGCTTTAGCACCAGCAATCCCAGCATAATTAGACGAGCCACCTTCTAAGCGAGCGGGACCGGGGAGAAACTCTAGGTTATCCTTTGATGCTGAAACAATGGTGGTCCCACCACCGCTCAGGGTCTCAAGGTTAGCCATTGATTCCTCTGTCGCGAATAGTGCACCAACCCCACTAGGGCCAAGCATTTTATGCAAACTGAAAGCAAGGTAATCACATCCTAAATCCTTCACATTGACCTTATTGTGAGGAATTGCTTGGGCTGAATCAAGCAATACTTCTGCACCAAAATCATGTGCGATTTTAGTGATTTCAGCAACTGGGTTTGTGACTCCATCTAGATTGCTTGTGAAAGGGATTGCGACAAGTCGCAAATTGTCACCTACTTGGGCACAAGCATTCTCAAAAGCCTGCAAATCAAAGGTATTGTCTTCATTGGATGAAACCTGTTGCACTTCAACAACCCCTTCATTTTCTAATTGTAACCAAGGGACAAAGTTGCTATTATGTTCTTTATCGCTAGTGATGACTACATCACCTGGTTTCCAATTAATACCATGGGCTACTTGATTAATTGCGGCAGTAGAATTCAGAGTAAATACAAGTTCATCACGAGGTGCTGAAATGAAATCAGCTACCGCTTGACGTGCTTGTGCCATCATCAAAGTAACAGCATATCCCCAACGATGTGGACTTCGACCACCACAGCCCGGTGTCTCCGTGTAGTAGGATGAAACAGCCTCAATTACTGAGTCTGGCCTCAATGTGGTGCACGCATTGTCAAGATAACAAACTGGGTTCTCTTTTCTCAAAGGCGCGAAATCTTCCCTAAACCTATTTGGAACCAATTTATCACCACGCTTCTTGGTCTGGTAAGTGATTGCTTATTGGGGCGCTACTCCCACACCCTTCACACGTGATTCGATTTGGGAATACTGAGGAACAATCCTCACATCGTTCCCCTGGTGGCCCTACCCCATCACATTCTTCAGTAGCACAAATTACCTCTAATACACCCGTTGGCAAGCGAGTGATTGGGGTGATACTACCACAAGATGGGCACTTACCTCGTTGCCCTACTTCGGCCACCTCTTCACCTCGTAATTTTCGGCTGACTTCTCGAGCACGGTCGCTCTCAATCTCTTGACCAGTTGCGCCCAACATCATTTGTGGATACCAAAGTAAGTGTATTAAAGACCAAACACAAAAGATTCCGGAAATGAAGTATAAGACTCGGTAAATCCCCATCCCAGATGAATCACGATATGCCACCGAATGAGCGCCAAACCATCCGTTAATGACTACTAAAGAAGCCCAAACAATGAGTATCAAAACCCACGCTTGCAGGCTATGGTCTCGAACCGCTTCCTGCATCTTACGGGGGTCGGGGTGACTATGTTGAGTCACTACATGTAAATCGCGAGTTTGCATGACGGCTTGCCATGTATTAAAACTCAAAAAACCAAGAACTGCTACACCAATAATCAATCCCAAAAAATCAAACATGCTAGCATTAAATGGGAATTTTGGTGCCCCAGCGATTGAAATTACCAAACCTGCCTGAACCGAAACCCAACCTACAAAAAGATAGATTGTTTTTTCACGCATTAAAGGGTACTCAGATAAGGTGCGCATTAAGAAAAGGGCCCAAAGAACGAAACTAGTAATCATCATTGCAAAAGCTTGCCACTCAACAGCATTGAGGCCTTCAATCCCGACCTTCCAAATATTTCCTCCACCGGAGAACTCTCCACTTGAGAGGTCTGACGAACCACTAAGAAAGGCAAGTGAGCCAATTATTAGACTAACAAGGGTTCTACGACCCCATGTTTCTCTCACCTTTCGGTAATGAAATGAAAGTTCTACTTTCAAGTCATGGAGAGGAACTAACCAAGGTTGGCTAACTGAAAGATACTGCTCAAGTCGCATGTTAGATAGCCGCATACCGGTATGCATTTGCTCCCCTATCGCCTGCTCTGGCTCAGGTTCCTCTTCCTCCATGTTGTGGCCGAGGATTAATCAGGCATTAAGAGGCAACCCTCATTTGAATTACGATTTAGTGTTTTCAATAGAATTATTCATGGCTGGAATCAACGTGAAAAAAGGAGCCACTGGCGTGAATTGAACACGCGACCTCCTCATTACCAATGAGGTGCTATACCGCTAAGCCACAGTGGCAGTGAAGCGGCGACCGGAGGGGCTGATTTAACGATGCCCATACAACACCTTGCCAAATTTATTACGCCATTATCCATCGTCACCATGAAAGGCATGGCATGGCTCGCCCGCTTCGCAGCCGAGATCGCATAGCCTGGTATCGCGCGTGACTGGAAATCACGTGGGTTCGTCCCGCGGGAGTTCAAATCTCCCTCTCGGCGCCATTAATTGTTGAAAATACATCCAACTTGAGATTTTCAAACGAATCCACCCTCTTTTTCTTAGAAGAAATGAAACAAATATCTCAGACGCCCCTAAGGGGCGAAATAGAATTGAAGAGGGAGCATTGAAGGACTTTGACAAACCGCAACATAGGTGGAGAGGAGCCTATGTCAACACCAAGAACAACACGGACAAAGGTGATATTCATCCTTGCCCTCATGATTCTAACCCCACTTAGCGCAGCTGATTTGGTTCAATATTCAGGGCCAAATGTAGTTTCCTCATCAGGGAACACTAGGACGGTGGATGGTTGGACAGTTCCTGGAAACTCAACTATCTTGGATGGCTGGTTGAACGTACAGTCAGGTAATTTCCCTAGTCTAGGAAATGGTAGTGGATGGGACGGTGCATCTGCTAACTCTAACTTCTCTTCTGGAGCATATTTTGATACAACCTCTACCCACTTTGATGAAATGCTTTCTCTGAGTACAAATGGGTCATACGGAAATATTGACGAGTTCAACAGCGCACCGCTCTTGAGTTTAGCAGCAGGAGTCTATACCGGTGGCACCGGTGTAACATGGTTGCCTACAAACCTGAATTATTCAGGAACTCCTTCAACTGGCGGCGGAAATACAGTAGCCAACGGCACCATCCCTGCAAGTGCAACAGAAGGTAATTTGGTAGTTGGAACTAATCCGAATGGTGGTATTCCGGCAGGTAGCGATTCTTGGATAATGGGTGACCCAATCACCTTGCCTGCACCAATTGTCAATTTCACTTTTGAATTTGACCACTGGTATCACATTCACACACCGAGCAACATCAATGGCAACATGGATGGTGTGTGGGTAGAATATCGTCTAGATGCTGGTAATTGGACTTGGATGGAACCTGCGTCAGGATACAACAACACGATTTCACCAAATGCATCTGTACCAGCGGGTACATCAGCAAATGGGACAAACGGATTCCCTGTTTGGGCTAAAACCGCTTACAGCGGATGGGAGCACTCTGTATTCGAATTAGATAACTTGACTGGAATCAGCAATGCAACACAAATTGAATTTCGATATCGTATCTGGACTGACAGCAATAGCACAGTCAGACCGGGATGGTATATTGATAACATCACCATTCAAAATATCGGTGGTGGAACGGGATTCTGGCACCATGGATGCTATGTTTCAACTGGGACCTGTGGCTACTCTAACAACGCAGTTGGCGCACTTCAACTAATTCAACCAATGAATCTCTCTGGGGTAACAGGAAATCCAATTCTCAGAACCCATCTAGAGTGGGATTTGGAAGGGTCAGGTTGGGATAATTTCTGTGTTGAACTATCTTTGAACAACAACACATGGGTGGATATCTCTAGCACATCGAATAGCACGACCACCGCTTGCCGTAGCAGAGCCGGGGCAATTCCTGGCAGTGGGTATACAATTGGCACCACCACCTATGGTGACGAAACAAATGCTTTGATTGATCTTGATTTGGCAATCCCGAGCGCTTTCCACAACCAATCAAATGTATATCTCCGTTATCGTCTTGACACCGACTCATCAGTCACAAATGGTGGGATACTAGACGGTCAAGAAGGTCTAACTCTTGACCGAATACAAGTTCGTTCAGGGAGTTCAAACAATTCCTCAGTCTATTTTGATGACCATCTGACGAATTCTGGAACAATGTTCCATTATGGAATTGGTACCACGATTGAAGATTGGGGTTACGTAATTATTGGCGCTGGAGGCTTGCATGAAAGCTACGGTTTCGAGGATTCCCCTACCATGCCACCCGGTGGATGGAATGTGGTTGATATTGGTTCAGGTGATATTTGGGAGTATGGACAATTGCCAACAGGCGTCATCACAGGACCGACATCTTGGTCAACTGGAAATTATGGCTTTGCTACCGACTTGGATGGTGATTATGATTCAAGCACACAAACGCATTTGTTTTCACCCGGTTACATGCTACCGTTAGGTGCAAGTGCCCGATTAACCTTTGACCAATGGCGTAAAGCAGAGGCAAATTACGATGGTGGAGCTGTTTTCATCAGTGTAAACAATGGTTCTTGGCAATATTTTGACCCAGCCTTAGCAAATGGTAGTTCATGGTATGATGGCTCACAAAACGGATTTGGCGGCCATATATTAGCCAACTTGGATGTTTTTGATGGTAGACAGTTCCTAGCAAATGTACCTTGGGAAACAACTACTGCTGACCTTTCAAATTTCAGCGGTTCACATGTGAAATTCCGATTCACATTTGCTGCCGATTCTATCATCAATAACCCAGGATGGTATCTTGATGACATCGGGGTAGAAGTTGATTTCTTTGAGAACACTGGAACTTGGTTAAGTCCCACTATCACTCTTGACGAACTCGGAAATGGATTTGTTGATATATCAGCATTAACACCAAATGGCACTTACGTAACCGGTACAATCACAGATTCTGCTGGAAATTCTTTAGATGGTTATGAAAACCTTTCATTCCCAATTTCACTCGCTGGAATTAACCGAGACATCTTCCCTACTGCAAAGATACAACTGAATATGGGTACTAATGACCCATTCATTTCACCTCTTGTGACAGATGTTCATTATGGGTCTGTACGTTACTTTGCAGGACTGGATGCACAGAATGGATGGGATATTGACGCCGGACTTGTACTTGTCAATGGAAACTGGACAAATCCTACTGGAACCCCTCTAACTATAAGAGGAGATTTCGTAACCTCAACAGCCCCAATTCAAAATGTCAATATTTCAGGGGTTGGAACCGGTGTAACTGTTCAACTCATTAATAGCAAAGGAGCAATAATTGGTAATACCGGTCTAAGCAACTTGATTTCATTCACTAATCCTGAACCAGGGTACGGAGTGCAATTCAGTATCGCACCAGCAGGAGTATTATCAAGTGCGATTGCAGAAGGCGCAATTGGACAACCAACATTGAATCCTGAAATTGATGTCACAGATGATGGGACAATTGATTGGACCTTCCCCACAGCCCCGAACTTCGGGCATTATGGGTGGCAATCTTACATCCATCTGACTGATTCAGTAGGACAGACAGTTTCTGGAACGACTAGTGCTAGTGTTACATCTACATCAACAGGAAGTGGAATTGAAGTCCTAATCCCCGATGATGCAACAGTAAACTCGGGAGTGATTACTTTCCTCCCAGATTCAGCCACTACTAGTAGCCTCACAATGAGTGTCGCGGGGGTACAAGCAGTACCATACAACAGTGGTCTATCAGGCCTTACTTTTGCGCCGATGGATACATCAATGGTTGCCGCAATCAACACCATATCAACAACTTACATAGATCCCGGCACAGGAAGAATTTGGAAAATTGTAGATATTGATTTCACCTCCAGCCTCTCTCAATCTATTGACATCTTGAGCATATCAATTGGTTATGATTTAACTGAGAATGTTACGGGTCTTGGCCAGCAAATGTTTGACTATCATGCCGCGCAACTCGTAGGTAGTATTCCAGCAAGTATTGACATCCCACTCACCTATGTAGCAGATGCTGGTGCTGTTGGACTAGATGGTGGAATTATCCATGAATTGATGATTACTAATCGGCCATTCACTGTTCCTGAAACTATGTATCCTGACGGACAAGTTTACGAAATTACCACTCGACACCATCACCTTGATGACAATAACGAAATCGGCGAAGTGATGTTGATTGGAACAGCCTCAGATGGAGAATTACTCACTTGGTACGTTGATGACCTCGCTAATGGTGGACATTTCATCAGCAATGGAAGCACAATGGCTACTCTAATACCAACCTCAACAGTAACATTGAGTGGAGATGATTGGGTTGTGACATGGCGCTTTGAAATCAGTTGGCTGTGGGATGATGTCGACCAAATTGATTGGATGGCCCGAGCTCTAAATCTTACCGGCGAAGGATTAGCACCCGCCTTCGCAATGTCTGGAGGACCCGGAAGAAATGCAATTGAGAACGACCTGCAAATTGACCAACTTGAAGTGAGGGACCAATTTGACAGAATCATCGCTATCAATCCAAATCAAGACTTCTACGCAGCTGGTGGTTCAGACATCGTTGTCGCTGGTACAGTGCGGTTCCAAGACAACGTAAACTTGCGTCCTCTTACCAATGCATACGCAGTTGCAATCAACTTATCTGGAACAGAATATCCTGCAAACAGTTACGACAATGGTTCATTCAGCCTTACCCTAACCTTACCTACAAATGAAACTACTACTACACTGACTTCAAGAATTGTACGTGTAGGTCCTGCAAGTGGGGCCTTTGGTGGAGAGGATAAATCAAACCCAATGGGAGCTATTGAAATATTCACAGACATTGAAAACCCAACCAGCGAGATATTCCAAGTATTGACAACGAATGGTCTTCTTGATGCAAATGGCCATGTATGGGACCCATATGATTCCCTTACCCTTCACTTAACCGTCAGTGATACCCAAGCACTAGGAGACGATATTACACTTCACTACTGGAGGCAGGGAACCAATGATGATAGCAACGGCGATGGGATTGCTGATGAGAATGAGTATCAAACCATGACGCGTCCAATCTCTATGCCAGGTAATACAAATGAACAGCAAATCCAATTCATGGGTTTTGACCTATCTTCAGTGCCAGCAAATAATATGCTAAGCCTGTACATTTCTGGCACTGATTGGGCTGGACTTCCTATAGGAAATGACGGAATGCCAGGTCTAGAAAATGACAAGGCAACAATGGTTATTGGTACTGATGCTGATACTATTCTATTAGAGAATTCATTCACATTGAATACTAATAATGACTACCTATTAGTTGGTCAGAACCACCAAATCTCAATGGTTATTGAAGATGAAAATGGCATCAATACGATTGATGAAATTATCATCTATATGACTGGGCAATCCTCAGCCCCAGCGGGAGAGATCCACATTGACCCAAGAGAATCCACAGCATCAACCCCGATTGGCAGTTTCATCAATGTAGGTGATGTTACTATGGAAGCATTAGATGCAACCTCAAGCAGAGTCACTCTTGATTTCGTTGTAGATTGGCAATTCCCGTCAACATTCGGAGATAACTGGATGATGCCTGGAATCCATGTGATAGATGATACTCAAACGGTTGCAAATGTCAACAACATAGGCGATTTGAGATGGAAATTAGATAACAAACTGACTGTCAATATTGACATGTTACACGACCTGTCCGAACCCATTTCAGAATCTAATAATTCAAAACTTTTCCTCGGTAAAGGAGATATTTTTGCAATAACAGGTGAAGTTGTTTACGCTGGGTCTGGAGCACCGATTGTTGAAATCCCAGAGAACTTACAACTGTTCACAATAATGATTGCAAATGGGATACCATCAGATGCAACTATTGACCTGACAGAATCCTACTTCAACACCACACTTTCGGTGCCCGTAGGATTCCCTTCAACCAACGACCTTCCTGTCATAATGGATATACTGAATATTCCTGGACAAGGTGAATCAATTTCCTATACCGACATATCTCTCACAATAGACAGCACCCCTCCAGTTGCAGAATTCCTGCCAGGAATTCTTGTAAGTATTGAAACAGACCGTATCTCAACAGTTGATGTCAGAATTAATGTTGTAGAATCGGGAGGTATGTCTGAGGATGGTGTATCCATTCACTGGGTGTATCGTCGTGGTGGGCTAAATCTGCCTGGCAGTCAAGATAATTCATGGTTGGACCATGATTCTGTCATAGGGGATATTTGGTCATACTCCTCAAATATTGATATGACGCCAGCACCTCACATTAAACTGCAAGAAGGGGACCAACTGATGGTTTGGTTGGTCGGTGGAGACCGAGCCGGAAACGATTTGTTTGGTGAAGGAACCGCAGATTCACCACGTGCCCCGCAATTAATTATCAGAGTGTTTGAGCCTGTTATTTATAAAGTTGAAATCGATGATTTAACTCCGATGTTGTACAAGAATGTGTACATCCAAACAACAATCAGGAATAATGGTTCAACTATGGGAAGTCTCAATGTGACATTGGTTGAAGAATTAGATGATGGTACATTACAATTCTATGAATCGCACAATATTACTGACCTAGGGCCACAACAAAAACAGGTAGTCGCATTCTCTTGGGAAGCATGGGATAATGGAATGCCTGACCTCTATATCATGTGGAATGGTGATGAATCAGACCTTACATTACTCCAACCTCAGATAGATGTTCAAGAAAAAGAAAGTGAGAGTGGTTTATTCGGCGCAGGTGCAAATGTAGGGATGATTCTAGGCTTACTAGCGATTATTGTAACTGGTGTCGTGATAGTTATTGTAGCAATGATGATGCGCAGCCGCGAAGAATGGGAAGAAGAGGAAGAATGGGAGGACGCAGAGGAATACGCTGAGAAAATGCTCGGCAAAGAGGAAATTGGCGGAGTGACTGCCCAACCTACTATCGTACCGGAAGATGCCCCACTACCAGAACAATCCCCACCACCTGGTTTGAGTGATGAAGAGTGGTTAGAGGATGCAAAGAAGGAGTTACCAGACTGGCCAGATGATGCACTTTTGTCTTACAAAGAGAATGGTTGGAGTGTTGAACAATTAGTTGAATGGAAAAACAACAACGAATGATTCTAATTCTCACCTTGAAACATTTCACTAATGGAAGTTGGTGAAATTAATTAAATCGCGCGGCAAATGAAAAAACTGCAGATTTTCTGGATTTGTAATCATTCATGGGTAAGGAAATTAGAGAAAGAATCAGAAGATGGGCCGCGCGACAACGTTTTTTGATTTCGCGAAATTGCATTTATTGAGAAACACGCGCGGCCGCGATTCGTAAACATCAAACATTATATGCCTGCGCGATTGGATGGCCGTCGAGGAAGAAATTCCTTAGGGATGCACATGACACAAACGAGCTTGACTCAGCGGCGAACGGAAATCACAAGTGAAATGGTACTACTTCATGAGCATGTTGAGAAGTTACAAGCAGACTTAGACAAGCAAAAAAAACTGGTGAGTGCCCTGATTACAATGATCATGGAAGAAGCAGATGGCGTCCAATCCGGGGCCGCCCCAACTATTCCTAATCAGCCCAAGCGCGGCTATTGTATGTGAACAACTAACCGAATTTTGGTTAACCTTTGATGACTGCTAATGGACGCAATCTTACAACTGGTCTAGCAAGACCTGCTTGAGAAGTTAATCGAATCACATCATCTACATTCTTGTATGCTTGAGGTGCTTCTTCTGCTAAAATATTAGGAGTCCTTGTATGAACATGGATTCCTTTGGCCTTTAGTGATTCTAATAATTCCTCACTGTCAACACTTTTTCTTGCTGCTGCTCTAGAAAGTTGACGCCCAGCCCCATGACATGAAGATGCAAATGCATTGTTTGAACCCGACTTCGGCCCTGCTAGAACCCAAGAAGCAGTTCCCATGTCACCAGGAATCAACACTGGTTGACCAATCCCTGAAAAACGGGCTGCAAGTTCAGTGTGGTCCCCACCTAGAGCGCGTGTCGCCCCTTTTCGATGTACACAACAAGAGCAAGAAGAGCCATGAATCACATGCTCTTCCACTTTAGCAATATTATGGCATACATCGTATACAACCTGCACATTTGCATCATCGTTTCCAAGATGATGAGCAAGATTGTCTCGTAATCTTTTTGTTAAAGCACTGCGATTAGCGAAGGCAAAATTCCCTGCTGACTGCATCGCTGAAAAGTAATCCTGTCCTTCCTTTGAGTGAAATGGCGCTGCTGCGAGTTGGCGGTCTGGCAAACTGATGTCCCAATGTTCACTGTACCAATTATCACCTTGATTGCGATATTTTGACTCTAGAGCAGCGACATGCTCACTACAAACTTGGTGACCTAATCCTCGTGAGCCCGTATGAATCATTGCACATATTTGTCCAAGACGAAGACCGAAGGCTTTGGCGGCTTGTTCGTCCTCAACTCTATCTACAACCTGTAACTCAAGGAAATGATTTCCAGAACCTAGAGTTCCAAGAGATTTTGAGCCACGTTTCATTGCCCTTTGAGAAAGATTGTGAACGTCTCCTTCAAGAATCCCATTTGATTCAATGTGGCTCAAATCTTCGTGCAAACCCCAACCAAGGTCTGCTGATGCTTCGGCCCCTCCTTCGAGAATGCCTTGTAATTCTTGGTTATCAAGCAAAACCCCTCCTTTCCCTGAAGCACCAGCTGGGATTCTGTTTGCAAGGTGTTTGGCTAATCTAGCAAGGTCAGGTATCTGGCTAATATCAAGATCTGTTGAACAAAGTCGCACACCACAATTGATGTCAAAACCAACCCCCCCAGGGGAAATCACCCCACCTTGCTCGCCCCAA